>SXGS01567332.1_pt1 | contig 12319 bp, 6 predicted proteins | sample 3174681 | NCBI WGS metagenome assembly SXGS01 (sample SAMN11356861, study PRJNA531348) | freshwater metagenome | isolation source: freshwater sample F1-80 | place: China: Fuxian Lake, Yuxi | collected 2017-12-25
CGTCATCGAAGTCGGGTTCATCGAAAGCACCGCTGAACAGCGGGACCGGGTCGTGACATCCGGCGCACCATCGGGATGCTCTGACCGACTTGTCCCGCTTCAGCGCCACGTCGCGAGTTTCGCGGACGCTGGCCAGATACATCGCATTGTTGAAGGAGCTGAAATGGTGAGCGCTGTGATACCAGCCGTCGTACGCGTCCGCATGACATTTCAGGCAGTACTGGTCCATCTGCAGGACATCGGCGGAGATGAATTTTTCCGACGCCGTCTGCGCCAGTGACGGTCGAAAATACAGATTGCCTTCCGCCGGACCGACCGTGTTCCAGTCGCGGGGATCGAGTGCATGGGGATAGACCATGGCTCCGGAGACCGCGGTCATCAGCGCCAGATACAACAGCCCGGCCCGCCAGCGGATCCGGGGTCCGGCAAGGCGATGCAGCAGGTACATCCACAGAATGACGATCGGAGCCACGATGTGCAGCCAGTACACCAGTCGCCTGAGTGATGGCTGCTTCAGCTCATACCGATCGACACCCGTCAGGAGGACCCCCGTCAGCAACAGCACCAGACAGGCGGCCAGCAGGCCGTAACCGACCTGGATCGCCCGCCGATTGCGCCTCCGCCGAGCCGTGAGGACGTGAATTGCGACGAAGACAGCAAACGGCACGCACAGCAGCAGCCCCAGTCCCAGATGGCCGAGCATCATCCAGAGATAGAAGTAATTCTGGTAGCTGTAGTCATCACCCCGCTGGTGGCTGATCCACTCCAGCAGAGTCACTCCCGCGAGATAGCAGGAGTTGACTCCCAGAACCGCCGTGAGCACGAATACACAGACCATCAGCGCACGCAGCAGAGGTCCGACGGCCGGCTGATAGCGGCGCGGGGCCGGTTTCTCGGCAGAACCAAATCCCGGCAGGTGATCGGCAATCGACATGACGCTCCCCTGACTTCAGGGTTCCTCCTCAGGTCATTTGCCTGTCGAATCTGGCAATGTGGCGGCCCGCCACAAGGCGACGGACATGACCAGTCCCAGCATCTGCACAAACGCCAGCTTGTTCAGATTTCCCTCTGGAATCGGCAGATCGGTGCGGTACATGTTGAATGCCGTGGCCCCGACGAGTTCATAGAAGACGGCCGCCAGAACGCCGGCCGTGACGCCGCTGATCAGCAGCATTGGCAGGCTTCGCGGTCGGCGAGCCGCCAGAGCCACCAGCAGTCCGCTGAGCAGCCCCAGGGCAGCGAATCCGCCTGAGTGGATCATGACGGACCGCAAAATCGGATCATAAACCCTGTTGTTGGAATCCAGCGCACCATTGGAATCCGTCTCGATCGCAACCTTGGACGATACCAGCCCGGCCAGGACTCCTCCGGCCGCCCCCAGGATCAGTCCCAGGACCAGTCCGCGCACGACTCCGCCGCCGGCGTATCCCGAAACGGCGCCCAGCGCGACACCAAGGCATACGCCCATGGCGCCGATTGAAAGGCACGCATTGTGCCAGTAATTGTCCCACCGCAGCTTGCGTTCCCAGGCCCAGGCAATCTCATCATGCGCATCGGCCCGAATCCGATTCTCCATCTCCGTCCCGATGGGCTGAGGCGGAAAGAAATTGTCCAGCCTGACGAGCAGATACCATGACAGGACTCCCATCAGGAGTGCCGCAGCCGTCAGCCCGATCAGGCTGACCGACCGGACCGTTCGCACACCTGACGAAGCTGCCGCATCCAGGCCGACGGCTCCCGTAATTTCGCTCATTGCATCAACCTCCCGCATTCGGCGACACTGGAATCTCGCGAACCACACGGAAACCGGTGATGGCATTTCGCTGCTGGGACTTCAGTCCCACACGATCGGCCGAGCGAGTAAACAGAATTAGACTCAGATAAGACCCGCCCCGCAACACTCGGGAGCCCGCAGGATCCGGCTCCGCAGGGTCTCGGACCGACTTGCCGGCATAATCGGCGGCCTTCCACCGATCCTCGCACCACTCGAAGACGTTTCCGTGCATGTCATACAGTCCAAACGGATTCGGCGCAAAACTGCCTACCGGTGCCGTAAACGCATAGCCGTCGTCCCAGTCCATGGACCATTCGGCGAACGGATATGCAAGTCTGAGTTGCTGATCGCTGACATTTCCGGCGCCAACCAATGTGTCTGTCCGATCACCTGTGCTCCATCGCGTGTTGGTGCCACCCCGACAGGCGTACTCCCATTCCTGCTCAGACGGCAAGCGATAAGTTGCTCGCTCTTCCCGACTGAGCCAGCTGCAGAATGCCTGGGCGTCGTTCCACGTGACATTGACGACCGGATGATTTCCCGTCTGCTCGAACCCGGTTGCTCGCCATGAGCTGCGGGGATGCGGTTCCAGGCGTTGCTTCGTCGAATCGAATGCGTAACCACCCTCGCCTGACTGTTCGGCCTCCGTCGCGTACTTCACCGACACCACGAACTTTTCGAACTGTGACAGCGTTACCTCGTGAGCAGATATCAGAATGGGCCGCATGATGGACACGGGATGCTGTGGCTTTTCGTCCGGCATCGCCAGTTCGTCACTGTCGGGAGACCCCATCTGGAATTCGCCCGCGGGGATTTCGATCATGACCATCCCGACCGAATTCGTGATCTGCGGCAAGTTCAGCACGCTGACCGGCGCGGGTCGGCCAGCCGCGCCGTCGCCAGTTGGCTGCCGCGCTGCCTTCCCGTCAGAAACCGACGAGTCTGACAGGCCTGGAGCAGCGGCCGCAGGAGTCAGTCGATCTGTGGAACCGGACACAGCGGGCGATGTGGGGGTGCTGGTCTGACTGCAGCCAATCAGGCCCGGGCACAGCCCGATCAGGATTGCTGCGGCCATTCGCGAACCGCTGGAGACCAACCGCAGGCTGGTTTGACGCACGGCCGGGTTCAGGGCGCACCGGAATTCTTTTCTGAATCCGGCGTTCTGCCGTTTCATTCCTGACTCTCCACAATCAGCAAGAGTGAGTTCAGCGAAATCGGAGCGCTCACGATCTGGCGATGTCCGGACGGCCAGTTCACCTGCACTTCCTCAACTTCGGCAGTCTGTCCCAGCCCGAAGTACAGCGCCAGACTGCTTTGGGACAGGTAGCCGCTCTTTCCATCATACACCTGAGTCAGAGTCATGTCACGCAGCTTGACGCGCACGACAGCCCCGAGGCCCTGGCGACTGGATTTTGTTCCCTGCAGCCGGACTTTCAGGTAACTCAGATCCTGTTTCTGATCCGCCAGGCTGCTGACGAGTACGAGCGGTTCCGAATTGAAATCGTTGGTGACAATGTCCAGATCGCCGTCTTCGTCCAGATCGAAAATGACCGATGACCGTGAACCGAGGGCAGACCAGACCGGAATTGTCCCGCTGCGTCCTTTGCAGTCGAGGTGATTCCGGTCAGCGCCGTCACAGTCAACCTGGTACCAGGGGATTGCTGTCCGCCAGCCGCGGCGCGGTTCGACGCCCAGCACGAACTCCGCATCCAGCAGCCGTTTCCCGCCTTCATTCAGCAGGACCGAGTTGAAGCCGTACCGAAAGGGCATGTTCATACTTGACGCCACGAACACATCTTCGAATCCGTCCGCATTCAGGTCGCCCACACTCAGGCCCCAGGGCCAGTAGTTTTCCGCGCCGATTTCATCGGAAATCTCGCTGAAACGGCCCATTCCCTCGTTGCGGAAAAAGGCATTTCCGAAAATGCTCTGTCCCGCAGTCTGCAGAAACGATTCGGGGAACTTCATATCCGCCTTCAGTTTCTCCCGGTCCGGCGCGATCTGTTCACTCATGTCCGAATGCATGTCCGTGATATACAGATCCAGATCACCATCATTCTCCAGGTCGAAAGCCTTGATGCCCATGGATCCCCAGGGCGTTCGAGGAAACACTTCGCGGCTCCTGCGGACGAACGACTTGCCGCTCTGATTTTCGTAGTACTCGTCATTGCCCTCCATGTTGACGAGATACAGGTCCTGCCAGCCGTCCCCATTGAAGTCCACCGGCAGTGCGTCACCGCACCAGCTTTCATCCACCAGTCCGACTTCTTCCGTGACGTCTCGGAAGACATTGTTGCCGGTGTTCCGGAACAGCAGACTGCGTTCAGCGCGATCGGGCTTCAGATGACTGGCAAACGCATCCGTCACACTGCGGTAATAGAAGATCTCCCGCTGAGGTTCATCGCGGAGAGTCTCCATTGTCACCCGACGTTTTTCTTCCGTGGTGAAGCGGCCGACGTTGCACAGGAACAGGTCCAGCAGTCCGTCGCGATCGAAGTCAAAGAACACGGCGCCTGAGCTGTGACCGACGTAGTCGGTGCCGGACTGTCGCGAGATATCCCGAAACCGTCCGGTCCCGTCGTTTTCGAACAGGGCGTTTCCGCTGCGAGTAGTTGTCACATAGAGATCCGCGTCACCGTCGTTGTCGATATCGGCAAAGGACGCCGTCACCCCGATCCGATCGGGCAGAGCCAGACCGGCTGGCGCAGTAACATCCTCAAATTCGCCGCCACCGCGATTTCGCCACAACTCGCTGCCACCGACCTGATTCACGAAATAGATGTCCTCGAGCCCATCCAGATCCACATCAGCGACCGCCACACCGTTCCCGTGATCATAGTGACCGGCAAGGTATGCTCTCCCGGCGTCGTCCACGATCTTGTTGCGAAAGCGAATCCCGCTCTCAATCCGCCGGTCCGCAAACTGAAAATCATGAAACACACGAAAACTCCCGGAGTTCTCACGCTGTGCCTTCTGGCGTTCCACCAGCCACTGGGGATCAAAGATCGCCGGCGGAACACCCTTGCGCTCAGAAAACAGCCCGTGCATGTCCTTCAGCATCAGGGGGATACTGTCCAGCGTCAGGTCGTAATGCTTCCCGCGAATCTGACCAGCTCCGTCGACCAGTACCAGCCGAGCCCTGATCAGCGCTTGTTCGACAAGTGCCGCGTCCCCCGTTGACTCCGCCGAATCCTGCTTCTCCGTACTGGCCGCACCGCCCGAAGGCTGGAACTCCTGCCGCCAGCGAGCCACCACCGACGGATCGACATCCACCATTGTCCACTCCTGCACCAGCGGCAGGGGGGGGCGCAGCTGGCCGGCCGGTAATTCGGGACGAATTCCGACAAGGCGAATCTCGCGCAGCTGCGGATGCGTTCGCACAGCTTCAGCCATGGTGAAAAAGCTGGCCACCGCCGGCGACATCGCAATGTGCTCATCCATCAGGACGCCGATCCAGACAAACCCGGCCAGTTCCGCGCTGTGAAAAGCGGCACCATCCCGATGCCGGCCACCGAATTCGAATACTCGGCCCAGAACCGGCAGCGGTCCACCAGTGCTGCCTGCCGAGGATTTGCCGTCGCCTCCTGGACTGTACGCATTTCCAGACGATGGCGATGCGGCCGGACGACAACCACCACAGGAGACGGCTGCGACAACAACAAGGACGACAATCACAAAACTGACGTGAATTTTCATGAAGATCACAGGTCGTCCGGAGTCGGCGCCTGCCCAAGGGGTTTTCAGTTGGATGCGCGACCTTCCAGTCCGCGAATTACCTCGGCCGCACGCAGCATCAGTGGCGAATCCGGGGTGGCTGAGCCCGGTACGTGGTATGCCGCTGCCGCAAGCATGTTAGGTCGCCAGTGTGCACTGACCAGACCGGCATCCTCAAAAACTGCAACCGGATACTTGTAGTCGTGGGCGTCCGTTGCTTTTCGCGCGATGAATGCGCGTGCGGTGCTCTCCATCAGGTCAGACTGTTCATGCTGAATCGCGAAGGACATTGCCTTCCCCGCTGCTGCGACGGGATCACGTCCGATGTCGGCGAACACGGATTCCGCCGCCTGTGCGGCGTCTGCCGGAATTTCGAGCGCAGTCAGCCGCGTGATGCTGGTTTCGTTCAGACCTGCCTCCTTCGCAGACATAAATGCCCGAAACTGACACAGCCAGCCCACAGCCTGCAGCGTCAGCAGAAGTCTGGTTTCCGGAGTCCCTGCGGTATCGAATGCATACCGCAGGGCGCTGGCCGAAGTAACCGTGTGAATGCCGTAGATCCCCGGCTGCCGCATCATCAGTTCACCGCCGGCCAGATGCACAGCGTCCCAGATATCCGCAGCACTGGTGTGCGACGTATCTCCCTGCAGTCCCGACAGGATATCCCGGCACACATCCGCCGCCGCACCGGAATGCATGGCGTCAACTATGTCCGCAGCAGCCTGCCGGTCGTGGCTGCCCGAAGTCCAGTCTGCCCGCAGCCGCGTCCCCCCGGACCGGACCAGTTCGGCGTTGGACAGGTAGCACTGGTTCTGAAAGCTGAATCCGTCCCGCTGCACATCCCTGCCAAAATCGAGCAGACCCAGGACCAGGGAGCGGAGTACGGGCTCGGCGTGCTGCCAACCGATGGTCTGCAGCGTCCGCCAGGCATTCGCGGTAAAGATGGCCTTGTGGCCGATGTTGCGAAAATCCCTCGCACCGTATTGCCACAGTTGATCCATGATCTCGAAGGCGCCACGTGTTCGCACCAGGCCCACGATGGCGCGATCCGCTCGCTCCTCGTCCCAGTCCTGCATCGCCGCGTGAAACTCGCTCCAGGCAGTACCGTCGGCGGGAATCCTGCCCCGGACCGGGGACAGCCGGAAATCTCCCTCATCGAGATCCTTCTCCTGTGACAGTTTAAAGTTGTCGAGTGCCCAGAAAAGCGGCAGCAGTCTGTCTGGCATGGGCAGATCCACGCTCATCTGATGTGCTGCCTGAATGACGAACACGCAGTGAAACTTGAATCCCGGAGGCTGGGGACTGACGTTGCGAATCCCGGCCAGAAACAGTGCCGCCACGAACCGGCGGTACGAGAGACCGCGCCGGAGCTGGTCGGCGACCATGTCGAAACACCGTTCCCGGGGAGTATCCTCAATCAGTCGCACGATCGGTTCGATGTCGGGCCGGAACTGTACCAGCTCCGGCATCAGCGGAGCGTCGCTGGCCGTGACCAGCGCGATGTCCGACACGCGTTGAGCCAGGACGAAGCCGCCCGCGACCCCCGTCCGCCTCAGGAACTGTCGTCGTGTTGCCATTTTCTGTCCTTCCCGCCTTCAGGACCGCAAGCTGCGTTCAGACCAGACGAAAGCCGACTTTGCCCGCCGGAACCACCCGAGGAGGCAAGGTTTCGGAATATACCGCTCAGCCGGCAGATCGTGAAGTTGCGACATGGCAGATTGCGAGCACATTCCGCAGGGCTGCGGATTCCCGGGACCGTGCCATCACACCGAAGGTGGCTCTGTGAAGGCGGCGATGGCGGGGTGCTGCGAGACCGGTTCCACTCCCTGGTCTGACCGCATACAGTTCCCGCGTGGCCTGCTGTTTCCGTTACTCAGCAAAGTACGCCTGTGAAAAACACTTCCGGGATTCTGCGGTTCGTGCTTCTGGTTTCCTGCACCCATGCCATGGTGCATACGCTGGAATGCTCCATTGGCAGCGTGGAGCAGGTCGTTTCTAAAGAGTTTCGGCTGACGAAGGAACAGTCAGGCCAGCTGGGCATGATGTTTCGCCTGCCGTACGGACTGGGTGCGCTGCTGGCGGGGATGCTGGCAGATCGTCTGGGAGCGCGCCGGGTGCTGACGATGTATCTGGCGGGATCCGCTGCCGTATGTGCCTCATTCCTGTTCACTCCGGCCGTGTCCCTGATGTATGGGCAGCTTTTCGTTCTGGGTGTATTTGCCAGCATGTATCATCCGGCCGGTCTGGCACTGCTGGCCAACAGTCTTCCTCCCTCAGATCGTGTCCGCGCGCTGGGGATGCACGGGGTCTTCGGATCCACGGGAATTTCGGTCGCGCCGTTGCTGGCGGGAATCACTCTGTCAATTCGTGAAGATGACTGGCGCGGGTATTTCCTCGTGTTGTGCGGAATGTGCGGAGCGCTGGCGATTCTGGCTGCAACGCGGCTGAAATCCGTGGCGGAAGTTCGTCTGATGCACAGCGAGAATCCAGTGGCTTCCGGTGCGTCGACAGTCACAGTGTCGCTGCCGAGATCGGTTGTGAGACTGCAGAGGCTGCCATTTGCGGCGCTGGTCATATCGTCAGGGCTGTCCGGCGTGGTGTACGGCGGCTTTCTGCATTTCCTGAAGCGATATCTCAGTGAAGCCGGTACTGGGGAGTCAGCCGCGCCGTTTCTGGCGTCGAACCAGGACACCGTGGCCAGCTTTTATACGGCCGTTGTGCTGAGTTTCGGTGCTGCCGGCCAGTGGCTGACGGGGCGTTATGCACTGCGGGGCCGCCTGCCGGAACAGCTGGCTCTGGTGTATTTCGGGAATGCACCGCTGTTGTGGTGGATGTCCGTCGCGCAGGGCAACGCCCGACTGGTGGCTGCCTGCCTGCTGGCGTTCGTGCATTTCATGAACCAGCCGCTGTATAACAGCCTGCTGCCGGAATTCATGCCGGCGAACCGAAGGAGCACCTGGTTCGGGTTCAGCAATATGATCGGATTTGGAGTGGGGGCGGTTGGGCCGTGGCTTGTCGGTCGCGTGGGCAGCGACCGTGACGCGTACCTGTCACTGGCGATGATTGCGATGCTGGCCGGGCTGTTTCCGCTGCTGCTGAAGACGCGCTGGATGACCGGATCCGAATCCGCGACCGACTGGACACAGGGCACCGACGATCACGATTCGGTCAGTTCCAGATAGGGATCCAGGCCCATATTCTCATACTGTTCCAGCCGCATCCGCTCCTGTTTCAGCAGGTGGCGACGCTGTTTGCGGTGCATGCGTTCGAGGAATCGCTGCACCCGGCGAAAGTAGCGGAGCCACGATCGGCTGAGTTCGCCGCGACTGCCGGAAATAGCGATCCGGCGTTTCCGCAGCACCTCGCGGGGTTCGCGGCAGCGCAGCAGTTCGTCTTCTAGCGACAGGTAGAACCGAAACGACCCTGGGTCCCCCTGTCGCGCCGAGCGTCCCACAAGCTGGCGATCGATTCTTCTGGAACTGTGCAGCTCGGTGGCGACGACATGCAGACCGCCCGCTTTGCGGACACTTTCGTCCAGAATAATATCTGTCCCGCGTCCAGCCATGTTGGTGGCGATTGTGACACGACCGGCCAGGCCTGCCTGTTCCACGATCGCGGCTTCGTGTTCGTGGTTTCGGGCGTTGAGGACCTGATGCTGAATGCTGGCCGCCTGCAGTGCCGCGGACAGGGCTTCGGACGCCTCGACGGAAGGCGTGCCGACCAGCACGGCCCGGCCACTGCGGATCAGTCCGCGGACATCCTCGATGATGGCATCGCGTTTCTGGTCCTGGGTTCGGAAGATCCGACAGGGCTGTCCGCGACGGATACATTTCCTGTTTGTGGGGATGCGTGTGACGCTGATCTTATAGGTTCGTCGCAGTTCTGCGGCGGCCGGCAGAGCGGTTCCGGTCATGCCACACAGGTGCGTATACTGGCGGAAGAAACTCTGAACCGTGATGCGTGCCGCCTCACCGGTCGCGGCCGTGATTGGCACCAGCTCCTTGGCTTCGATCGCCTGGTGAAGTCCGTCCTGCCACTTGCGGCCGTCCATCACGCGGCCGGTCCCCTCGTCCACGATGACGATCTTGTTTTCTGCGATGACATAATCCCGATCGCGTTCAAAGGCATGCCGGGCGGTGAGGGCATTTTCCACCTGGCCGTAAATCCGTTCCGTATCCATGGAACTGAGCAGCGACGGTTTGGACATCAGCACGACTTTGCGGCAGCCATGATCTGTGAGCCAGGCGTTGCGTCGTTCGGGCTCATAGACATAATCCAGGCGCGGCTCCAGCTGAAACGTGGCCCGGTTGCTCCAGCGGAACAGGTTGACAGTGGCGGGATCGTTCGGCTTCGTCAGTCCGATGATGAGTGGTGTGCGGGCTTCGTCGATGAGAATACTGTCGGCTTCGTCAATCAGGGCGAAGTAGTGGTTTCTCTGTACTGGTTCCTCGGTGCCGGCCATCGTCCGCACGAATCTTCGCAGTGAAGGTCCCAGTTCAGGATTTGCGCCTTTCCGCAGGCGATCCCGCAGGAAATCGAAGCCGAATTCCTTGGATGTTCCGTAGGTGATATCGCACGCGTAATTTCTGCGGCGCTCGTCGGGTTCCATTGGTTCAAGGATCTTTCCCACGGTCAGCCCGAGCGTGAGGTAGACTTTGCCCATGGATTCGGCATCGCGTTTCGCGAGGTAGTCGTTGACAGTGATCACATGGCAGCCATGCCCGGGCAGCGCGCGGAGGAACGCCGGCATCGTGGCGGTCAGTGTTTTGCCCTCTCCGGTCTGCATTTCTGCGATATGCCCTTCGAACAGGGCAATCGCCCCCATGATCTGCACCGGAAAATGCTGCATCCCCAGGGCGCGCCGGGACGCTTCCCGCACAAGTGCGTAGGACTCCGGCAGCAGGGCCGCCAGCGACGTGCCGGCCTTCGCCTCCCATTGAATCCGACGCCCGGCGGACAGCAGCTCCGCTTCGGAGAGATTCTGCAGTCGTTCGCTCATCCGGATAATGCGGCGTGCCATGGCCCGCCAGCGAGACCGCCTGGCCGCGGACACGATAAATCCGGATTTCAGCAGGTGATAAATGTGTCCCGGCCAGCTCATGCGCAAACCTGATCCGATCCCTCGGGCCTATCGCTGCAGCAGAACATGGACGCCCCGCTTATTGGACAGCACAATGTCCGGCCGACCGTCAAGGTTCATGTCCCGGATGGAAAACTGCGTTCCCACACCTGTGCCAGTTCCGGCCATGATCCGGTGCGGCCTGATCTCCGGTGGCCGCCCATGGGCACGCTGCACTTCATACCAGTACATCACCACCGGATCGTGAGCACCCGGATCATTTCCGTTGTGCGCAAAGAATCGCTTGCCCGTGACATAGTCCAGCTGACCGTCCCCGTTGATATCCACCTGCTCCAGCGCATGAGTCTGTGAATGCCGCATGTCGATTTCATGCAGCTGCCATCCGGATTCGCCCTGATTCTCTGCCCACCAGACGCCGAACTGATGAGCCGAACTGAACACCAGGTCTGCATCACCGTCCAGGTCGAGATCGTCTGCGTAAATGTTGGCACAGGGGGGCAGCGGCTGCAGTCCCTTGTCGGTTTTCGTGGCGACCTCGTGAAACTTCCACGGCCCTGCGGTGTCCAGACTTCCCGGAGATTCCAGCCAGCCATGTGCGATCAGAATGTCGCGGTGACCGTCGCCGTTCATGTCGCCGACACCCAGACCATGATAATACCGGTTGGACCCGTTTCGCGCCGGGTCGCCGGTTTCATTCACGGCGTGAAACTCGAATTTTGCCGCAGCGTTCTCGGGCGATGGCAGCGGCAGAAATCCGAGCTGCGACTCGGGCTGTGACCCGATAATCATCTCCGGCACGCCGTCACCATTCAGGTCCTCAAACTCCGGGGACTCATTGCAGGCGCTGGTCCACGCCACGTGTTCCGGCCAGTGACCGGCGGCGTTCGCCGCTGCGTTCGTCCCGGGGTTCTCGTACCAGTGAAACGGCTCACCGGGGAAGCCGACGAGAATAATATCCTGCCAGCCATCCCGATTGATGTCCCAGGCAAAGTTCGCGAAATTGTTGCTGTAGCCGATGCCCGCCACGAAATCTCCCGGCGTCCGGATCTCGCCCCGTTTCCATGCGACGCCGTCTTGGTATGCGGGACTTCCGGCTGCCGGTGCGAGGTAAATCATATCACCTGCGATCACATCCGGCGTTCCGTCGTTGTTGACGTCCGCGGCCGTGGCTCCTTCAGAACGGAAGCGTTCGTCGAGTGAAATTCGGGTCCAGTGATGGTCTTCTTCTCCCTGTTCCGGCACTTCGACGCAGTACAGATGGGTCGTGGTTCGCAGAAACAGAGCACTTCCCGCCACCGCTGGCGAAGCCATGAACTCGCCGTCCAGCTGGTTCTTTGCCAGTTCGCGGTAGTCACGGCTGTCGGCCAGAACCGTGGCAACGCCATTCTGTCCAAAGAAATAGATCCGCCCCTCAGCCGCCAGGGGCGAAGCCGAGTATTCTCCTGGCAGGCGTTCGAGCCAATAGTCGTCACCGGTGGCGGTACTGACACACCTGAGGATTCCGTTGTCGCACACATAATACAGCCGATCGCCCGCAACCAGCATGGAAGGCTTCTTCGGGATCTGCCGATCCGACTTCCAGACGATGTGTGAATCCGTCACATCGCCCTGCCCGTCAATTCGTACGGCCAGCAGGCGGGACTGCAGATAGCTGGTGGCGATGTAGGCGGTGCGGTCGAGAACCACCGGGCGCGGCACGACGGAAAACCCCAGCTGCCCGTAACCAGCCTTCCAGACTTCCCGCCCGTCAC
>SXGS01369058.1_pt1 | contig 12318 bp, 11 predicted proteins | sample 3174681 | NCBI WGS metagenome assembly SXGS01 (sample SAMN11356861, study PRJNA531348) | freshwater metagenome | isolation source: freshwater sample F1-80 | place: China: Fuxian Lake, Yuxi | collected 2017-12-25
CAGGCCGCAGACGGGAACGCGGCCGGCGGGGTTCAGGAGCGGCAGCACGGCCTCGAAGACGGCGCCACCGACGTTCTCCCAGTAGATGTCGATGCCGTTGGGGCAGGCTTCCTGGAGGCGTGGGGCGAGATCGGGAAGCCGGTGGTCGAGGCATGCGTCGAAGCCGAGCGCCTCTCTGGCATAGAGGCACTTCTCAGGACCGCCCGCAATTCCAACCACGTGGCAGCCTTTGATTCGCGCGATCTGCCCGACGATCGCTCCTACGGCGCCGGTGGCGGCGGCCACGACGAGCGTTTCACCAGGCTTCGGGCGTCCGATGTCGAGCAAGCCGCCGTAGGCGGTGAGCCCCGGCATTCCCAGTGCGCCGAGGGCGAGCGAAGGGCGATCCAGACTCTCCGGGAGCCGACGTACGCCGCGGCCATCGGAGAGAGCGTAATCTTGCCAGCCGGACTAGCACGCGATCCGATCGCCCGGCTTGAATTCCGGCAGGTGGGATTCCTCGACGACGGCTACCGTTCCGCCGACCATCACCTCGCCGAGGGCAACCGGCGGCGCGTACGAGGGGGCCGCGCTCATCCGGCCGCGCATGTAGGGATCCAGGGAGAGCCAGCAGGTTCTCAGCAGCATCTGACCGGGACCCGGCGAGGGGATCGGCGCCTCTTCCAGGCGAAGCGTCGCGGCGGTGGGAACGCCTCTGGGGCGCTCGGCGAGGACGAAACGGCGATTGGTGGAGGCGGTTTGAGGCATGGGGGATTTCGCGATCAGGCTGGGGTGAGAACGAGAGAATGGGAGAACTGGAGAGTGAAAGAGCAGTTCACCGTTCAGAGTTGACTTGCTTCACCAGACGGTGAACGGCTCCCGAGATCCGGTCTTCGATGTCGCCGGCCCAGCGATAAGCGGGGCGTCCGTATTCATACAAATTCGATCCACCTTCATATCCACCCTCTTCCCACACGCGCCGTGACGGGATGTAGGAGATCATGTCGTCCGTATAGCCGAGCACCCACGTGCCGGACCCGAACTCGCGCTTGAATCGCAGGGCGTAATCCACAACGGTTTCGGCGCCCTGCGCCACGAAGAGGGCTTCGGAGCCCAGCTTCCACGCATGAACGGGATAGGGGTAGGCCCGCGAGAACTTTTGGCCCGCGTCCAGCTTCGCCAGGAGTCGGGTGGCCCACCGGGCCCGAATGGCGTTTCCGTCCTTCACGAGACCGGCGAGTTCCTCCCGGGTGACGACCTGCAGGTAGTCCAGGTCCACCAGTTCAAACGCGGTGCGAAGGCCGGGAGAGATCGGCCGGAGCGGCTTCTTCAGGGCTTCCTCGACTCCCTGCGCCAGTTGGTGACCGTAATTCCGGCAAAGTTCCACGGTGCGTCGGGGCAGGGGGTTCTGGTCTCCTCCGCAGGTGTTCACAAACATCGCCGTAGAGCCAGGATGTGCGGCTTCAAGTTCGATCTGCGCAAAGCCGGGATAGTCGCCGCAATACGTCATGAAGCTCAAGGTGGTGGGGTGGCACGCGTAACCGAACAGGATGGCTTCGAGTTTGCCGTCGGGACGCGTCACGGTAAGCACGGGAACCGAATGGTCCACAGGACCCTTCAACGGCGTACCCGCCGCAAGGAGCTTCGGCACGTCCGCTTCCACGTTGTTGCGGCGGTTGACTGCAAAAGTAGCCTTCCCCTCTCCCTGCTGAAGTCGGGCGGGCGCGAGCGCCAGGAGCGCACTTCCAACGAGCGTGACCAGTCGATCTACCATCTCGCCCGTGTAGGCTTCGACCAGCTTCTCCTGCTCCTTCTCGACGGGATAGTAGTCGATCAGGTCGTCTCCCAGGCGAGGGCCGCAGTGGTTGTGGGAAAAGGTGAAGAGAATGTGTCGCCGCTCCAGACCGAAGTGGTGGCGGATGGCGTCGAACGCTCGGTCGCTCATGGACTTCGGCACGCCCTGAAAGTCGCTGGTAATGAGCACACCCCGACGACCCTGGGGATCTTCCAGCGCGAGCGCCTTCATCCACATGTCGTGTAGCTTCCCGTCCGGCGGACGCTTTGTCCCATACCCGGCGAGCCAGACGGGAGTTTCGGGCGTGAGCACGGCTCTCGCCACCCCCGCTTTCCAGTGGGCGCCGTCGCGGAGCGCCTGGGCATCGGCGGAAAGCGCGGTCGAACCTGCGGCTACGAGCGCGAAGAGCCCGCCGCCCAGCCCGGCGGCGGAGCAGGCAGTAGCGTCTCGCAAGAATCGTCGGCGTGTCGAGGGCGGGCCGGCTTCAAACTGCATTCGGTGAGTCTCCAGATTCTGGGTCGTACGCTTCCAGGCGCCCGAACCGCGAGCGCCGGCGCCAGTTTGGGAACCCCGAGGCGGTTCCGGGTTGCGGCAGTTCGGATGGACCCTGGCCACATGAAGCTGCGGAACGCGACTCCCGTCGATGGCGCCCGAAGGTTACGTCGGGGTCCGGCGGCGAATGTCTGTACCTGAGTACAGTATTGATGCCCCGAATGGCCGGGGCAAAGACGGCCGGCACGGGCTGTCGAGAGGTGGCGAAGATGCGCAAGACAAGCGATCAAACAACGGGACGCCTGAAGGCCGCGGCCCCCTGGGTGGCGGCGCTGTCGCTGGGGATCGTGATCGGAGTGGGAGCTCAGCAGAAGAACCTGGGCTACAGCGACACCCCGTTCCTTCCGGGCGGCAAGTGGCATGTGCACGACGGCAATCGACCTCAGCCTAAGATGATTGACCCGGGGAGCGCCAGCACCCAGGAGATGCCCGGCAAGGCGCCTTCCGATGCGACGGTGCTATTCGACGGCAAGAACCTGGACGGCTGGAAGGCTTCCAATGGGGGTGGCGCCGCGCCGTGGAAGGTGGAGAACGGCGAGATGGTGATCGCCCCACGCACCGGTCAGATCGAGTCGAAGGAACACTTCGGCGACTGCCAGCTTCACATCGAATTCAGCACCCCCACGGGAGCTACCGGTGAGGGTCAGGCGCGAAGCAACAGCGGCGTCTTCATGCTCGGCAAATACGAGATCCAGGTGATGGATAGCTACAACAATCCCACCTATCCCGACGGGCAGGCTGCGGCGGTTTATGGTCAGTATCCGCCGCTGGTGAACGCCTCCCGAAAGCCGGGACAGTGGCAGATGTACGACATCCTGTGGAAGTCGCCCCGCTTCGGCGCAGACGGCAAGGTGTCCGAGCCGGCGACCGTGACGATACTCCACAACGGAGTCGTGGTGCAGAACGCCGCCCGCGTGCTGGGTCCGGTGCAGCATCGCGCCCTTGCGAGCTACTCGGCGCCCCATCCGCCGACCGGACCGATCGCGCTGCAGGACCATGGCAACCCGGTTCGCTTCCGGAACATCTGGGTCCGCGAACTCAAAGACTACGATTAGTCCCAGGCAAGGGTCGAGATCGGCTCCGGCTGATCTCGACCGCAAACTCGGACCGGGAGGCGGAGATATGATAGTTGGCGCCCCAGAAACTCGATCACCCCATGCGTGCAGGGCGGCAGGCTGGGTGCTGGCGCTCTCGGTTGGAGTTGCGCTCGGTGTAGCCGCCCAGCAGAAGAAGCTCGGCTACAGCGACACGCCACTGCTTCCCGGCGGCAAGTGGCACGTCCACGACGGCGATCGACCTCAGCCTCGAATGGTTGATCCGGGGACCGCGAGCACACAGGATGCTCCGGGTCGACCACCGTCCGACGCCGTTGTGCTGTTCGGCGGGAAGGACCTCTCGGCCTGGAAGGCCTCCACCGGTGGGGGACCTGCCGGGTGGAAGGTTGAAAACGGGGAGATGGTGATCGCTCCTCGCGCAGGACAGATCGAGACTCGCGAGGAGTTCGGCGACTGCCAGCTTCACGTGGAGTTCACCGCACCGACAGAGATCAAGGGCGAGGGACAGGGCCGCGGGAACAGTGGTGTCTTCCTCTTCGGGAGATACGAGATCCAGGTTCTCGACAGCTTCAACAACCCGACGTACCCCGACGGTCAGGCTTCCGCCATCTACGGCCAGTTCCCACCGCTCGTGAATGCATCGCGTCGTCCCGGTCAGTGGCAGACCTACGACATCCTCTTCCGCGGGCCGAGGTTTGCGCCCGACGGCTCTCTCCGTGAACCGGCGCTCGCCACGGTGCTCCACAATGGCGTGGCGGTGCATCACGCGACTCGCGTGCTGGGGCCGATGTCCCACAAGCAGCTTCCGGTCTACAAGGCGCACGCCGCGAAGGGTCCGATCGCGCTCCAGGATCACGGGAATCCGGTCCGCTTCCGAAACCTCTGGATCCGGGAGTTGCGCGACCCGGATTGACCCTCATCGAGGACGAGCGTTTCGTCCTCTGTGGCTATTGCGTGCGGGTGTTGACGTGACTGGATGGGCAGCCCGTCCGCCCAGGACTGGAGGGGCAACTGCCGGGATTTCGTGTGGTTGCGATTGAGGTAACATGTGAACGAGCCTGGCTCTTCGGCTGCTAGTGGTCCTGAGGACCCAAGAGATCAAGCAATCCTATGAAACGGCCGCCCACACAGTCGGATTTCCTGTTTGCAACCCCTTCCGTTTTGAGCGGAATGGCGCAGGTGCTGGATTTGGGAGATACCTACACAGAGTGGAACTTCAGCCCGAGTTCAGAGGAAGCGGACGCCCGCGCGATCGCATCGGACTGGCGGGTGGTAGGAGAGGATCTCTGGAGAGCGATGGAGTCGTTCGAGGTGATCAGCCATGGAATCCGAGACTCCGACGAACGCCTCGGCGGTCGCTGAGGCTTCTCCGTCCAGTTCCCCAACCCCAGCGAATTCGAACCAGACTGCGCCCCCGAACCAACCAATCGAGCCCAAGCGTAGTGCATTGGCGAGGCTCGAGTACCGGTCGGTCGAGTTCCGCGGACCGATTCCTCCTCCCGCACTCCTGCTGGAATATGACGAGGTCCTTCCGGGAGCCGCAGATCGGATCCTCACCATGGCAGAGTCTCAGGCGCGCCATCGGCAAGAGATGGAAATGCTCTATCTTAAGGGTCAGTCCGAGCGCTCGGATCGCGGCCAATGGTTTGGCCTGATTGTTGCACTCTCCGGATTTGCGGTTGCTGGGTTGCTTGGGACTCAGGGACATGCCGTCGCCGCCGCTACGATCGTTGGCGCGGATTTGATAGCCCTGGTGAGCGTCTTCGTGATCGGCAAACGAGCCGAACGCACCGAATTGAACCAAAAGCAACCCTTAGCCCCCAAGGAAGATCCGGGCCAATCAGATTGAACCAGGCCACTGACCCCGTCGGATGTGTTCACACGATGATTCGTTGGGCGTACCTTGCGGTCAACCATGTCAGGGGCTTGCTCATGGGTGAACCCAAGGCCTCTCGGATGTTCGAGACGGCGGACCGAAGTGCGGCGTTGGGATCCCCCAGGATGGGTCTGGGCTCCGGCAAGACCTGCCGGGTCAGGTAGAAGCTCTCTCGAACATCTCCGGCGGCCATCAATTGCAGACCGTAGTTCTGGACCGCATCGCCTCCAGGTACGAACTACAGCTTGACCCGGGAACGGTTGGGACGGCAGCGAGCGCCGTGCCTCGAGGAGTTGCCGGTGCTCAGCTCCTTCGGGCAGGAACGCCCCAGAAGTCGTAGGTGAGACGGGCGATGTCCCGGATGACACTTTCGGCGGCCGGGGCGGGCAGGCCCTCGGTGAGAACGCAGAGCGCGATGGGGCCCGTGGGGGTGTAGATGATGCCGGCGTCGTGGCTCGCGGTGGAGATGGACCCGGTCTTGTTTGCGACTCGCGTGTCGGGCGGGAGCAGTGCGGGGATCTTGTTGACGAACTGCTGCTTGTGCATGATTTCGAGCGTCTTCTCGCAGACCGCCGGGCTGATCACGCGGCGCATTTCTACTGCGGCCAGCAGATCCGCCATCTCACCCGCCGCGAGCCAGTTGTCTTTCCCCTGGGCTCGCGCCTCGAAGTCGTAGAACTTTCGCTCCAGGCGGGTGAGCTTGAGACCGAGCCCATCAAGTCGCTGGTTGATTCGGTCGCAGCCCAGGATCCCAATCAGCACGTTGGAAGCGGTGTTGTCGCTCACGACGATCATGAGGAGCGCGAGGTCCTCCAACGTGAGGGAGACTCCGGCATGCATCGACTGGAGCACGCCGCTCCCCTCGACGCGATCATTGGGACTGTACGAAACCTGTTGATCGAGGCGGAAGTCGCCTTCCTCGCAGCGCGCGAGCAACTCGATCAGGATGGTGACTTTGATGACGCTTGCGGAAGGAAAACGCCGGGACGCTTCTATGTTCAGCAGCCGCCGTCGTTCAAGGTCGCGGATCGCCACGGCGACGTGCCGGTCCTCACCGACAACGTCGGACAGCCGATCCTGAATCGCTTGCTGCAGATCGATGGGTGCGCTCATCAAGGCTTCTTGTTTCCGGTGGTGGGCGCTGAGTCCGGTCCCACCACCACTCGTGTGACCCGTTCCGGGTTCAGATACTGCTTCGCGGCGGACAGCACTGCCTGCCGGGTGACGCGCGAGAGCTTCCGCGGGAATTCGCGTCGATAGTCCCAGCCCAAACCGTGCCGTGCGACCTCGTGGAGGTAGGCGGCGATCTGCTCGGCCGTTTCGAACTGGAACAGGTACGTGTCCGACAGGTAGCGAATGGCCTCCGACAGCTCCGACTCGGTGACCGGCGCGGATCGGATCTTTCGGATCTCCCGCAGCAGGCCCGCGGTGGCCCGGGTCGCATTGGCGGGCTCGGTTCCGATGGTGGCGAGGAAGACGCCATCCGTCAGATCGGCGGAGCGGGTGATGCTGCTGCCGACCCGATAGGCGAGTCCCTCCACATCGCGGAGTTGGTAGGGGATTCGAGCGGTGAAGCCGCCCGCGACGCCTTCTCCGAGGATTGCGTCCAGCACTTTCAAGGTTGCAAAGTCGGGGTTCGAACGTCGAATGCCCAGGTGGCCGAGGTAGATCTGGGTTTGCGATTTGTCGATGGTCTGTGTCCGCAGCCTGTTGTCGTTCTGGCGCTGCGGCTTGGGGGGGAGCGGCGCCGCCGATTCGCCGATGGGCTGCCAGCCTCCGAACAGGCGAGTGAGTTCCGGCAGAAGTTGCCGCGCCGAGAAGTCGCCCACGACGACCAGGGTCGCCCGATCCGGACGATAGCAGCGCCGATACTGCGCGGCGACGTCGTCGATCGTCGCGGCTTTGAGGCCGGTCTCTGTTCCGAGTGGCGGCCGGCTGAACGGGTGGCCCTGATACACGGTGTCGTAAAAGAGATCTCGAGCCACGGTTCCGGGATCGTCGGCAGCGTCGCGAAGGGAGGCGAGTTGGCGGTCTCGGGCGATTTCAAGTCGATCTGAGGAAAACCGTGGCGAAGTCGCCAGGTCCGCGAAGAGCGGAAGCAGGTTGGGCGCGGATGGGCTGAGCAGCTTCAGAGTGAGATCGGTTTGGGTTCGGCCGACGGCGACTCCAGAAGCGGCTCCGGCTCCCTCCAGGCTCTCGCTAATCTCCTGATGGCTCCGAGCACCGGCGCCCTCTTCCAGGAGACGGGCGGTCAGACCGGAGAGACCGGGGAGCTCTGCCGGATCATGTGCCGAACCGGACGCAAAACGGAGATGGATCTGGATGCGGGGCAGCGAGCGCTCTTCCAGTAGGATGACGCGCACGCCGTTGCTCAGTCGCTGTTCGAGCGGATGCAGCGGCGCAAACCCGCCGGACACGGCTCCAGGACGAAGGGCCTCGCCGCGATTCGTACGGCAGAAGACTCGGGCAGGAGTGCGTGAAAGTCCGGTGTGGGGGCTACCCGACCTGGTCCGTGGCACGAGCAGGCCCGTCGAAGCGCGGTTCGCTGCGAAATAGGCGCCAACTACTCTCCGGACCGCAGCCGAGTCGACTCGTCGGAGGCGAGTGGAGAGAGTGTCGAGATAGGTGCGACCGCCGAGACCGTCGGCCTCGCCGTAGACGTCGGCAATGTCCTCATTGCGCTCCAGCCGGCCAATCCACTGGGTGAGATAGGCATTGCGGGCCCGTTGGAGTTCCGATGGCGTGGGGCCATCGACGGCCAGGCGCCGCACCTCCTCCCAGAATGCGGTTTCAATCCGCGCCGGTTCGCCATTCTCGGCCGCTGAGAGGTTGAACCCCGCAAGGCTGAAGTCATGGAGCGTGTAGAGCCAACCGTCGACCTCACCGGCGGAGCGGTCTCCGGTGACCAGCCTTCGATGGAGCCGCGAGAGCTTGCCGCGCGCCAGAACCCACGTCGCCAGCTCCGTCGCGAGGGTGTCCGGGTGGTTGCGAGGGGGCAATCGAAACTGCCACTGCAGCCGCGCGGACTGCGCCTCGGCGCTGAGTTCGACCCGACGCGAGGAGAGCTGCGGCGGCTCAATCACGCTGCGATCCGTCGGGCGAGGAAGTTTGGGAACGCCTCGGAAGGCTCGCTCCGCGGCTCGAAACGCTTCCTCGGGGGTGACACCGCCGATGATGACGAGGGTGGCGTTGGCGGGGACGTAATGCTTCAAATAGAACTCCCGAACATCCATCATGGTGACGCGCTTCAGGTCGTCCATCCAGCCGACGACGGGGTTCCGATAGGGGTGGTTCTGCAGCGAGATCGCGGTGAGCTCCTCCGATAGTCGCTGCTCCGGATCATCTTCCGATTGGCGCCGCTCCTCCATCACCACCTTCCGCTCCGCCTCAAACTCCCTGGGATCAAAGCGTGTGTTTCGCATTCGATCCGCTTCCACGCTCAAAGCGGTCTCCCAGCTTCGCCGCGGGAAGTTGAAGACATATGTGGTGAAGTCGTTCCCGGTGTAGGCGTTATTCGAGCCGCCGTTTCGGTAGGTGAGCCGGTCGATCTCCCCCTTCCTCAGACGCCTGGTCCCCTTGAAGAGCAGGTGTTCCAGGAAATGCGCCAGACCCGTGGCGCCCGGTCGCTCGTGCCGGGAGCCGACCCGGTACCAGAGCTCGGTCGTCACGGTCTGGGACTGCGGTCTGGAGTGAACCAGCACGCGCAGCCCGTTCGGCAGCGTTCGCTCGGAGAATCGGAGCGCGGGGAGTCGAACGGCGGCCGGCGTGGCCGGGACGTCGGCGGCTGGCGCCGTGCCGGCCAGGGCCACGGAGGAGAGCACCGCCGAGAGAAGCAAAGGGATGAGGGGTTGCACGGTATGATTCGCGTTGGGATACTGGGATACGGATTCGCCGGGCGAGGTTTCCACGCCTACCTGTTGACGCACGAACCGCGACTGAAGCTCTCCGCGGTCGCCACCCGGGATGCCGAACGACGGGCTCGGGCCGAACAGGACTACGGAGTCGCCACCTTCGTCTCCCTCGAAGACATGCTCGCGAACGGGGACGTGGATCTCGTCATCATCGCGACCCCTCACGACGTGCACGCCGCTCAGGCCATCGCCATTATGGACGCCGGCAAGCACTGTGTGTGCGACAAGGTGATGTGCCTCTCCACCGAGGAAGCCGATGCGATGCTTGCGGCACGCGACCGGAACGGTGTGCTCTTCAGCGTTTTCCACAACCGTCGCTGGGATGGCGACTACCTCACCATCCGTCGGGCGCTCTCGGACGGATTGATCGGTGATCCCCGGCTTTTCGAGATCGGCATCTGGCGATACGCTCCCCCGCGGAGTTGGCGGGGGTCGAAGGCAGCGGTCGGCACCATCATGCATGACTGGGGCGCTCACTTCATCGACCAGATGTTCCAACTTGTGCCCTCGCGGGTTGTCTCGGTGTCTGCATCCGCACAGTATGACTGGCCCCAGTTCGACATCGAGAGCTATCTTAGCGCCCAGGTTACCTTCGAGAATGGCGTGATCTATCGCTTCGAACTGGGCAACCGGGCACGGGTGGGGAAGCCCCATTGGTACGTCGTCGGCTCGACCGGCGCCCTGACCAAAGAAGGCGTGGATCCGCAGGAGGCAGCGATGCTTCGCGGAGACATACTCTCCGCGAAGGAAGACCCTGCCAACGCCGCCAGGGTGGTGACGGAGATCGCCGGATCGACCGCCGATATGCGGCTGGCAACTCAGCCCGGGGATTGGACCGCCTACTATCGCAATGTCGCCGATGTGTTGGAGGGTAGCGCTGAACTGGTGGTTCGCCCCGAGGAGGCTCGACGTGGCGTCCGCCTGCTCGAGGGAATCGAAGCGTCCTTGAGCAGCGGAGAGGTTTACCGCTTCCCCGATGGACTTTAGGGATTCGATTCCGGCTGAGAGTTGGCGGCGCCCCTGCTGAATGCCCGTTGCTGGAGCTTCTGGTGGGATTGAGGTGGTTTCGAGGGATCTCGCTGGGGTGAGAGTTCGCCCGGCGATGAACGGCAAGTAGCCCGAGCCGGAGACAGTGCGGTTCCGATCGAAACGGACCCGTTGGCCCGCCGGCCGGGGATCATCGAAGCGGTTGTCGGCGGAGTCGGGCCGCACTCATGGCACGGAGGGTTGGGAGTCCGATTCCGTTGAGTCGTCTGAGTCGATTCGAGCTGATCCCGGTGGACGGAACTTGCGCCTTGGCTGAACTCCGGCGGCGACGGCTGGAGTGCCGCGCCGGAGGGCCCTACCCGTTTCTCTTGAACCTCAGCGGGCAGGCACACCTGTGGGCCGAGACCGGGGAGGGCCTCTCACCCGACGAGATCCTGCAGGCATCCTGGGTGGCGGACATCAGCGAGTATCTGCGACCGTCTCCCCACGAGTTGGACTGCGGCGCCGAAAGTGGGCCGGATGCCGCTGAGTTCTCGGTGAGGAACTCGCCAGGCTCGCCAGATCGAGGGTGGGCGCTGAGGGTTCACACGAGCGGCGCCCTTCACGACGAGTCGGACGATCTCTGCCTGGCGCTCTCCCCGATCCGCGAACCCTGGACTCTCCCAGCCGAGCTGGAGTTCGGAGGTTGGAATCTTAATCCGGACGCCGCTCAACACTGCGCGATGTTCAGGCGATGGGAGCTGCTCTATGGCGCCGAGATCGTCGGTGTGAGGCACGATATTCTGGAGTGCGAAGTCTCACACCCTCCCCAGACCCGAGAAGCAGCGCTGGAACTCGCGCGGGAGCACCATCGCTTCTGCAACGACCTGGTAAATCAGGGGTGTGGCACTCTGTCGAGTCTGGCCGCGCGCCTCTTCAGGTCCCGTTACTGGTACTTCTGGTGGGACTGATGCGCCGCTCCGCCAACCTGCACTTCTTCCCGGTGTGGATCTGCGCACTCCTCAAGGCGGCGATGGCAAGACCGGGAGCCCGGAGACGGAATCGCGCCGCAGGGCCTGGGGGGTCTTGGCGAGATACCATGTCACCGAACGATCACACGCGGGATCCGGCCCGTCCGCCTTCAGTCTCATGCTCATCAGCCATCGCAAGCAGTTCATCTTCACAAAGACCAAGAAGACCGCAGGCACCTCGGTCGAGTCCTACTTCGAGCTGTACTGCATGCCGGACGGCGAGTGGGAACAGGTTCACGCCCGAGACGAGTACGTCTCCGAAGCGGGGATCATCGGCTACCGCGGCTCGAGCCGAAGCGCGGCAAAGTGGTATCACCACATGTCTGCGGCGAGCATCCGAGATCTGATCGGACGCGAGATCTGGGACAGCTATTACAAATTCACCGTGATCCGCAACCCGTTCGACAAGCTGGTGTCCGGCTTCTACATGGATGAAAAGATCCGTCGGAACTATACCCAGCTTCAGCGCCTGAAGTCGTCGGCAAAGCGGCTGATGGGGAAGGGGCGGCCGATTGATCGGACTACCGGTAGAAGCGAGGTGGAGCGGTTCCGAAGCTGGCTCCGGCACGGCGGCGCCATTCACGATCGGGACAAGTATCTGATCGATGGAGTGGAGTGTGTCGACTACATCATCCGGTATGAGGCGCTGAACGGCGGGATTCGGCACGTCTGTGAGCGGCTGGCCATCCCCTTCGAACCGGAGCGTATTCCGCAATTCAAGAAGGGGATGCGGCCGCACACCATCCCCGTGCGGGACTACTTCGACGCGGAGTCGGAAGCGATCGTGCGCAAACTCTACGCCTGGGAGATCGAGCGCTGCGGCTACGAGCTACCCGGTTAGGCGTTGTCGGAGAGTAACCGCTACACGGTGCCCACCTCGTGATCTTTGGCCCCCCATTGGTCCCACGTCGATCCCGACGCTGACGGTATTCGTGCTGCGGCGCCTTCTTGGCGCACGTCCTGAAGGTTTCCACCGGCCCACCTCGCGATCATCGTCATCCTTGGGCTTGATCCGAGGATCCGGCGGTGTACGTACCGCAAGCAGTTCCCGTGAAGCGCGCCGGACCGAGTCAGTTGGGGCGACGCGCCAGCACGTTGTGAGTGGATCCCCGCTTTGTGGAGTGGGTGTCCGCACATCGCGACTTCTGCGGGG
>SXGS01171579.1_pt1 | contig 12317 bp, 7 predicted proteins | sample 3174681 | NCBI WGS metagenome assembly SXGS01 (sample SAMN11356861, study PRJNA531348) | freshwater metagenome | isolation source: freshwater sample F1-80 | place: China: Fuxian Lake, Yuxi | collected 2017-12-25
ATATTGACAAGCTGGAAGCTTATCCCACGTTCGTTGAACGGTATTGCGCTTAAACGTGGATTGTCCAGAATCTCGTTTCGATGACCTCGATAGTAAATGCACTCATGTCTCGTCAACTCGTTCACGACAGCCGCTACTATCTTGCCTTCGTTGTCGCTTTGCAATTCAGCGCTGCTTGGACAATTGTTGTCAGTGGTCAAGAAATACCTGCGCAAGTACCACCGCAACTTGATGTTTCGGCGATGGCCAGCGAGATCGAGCGGCTCGCCAAAGTCTGTGATTCGCTTGGCTTATCCGAGCAAGCGACGATGTCGCGCAACTGGCTGCCCAAGCCCCGCTCGGATCAGTCGGTATTGTACTTACCAGCGCCGGACAAGAAACCAGCGGCCAATCCGGTCGACGCTGCCGCGAAATGGCACGAGCACTTTGATGCCGCACGAGCACGCCATGCCGAGTTTTGGTTTTCTGAAGCGAAACGATTGGCAACTGCGGGTGAGGAACAAGCGGGATACCAAGCGTTATGGCGAGTACTTCGCGAAAATCCTCGTCATGCTCAAGCGCGGAGGTCGATCGGCGGTTTGGCGTCAGGCATTAACGCGGCTGTGCGCGCTCGCAAATCTACTGTGGCTCATGCCCAGTTCGCTTGGCCCGCTGGATCGTTTAGTCGCGTGGACCTGCCACATTTTCTGCTGACCACGCGCGCCGACAATCACCAGACAGCCGCTTTTGCGAAGCAGTTAGAGACGTTCTACGTACTGTGGACCCAAGTCTTCTATCCTCTGTGGGCTGCGCCTGGTTTGCTAGCCGAAAAAATCGAAGGTGGCTCAGCGGCGTGGGAGCCGCGCCGGCAGATTCGCGTCGTGTTGCTGAGCGATCGCAAAGAGTATCTCCAGACGCTCGGGGCCAGTGAAGAAAATATTGGCGTATCGGTCGGTTACTATAACCCAGAACTGCGAACTTCTTTCTTCTATCCCGACGGAAACCTACAAGCGACTTTGGTTCACGAGTTGACTCACCAATTGCTGGCTGAGGCGACTCGGATCGGCGCACGCCCAGACGCTGGGCACGAATCAGACTATTGGATTATCGAAGGGATTGCGATGTACATGGAATCGCTTTGGCAAGGCCCCGATTATTGGACGTTGGGTGGCTGGGAATCGCCGCGATTGCAGACCGCGCGATATCGCGCTGTGCGCGATGGCTACTGGGTGCCTTGGGAAACGATTCGTGCAGGGGGCATGAACGATTGGAAGAAAGATCCGGAAATCGCCAAACTGTATACGCAAGCCGCTGGCTTGACGCACTATCTGATGGATTCAACGACCGAAGTCCGCGCACTCGATGCAGCTCAACAGGCCGCGCCACTCAGTTCGCGCGAGGCGCTGTTTCGAGCGCTAGTGGCCGTCTATCAAGGGCAGTCGGCAGCAGGCGAATTGGCGCCAAAGTTGGAGTCGGAGAATTCGCAGCAGCTCTATCAGCAGTTTCTCATCGTTGATAACGAGGATGTCGCCGCGATTGCTCCGCATCGACTGTTGTCAGATTTGGTGTTGACCAAGAGCCAACTTTCCGCCAACGCATGGGCCAGTCTCGACAACCAGCATGCGCTCAAATGGCTAGACATCGGATTCAGCAATGCGCGCGATCAGGACGTTGACTGGGTTTACCAGAACAAGCAACTGCAGCGATTAAGTTTCGAAGGCACCAGCATCGGAACCCCAGGGCTGGCGCGCGTCGGGTCGTTGACCGCACTTGAAGAACTTGACTTATCCGGCTGTCCGGTCGACGACGAATCGATCAAGCTCCTATCGCGAAACCGTGGCTTGAAAACGTTATGGTTGACTAAGACGCTTGTGACAGATGCGGTTTTGAAAACGCTGGATGCGATCCCTAGTCTATCGTCGGTGGATATCCAACTGACGCAAATTTCTTCCCAAGCATGGGAGGCGTTTACCAAGTCACATCCTAAATTGAACCGCAATTGATCGACTTGCAAGTGTCCAAACGGGCCAAAACACTTGTGGTCAGGCCGCCGACGTAATACGCTGGAAGAAATTCTGGCTCGGTTCCTATAAACCGCGCAGAAATTTGATGTCTCCGAACCTCGCCACAATTATCTGCGAATTCCAATTCAAGCTGAACCACTATGCCCGCAATATATATAGCGATCGTGGCGCTAGCCATCGTTACTGGCATTACAACGCAAGCCATGGCTCAAGCGAGCGACGCGACCGATCGAGCCGACGCTGTCGATTTCTCTCGCGATATCCAGCCCATCTTGGCTGCGAAGTGTCTTAAGTGCCACGGCTCCGACGAACTGAACCGTCAAGCCGATCTTAGACTCGACAAGCGAGAGTCAGCGATCGAATCAAAAGCTATCGTACCAGGCGATTCGCGAACCAGTTTGTTGGTTGCGCGCATCAACGAGTCCGACGAATCAAAACGCATGCCTCCGGCGGACAGCAAGCAGGTACTCTCGCCGCGCGAACGTCAACTGTTGTCCCGCTGGATCGATCAGGGAGCTCAGTACTCGGCGCACTGGGCGTTTATGCCGATCAAGCGACCGTCGCCACCGGCACCGCGTGAAAGCTGGGGACGCAATACGATCGATTCGTTCGTGCACGAGTCCATGTTGCGCAATGGGCTCCGCCCAACCCTGGAAGCCGATCCAGCTACATTGCTTAGACGAATTTCCTTGGACCTCGCGGGCTTGCCTCCAACATTACACCAGCTCGATCAATTCCTGGCCGACCAATCGGGAAAAGCCTACGAGCGAGCAATCGATCGATTGCTGGACTCGCCAGCCTACGCCGAGCACATGGCGTTGGACTGGCTCGATGCAGCTCGTTACGCGGACACCAATGGTTACAACAATGACGAAGACCGCACTATGTGGCCATGGCGCAACTGGGTGATCGAGGCCTTCCAAGCCAACATGCCGTATGATCAATTCATCGTGGAACAGATTGCGGGCGATTTACTACCGGCAGCCACCTCCTCGCAACTACTGGCTACCGCATTCAATCGCAATTTGGGCCACAACACCGAAGGGGGCATTATCCAAGAGGAATATCGCGTCGAGTATGTTGCGGACCGAGTCCATACAACTGCCACAGTATTCTTGGGGCTGTCTTTGCAATGCGCTCGTTGCCACGATCATAAATACGATCCGATTACTCAGCGCGAATATTATCAGTTCTACGCGTTCTTTAATCAGATGGAAGAGAAACAGGCCAGCTACAACAAGTTTCGTGCTGCGGAGCCCATGCTGACACTGCCGTCGCGATCAGAACAAATGGAGTTAGATTTGCTCGACCAGCGTATTGCCTCGTGCCGCGCGACCATTAGTCGCTGTGAAAGTGAGGCCAGCGAGCTGTTTCAGGAATGGTTCCAGCGTCATTCCATATCCGAACTTCAGCAACGAGTTGGTATTGGTCTGATTCATCACGTCAGTTTTGATGCTCCCGATGCAGCGAGTTGTGTTAGTGATCGCGGCACCAAGACGCTTGGCCAGTTGATTGACAAAACCAGTTCGGTGAGCGGCACATTCGGCGAGGCCATCGAACTAACAGGTGACGGTTATGCCAAGTTCGAAAACGTTGCAAACTTCGATGGATCGAAACCCTTTTCGCTAGGCGTTTGGATCAATCCACGTGCCAAAGACACAATGGCGATTGTGTCGCGCATCGACGAAGCCAACAAGCTGCGCGGTTTTGAGCTGACGTTGGACGGCGAGAAACTAACCTGCCAATTGATTCATAGCTGGCCGGACAAAGCGATCAAGATCGCGTCGAAAGCGAAACTGAAGTCCGATGTTTGGCAACACGTACTGCTAACCTATGATGGCTCACGCACTGCCAAAGGCGTCCATCTCTATCTCGACGGACAGGCGATGGACACCGATAGCTCGGCGGACACGCTCGCCGACTCGGTAGCCAACGATAAATCGCTGCTTGTGGGCCGCCGCGAAACAACGCTGGGGTTTAAGGGGCTGATCGACGATTTGCAAGTGTTTGATTTCGCACTCTCGCGTCGCGAGAGCGTTTTGCTGGCTGCTGGAAATCGAATTCCGAATATCGTTGAACTGGCGTCGTCGCCCCGCGAATCGCGAACTGCCCAGGAGAATTCGTCGCTGGCATCGGCTTACTTGGAACGCATCGATACTCTTTACGCAAAGGCGCAAGAGCAGCTCGAACAAGCGCATCGCGAGCGTCAAGCACTGGAGAGCAAATTGACGGCCGTCATGATCATGCGTGACACTTCGAACATTCGCGAGACGTTTATTTTGAAGCGAGGTCAGTACGATCAACCGGCTGAGAAGGTCGACGTTGGCATTCCGGCAGCGCTGCCTCAGTTGAAAGACCAGCAACCAAAAAACAGGTTAGGTTTGGCTCAGTGGATGGTCGCTCGGGAGAATCCTCTGGTAGCTCGAGTGGCCGTGAATCGTTGGTGGCAGATGCTATTCGGGACGGGGCTGGTCAAGACCGCAGAGGATTTTGGCATCACTGGACAACCTCCCAGCCATCCCGAGTTGCTGGATTTTTTGGCAGCCGAATTGGTCGACTCAGGCTGGAATGTCAAAGCCCTGTTAAAGCAAATGGTTATGTCCGCAACGTATCGCCAAGCTTCGCGAGTCACGGCGGAATTGTTTGATCGGGACCCCGAGAATCGATGGCTCGCGCGCGGAGCTCGCTATCGATTGTCAGCCGAAGCGATGCGCGATAACGCGCTCGCTATTGGGGGCTTGCTTTCCAGCAAAGTCGGCGGACCGAGCGTCAAGCCGTACCAGCCCGACGGATTGTGGGAAGATGTCACAGTCGAACGGCGAGGAAAGTACGTTCCCGATCAGGGAGCCGATTTGTATCGACGCAGCTTGTACACGTTTTGGAAACGAACTTGCCCGCCACCTACGATGATGAGCTTCGACGCTCCGAATCGCGAAGTCTGTTTGGCTCGCCGTGCACGAACTAACACGCCTCTGCAAGCGTTGATTTTGATGAACGATCCGACCTACGTGGAGGCAGCTCGCAAGTTAGCCGAGCATATGATTATCGATGGTGGAAATGACGTGCGCCATCGATTGTTGATCGGTTTTCGCCGTTGCATAGCACGACCACCCAGCCAAGACGAAATCACGATCGCTGACCAAATGTTATCGCGCGCCCAGGAGTACTTCGCCAATGATCGGCGCGCCATCGAGCAATTGTTGAGCGTCGGTGATTCGTCGATAAACAATTCTGTTAAGCGTACAGAACTAGCAGCTTGGACGATGGTGGCCAGCATGCTGTTGAATTTAGACGAGACGATTACCAAGAGGTGAGCCATGTTTGGATCAGATTCAAGTCGTGACGAAAAGCGAGCCGCCGATTCGGACTTACGGCGCTCAGTTGAACGTGCTTGGCTCCCCGAGTTGTCGCGCCGGCATTTTTGTCGCAGCACGGTTGCTGGCACTGCGGCGCTGGCCGGATTGCTGGGAGTCGATGGAGGGAAGGCGGCAATAGCGGTTTCCAGTGCGCAAGTAGCTCACTTTGCCCCCAAGGCAAAGCGAGTCATCTATCTGTTTCAGTCGGGCGGCCCTTCTCATCTAGAGTTGTTGGACTATAAACCCAAGTTGCGATCACTGCACGGATCCGAATTACCCGATAGCATTCGGCAGGGTCAGCGACTGACCGGAATGACATCGGGACAAAAAAGTTTTCCCGTAGTTGCACCGAAGTTTAAATTTTCTCAAAGCGGCTCGGCGGGTGCTTGGTTCAGCGAATTGCTGCCACATACGGCCAAGGTGGCGGATCACTTGTGCGTAGTACGTTCGCTGCACACGGAGGCCATCAATCATGACCCAGCGATCACTTACATTCAGACTGGATCTCAACAACCCGGACGGCCATCGCTGGGCGCTTGGCTGAGCTACGGACTGGGTAGCGAAACGGAAGAGTTGCCGGCGTTTGTCGTAATGATTTCTCACGGGTCAGGTCGGGATTCCAACCAAGGCTTGCTCGACCGATTGTGGGGCGCTGGCTTTCTGCCATCCAGTCATCAGGGAGTGAAATTGCGTAGTGGTGCCGATCCTGTTTTGTATTTGTCCGATCCGCCAGGTGTTGATCGAGGACTGCGCCGCCAGATGCTGGACGGACTGGCGAGCATGAATAAACTGCAGCTCCAGGCAGACGGCGACCAAGAGATTCGAACTCGCATCGCACAATACGAAATGGCGTTTCGCATGCAAGCCAGTGTCCCGCAGTTGACCGACTTGGCGGACGAATCGGAAGCTACTTTTGTGGCCTATGGACCAAACTCGCGCAAACCTGGAACCTACGCAGCGAATTGCCTGTTGGCTCGTCGGTTAGTCGAACGTGGAGTTCGATGCGTGCAACTGTATCATCGTGGATGGGACAATCACGGTGGTTTACCCACGAATATTCCGAAGCAGTGCGATGATATCGATCAACCGCAAGCCGCGTTGATCGCCGATTTGAAGGATCGTGGATTGCTCGACGAAACGCTGGTCATTTGGGGCGGCGAGTTTGGTAGGACCGTCTATAGTCAGGGCAGCCTACAAAACGACTATGGACGCGATCACCACGGACGTTGTTTCTCGATGTGGCTGGCCGGCGGTGGCATTCGGCCAGGTATCGTGCATGGAGAAACGGACGATTACGGCTACAACATCGTCCGCGATGGAGTTCATATTCACGACCTGAACGCCACGATCTTGCATTGTCTCGGTTTCGACCATCAGCAACTAACCTACCGTTACCAAGGCCGCGACTTTCGATTGACCGACGTCCACGGAAACGTAGTCAAACAACTGTTGAGTTAGCGCGCTGACGATAGAGCCACAGAAGTACACGGAACGAACACGGAATAAATAGAATGGGTGTTGGTCATACTCAACAGACGGGAAACGCCCAACCGCAAATGGGACGTCGCGACTACTGAATGCTTACGCCCTTCCGTGTGACCTCCGTGTTTTTCTGTGGCCAAAGAGTACGGAACACTTAATATTGGCACACGACTAGTCGCTGACCGGCTCCGTTCACGCCACGGAAGAACACAGAACGACACGGAACGCAGGAAGGAAGTGCGCCGGTTGTGCGACAATGCGCAATGGGCAGTCAGTAAGTCGAGTCTCGATTGACTTTCGTGCGGTTCCCTTGTTTCCTTCGTATCGTTGTTATGTTGTCCGTGTCAATTCCGTGTCCTTCCGTGGCTACTAACAAGGAATAAAAAATGGAACTACTGCACAAAGAAATTACCGAGCAGATCATTGGCGCTGCTATCGAGGTGTGGAAAGAACTACGTTACGGGTTTCTCGAAAAAGTGTATCAGCGATCGATGAAAGTCGAACTGGAAATGCGAGGATTGAAGGCGGAACTGGAAGCTTCGATCAAGGTGTACTATAAAGGGCATTTGGTTGGCGAGTTCCAGTCAGACCTACTAATCAATGATTGCGTAATCGTCGAACTGAAAGTCGCCGAGCAGTACAACCCACGCGATGAAGCTCAGTTGCTGAACGAACTCAAGGCAACCGGCATCAAGGTCGGCATGTTGATCAACTTCGGTCGACAAAAAGTTGAGTTCAAACGGTTTGTCTACTGATGCAAGCTGTCAGTTGGGCCACAGAAGTACAGAATGAACACGGAAGGACTAGCACAGGGATTACCTGATCAACAATGTTTGCCACCCATAAGAATCGGGAAACGCAAACTGCAAATGGGGCGTGTTGTTTGCCCAATGTGATAACTCCCTTCCGTGTGACCTCCGTGTTTTTCTGTGGCCGAAGTTTTAGAGTACAGTTGGCATGCACAACTATTCGCTGACTGATTCGGTTGGGCTGGCGAGTTCCGTCGAGGCCGGCTGAGCGTTGGAATGGCTGGGTATGTTTGTGCGAACTGACAAACGTAGTTTCGTTAGTGCGTCCAGTCGCTCGCCCAATCGCGCGCTGTTGAATTCAATGGCGTTTTCCAAACTGTATGGACCGCGTACTGCGAACTGATAGGACTTGACTCCCTTTTCGCCGGGCTCGATACCGAATCGAATTAGGTTGTATTCTAAGTAACTTTTGTCGGGTGGTGCGAGATAGCATTTGAGAACGAAATCGGTTCCAACCGTACCAGGTGGTGGGCTGTATACTTCCGCTTTGCGCACGAAGCTCGCATTGATCTGAGACAGGTACGGGCCAGAGACTTGCTTGACTTCGGTTAGGTTTGGCCACTTTCGAACGGCGACCATAGTTTCCCAGTCTTCGAGCGTGGCTCCTTCGGCCAAGTATTCATTCGTGATCGCTCGATTTCCTTCGCCCGCGTCGACCCACGCCAGATGGTAATCGACGCCTATGAAATGCGTGGTGACTCCTTTGGGAGTGTGTGCGGGATCGCCTGCATTCGCTAGGGAAACCAATAGAACCATGCACAGAAAACTTATGAGTCGCATTCAAATTCCTCGCTGTTATGATGTTAGCACTGCTCGTTACAATCAATATACGTTTCGCCAGATCCGTCGTTGACCGGAAACATAAGAATCGGCAATCATAACGAATGCAGTTTCTGCCAGGCCTATGGTCTGTGACGAATATAGGGCCACCATTGAGTAAGAGTACATGAGGTGCAAGATGACCGTCGATCCAAGCGTCGCCAGATACGCAACGCTCCGAAACCTGCCGCCGTTGGCTGGGCTGTGTTCGATGGAAGCAGCCGTACACAACAACTGGAGTGTCGAACAAAGCGTCGAGCGGCTGAAGCGGTTGCATTACGTGCTCAAGCGATTGCACGAGACGTTCACGGCGCGTATCACGTCCGAACCGATTTACGAGCTGAAGACTGCGTTCAGCTATCACGGTTATTTATGCGCTGAACACGTAACGGCGATTCGCAAGCGCGTGGGTGAGATGCGAGAACCGCCGCTGGGATTGGAGAAAGTACCCCATCCCGCGCTGGAGCGGATGATGGATGAAGTTCTTGCCGCGCGTACCACTGAAGAGCTTGTAGCGGGAATCTATTCAGTGATCATTCCCGCTGTGATTGAGGCCACTCGCAAGTTAAGACACGACGCTCATCCGCTGGCAGACGCTCCGTCCGTCCGGTTGGCGAAGCTGCTAGAATTTGAGTTCCAGGAGATCGACGGATTTGGCCAGCAGGCTATCGGCTGCTTGATATCTGCGGAGGCGGAATCGAGAATTAGCGATTGGCGAAGAATGCTCGAGAGCTGTCTGTTGGCTGCGGGTGGTTTGGATGGAACGGGAGAGGCTACTGAACCAATACCCGCGCCTCGGTATTCGCAGCAGCCTTACCAGTACCAAAAAGAGCCGCAGCGCGACGCTCGATTTTGTGACGGCTTTAACGCAGGCGTAAATCCAGAGGCGTTTCTATACGATCAACGCTTTCAAGCGCGCGACAAGACGTTGATGATGTACTACAAACGTCTTCGCGAGATCGACGTCCCAGAGATGATGGCCAGCATTCTGCATGAACTGCGCGATGTCGAACCGTGGGAGTTTCATATGGAGATGAGTCGTCAACTGTGGGACGAAGCTCGCCATGCCATGATGGGCGAAGTGGGGTTTGTGGCGCAGGGTCTGGATTGGAGCAAGATTCCAATCAATTTCACCTGGTCGCGCAATTTGAACCTGCAGCTCGATGCTCGCGAACGGCATGGAGTGTTGTTCTTCATCGAGCAAGGGCTGATGCCGCGCACGGGTAAACGTTACGAATGGGAAGTTGGCATGGAGAGTGGCGATCCACTGTCGGGGATGTTTCAAGATTTCGATTGGGCGGATGAAGTTCTCCATTCGCAAATCGGTCGACGTTGGTACGTACCGCGCTATGGTTCGTTGAACGAAGCTCTTGCGTATGGCGACCGCTGCTGGACCAAAGTGGTCAGTCATTGGCGCGAGTATCTGCAGCAAGGACTGACGCAACATCGCAATTGGTGGCCCGAATTATACTTGGCGGCTTGCCAGCGCTGGCAAGTAACGCCTGATCCTGCGGCACTTGCATTTCAACAAACGTACGAAGACTCGCGAGCAGATCTGCAAAAACTGAGTTAAGAAAGGCAATTAATGGGTTGGGATAGCGGGAGTATTGAGCGAAAGGACGAAAGGAACACATAGGACGTAAGGGACGCAAGACTCGGCCAGAGATTTTTGGCGATGTTTGGCTGCGGTGTCTTTCCGGGGTATTTGGTTGCAGTTACCATGCTGTGACCGTTCCTTCGCCGCAGTCAGCTTGGCATGGAACTCAAGTCCAATGTTCCACACTGACGAAACTTGCCGTCGCGATTTTATTTGCTTTTGATCCACAAGTCCGTTGAGGGTTCTTTGATGAGCAGCGAGCACAGCAATAACGACAATCCCTACCGATCGCGAGCACAAGATCCTCAACATGGCGCGAGCCAGAATTCTCAGGGTGAGCTGCGTGAAACAACGGATCCCGTAGTGCGCATGAAACTCTTTTTGATGATGGTTCTGCAGTTCTTTATTTGGGGAGCTTGGCTGCCACTCATTTTCGGATACTTGCCTAGTCTTGGATTCACACCCGGGCAACAATCGGCGATCCTAAACGCCTTTCCCATCGCGGCAATCGTGGGCATGTTTTTTAGCAACCAGTTCGCCGACCGAAACTTTTCCGCTGAGAGGTTTCTTGCGTTTAGCCACTTGGTGGGCGGGTTGGCCATGCTTGGGTGCGGTTTCACAACGTCGTTCTTGCCATTTTTCCTGCTGATGCTCGTGCATTGTTTGCTCTATGTGCCGACGATATCCATTACCAACTCGATTGCATTTGCCAATATTCGCAATCCCCAGGGTGAATTTGGTCCGATTCGAATGGGAGGAACTATCGGCTGGATTCTTGCCGCGTGGCCCTTTACTTTCATACTGGTGGATTGGTCCAAAGTGCAAGCCGCAAATGCCGATGGCTTCCTTTCCTGGATTGGAGTCGTGCTCAGTAGCGGTCTTACGGGTACTCCGCTTCAAGAAGCAACCAAGTGGACATTTATCGTGGCGGGCGTTGCCTCGCTGTTGTTGGCTGCATTCAGCATGACCTTGCCCCACACGCCGCCCAAAAAAGCAGTCGGCGGTGAAACAGAAACCTTGGCGTGGCTCGAAGCGGTCAAGTTACTCAAACACCCTTTTGTGTTGGTATTGTGGGTGGTAACGCTGGCCGATTCGTTTGTGCACAACTGCTATTTCAATTGGACCGGTTCTTTTTTGGGCGCGTCCACCGAAGTCGGAGGAGTTGGCATAGCCGGTAACTTGATCATGCCGGTGATGAGTGTCGGTCAGATTGCCGAGATCCTCACCATGCTCGCGCTTGGAATCACACTGAAGAATCTGGGCTGGCGAGCGACGATGATTATTGGCGTCCTGGGGCATGCTGCACGATTTGCCGTTTACGCTTTCTTTCCTCAGCAAGCGTGGTTGATTATTGTCGTGCAAGTGCTGCACGGGATTTGTTACGCGTTCTTTTTCGCGACGGTCTACATCTTTGTGGATGAATATTTCCCCAAAGATGTTCGCAATAGCGCTCAAGGGTTATTCAATGTGATGATTCTTGGAGTCGGTGCGCTGGTTGCAAATTCAATTTGCCCGATGCTCAGCCAGCAGGTATTCACCAGCAATGGTGTAACCAATTTTCAAGGACTGTTCCTCGTTCCCTGTGCGATCGCGACCATTGCAGCAATCGCCTTGGCGTTGTTTTTCCATCCTCCGACGAGAACACAAAGCGAGTCTGCCTAGAGGTGCATAGAGGGTAGCTTGTTAGGGCGCCAAAAAAAGCGAGATCGAAAGATAAATTAATAATTTCGAGTAAATTTTTTTGACAAGGCGATTACCCATGAGGTGGGCTGATAAAACGATTAAGTGGTTATAGGAATTGGTGTTGCGCGTTTTTGCCTGCACGTGCGAGGAGCGAACCTGTGGGTGTCTTCGATAAAACGTCTCCAGCACGACTTGTTCGTTGGCGGTGAAGGACGACAGACCGCCTGGGCGGCCCAGATATTTGCACAGAAGATTGGCCAAGCTGGCGAGCGTCAGTTGCCCGTGACGCAGGGCGGATTTGTAGTCGATGCCCTGCCGAGCGGCGGCTTGTGACTTCTTGTGCTCGGCCAAGTAGGCTTCGATGACCGGCGAGCGATCGGGCGGCTCGGGAGTGGGAGAAGTATGGGCAGCGTCCGCGTGTGCTCCGCGCTGGCGCTCATAGCGCGTGCCGATCCCCAGGAAGACATCTTGCTCGTTGAAGAGGCTCACTTCATCGAGCTGAGTACCATCAAGCTGAGTACCATCGATTCGAAACGGATCGAACTGAACGACGACTTGCATCCCGCGC
>SXGS01131411.1_pt1 | contig 12316 bp, 13 predicted proteins | sample 3174681 | NCBI WGS metagenome assembly SXGS01 (sample SAMN11356861, study PRJNA531348) | freshwater metagenome | isolation source: freshwater sample F1-80 | place: China: Fuxian Lake, Yuxi | collected 2017-12-25
GAAGTTTTTGCCGAAGCCGGGCGCGTGGATGGAGAAGTTCAAGATCGCGATGGGGTTCCCGATGTTGGCGACGGTGTTCTGGATCCTGTCCCTGACCGCGCCGCATTTCGGTAAACGCGGGATGGTCTGGCTCGGCATTTTCGTGACCTTCCTCGCGTTGGCGGCGTGGGTGTGGGGTGAATTTGTCCAGCGCAGCACTGGGAGGAGCGGGTGGGCGAAGATTCTCAGTCTGCTGCTGTTTGTCGGCGGTTGTGGTTACAGTTATCTGCAACTCACCAGTCGCGACGAGATCCCGTGGAAGCCATGGAGCGCGGCGGCCGTGGCGCAGGCGCGCGCGGAGCAGCGCGTGGTGTTGGTGGATTTCACCGCAGATTGGTGCCTCACCTGCAAGGCGAACAAACGCACCAGCATCGAGATCGCTGCCGTGCGCGCGAAGCTGAAAGAGATCAACGCGGTCGCACTGCTCGCGGACAACACGCAGAGCCCGCCGGAGATCGCGGCTGAATTGCAAAAGCATGCCCGGGCCGGAGTGCCACTGGTGTTGGTCTATCCGAAGGATGGCGTTTCGCCGCCGCAGGTGCTGCCCACATTGCTCACGCCGGGCATCATGCTCGAGGCGCTGGAGAAGGCGGCGAAGTAGTTTCGGAGAGCGACATCAAACGAAGCTGGACGCTGGTGTCGCGTCCCGCTAGAACGTCCCCGCATTTTATGAGCACAAAGAAACCGTTGGTTGGAATCATCATGGGCAGCCACTCCGATTGGGAGGTGATGCAGCACGCGTCCGAACAGCTCAAGGCGCTCGGCGTGCCGCACGAGGCCAAGGCGATCTCGGCGCATCGCACGCCGGAGTTGCTGCGGGACTATGCCGTTGGTGCCGCCGGGCGGGGGCTGGAAATCATCATCGCCGCAGCGGGCGGCGCGGCGCATCTGGCGGGTGTGACGGCGGCGTTCACCGCGCTGCCGGTGCTCGGCGTGCCTATGGAATCTCCCGCGTTGAAGGGAATGGATTCGTTGCTCTCGATGGTACAGATGCCAGCGGGTGTGCCGGTGGGAACGTTGGCGATCGGCCAGGCCGGCGCGCGCAACGCGGCGCTGCTGGCCGTGGCCATCCTCGGCAACAAGTACCCGGAATATCGGGCGGCCTACGAGGGCTTCCGCCAGCAGCAGACGGCGCAGGGTGTGGCGAAGCAGGATATCGCGACCGCGTAGCGCGTAAAAAGCGCTTGCGCGGGCGAGGCCGATTGTTACAGTTCCGCCTCTTTTTGAGGGCCGCTGGGACGCGGTGAGCGCGTTCGGGGCGGCTTTTTTGTCCGCACGACAATTTGAGCGATGAAAATTTTCACCGGCACCTCGAACCGCCCGCTGGCTGAGGCGATCTGCCAGAACATCGGCATTGAACTGGGCAAGTGCACGGTGGATGCGTTCCCCGACGGCGAGACGTTCGTGAAGATCGAGGAGAACGTCCGCGGCGAGGACGTGTACGTGATCCAGTCCACCAGCCCGCCGACGAACCACAATCTGATGGAGCTGTTCATCATGATGGACGCGCTCCGGCGGGCCAGCGCCTCGCGCATCACGGCGGTGCTGCCGTTCTATGGTTATGCCCGGCAGGATCGCAAAGACCAACCGCGTGTGCCGATCACCGCGAAGTTGGTGGCCAATCTGCTCGTGGCCGCCGGGACGAACCGCGTGCTCACGATGGATCTGCACGCGCAGCAGATCCAAGGTTTCTTCGACATCCCGGTGGATCACCTCTACGCCGCGCCGGTGATGTACAAACACATCAAGGAAAAGGAACTGCCCGATCTCGTGGTGGTCACCCCCGATGTGGGCGGCATCAAGATGGCGCACGCCTACTCGCAGATGCTCGAGGCGGGGCTGGCGATCGTGGCCAAGCGCCGCAAGAGCGCGACGGAGATCGAGGCGATGACCGTCATCGGCGAGATCCGCGGCAAGACGGTGCTGCTGGTGGATGATTTGACCGAAACGGCGGGCACGCTCACCGCAGCGGCGAAGCTGCTCAAGCGCAAAGGCGCCCGTTCCATCGTGGCCTGCGTATCGCACGCGCTGTTGAACGACATGGGGATTGAGCGGCTCCGCAAATCAGCTATTGACGAACTCATCACAACTGATACCGTCCTCCGCCCTGCGATAGCTGGGGTGAACATCACCACGCTGTCGGTCGCGGGATTGTTAGGTGAGGCCATCAAGCGGATTCACAGCAATTCGTCGGTGACATCGCTGTTTGAGTTTAAGGGCGGACGGACGAGTTGACCGGGCGGTCGGCTCGCCGGACGAAGTACGAACTGAATATGAAATCGGTAGCATTGACCGCGCATCCGCGCACTGTCGCGAAGCGCAACAAAGTGAAGAAGCTCCGCGCCAGCGGACGCATCCCGGCCGTGATCTACGGCCGCCACGGCCAACCGCAGAGCCTCGAGTTGGTCGCGAAGGAATTCAAAGACCTCCTCCACCACGCCCACTCCGAGCATTTGCTTGTGGATCTTTCCGTGGCCGGCAGCGCCAAGCGATTGGCCATGTTGCAGGAAGTCCAGCACCACCCCGTCAGCGGCCAAGTGCTTCACGTCGACCTTCACGAGGTGAAGGAAAACGAGAAGGTCACCATCACTGTCGAATCTGAAGCCATCGGCGTGGCCGTTGGCGTCAAGACCGGCGGCGGCGTTCTGGAGCACGTGCTGCACCGGCTCAAGGTCCGTGCCTTTCCGAAGGATCTCCCCGAGGCCATCGAGATCGATGTCACCGCGCTCGAGATCGGCAAAGCCATTCACATCGGCGACATCAAGGCGCCCGCGGGCGTCGAGATTCTCGGCGACAAGGAACTTTCCGTCTTCGCCGTTGCGGCGCCGTTGACTGAGGCGCAGGAGACCGCGGCCGCGGAAGCTGCCGCTGCAGATGCCGCGAAGCAGCCGGAGATGACCAAAGAGAAGAAGGAAGAGGGCGCTCCTGCGGCCGGCGGCAAGCCCGCGGCCGGCAAAGCCGATGCCGCGAAGGCCGAGGAGAAGAAACCGGCCGAGAAGAAGAAGTAATTTTTCACGCTGCGCCTGGGGACCAACGGGGCGCAGCCAGACGGCCCGGCAATGGAGAATTTGCATCTCATCGTCGGGCTGGGGAACCCGGGCAAAGAATATGCCCGGACCCGCCACAACGCTGGGTTTCTGGCGGTGGAGCAGTTGGCCGAGCGTTGGAAGTCCGGTTGGGAACTGGAGAAGAAGTTCCAGTCCCGCCTCGCAAAGGGCGAGCACAGCGGTCGGCGCGTGGTGCTCTGCGAGCCGCAGACGTTCATGAACCTCAGCGGCGAGGCGGTCGGCGCGGTGGTGGATTATTATCGGGTGGCCGTGGCCCGGTTGCTGGTGGTGGTGGATGATGCGGATCTGCCTTTGGGCGAGCTGCGATTGCGGCCGCAGGGCAGCAGTGGCGGCCATCACGGGCTCGAATCGATCGAGCAGCATCTCGCCCACCGCGAGTATGCGCGGTTGAGAATCGGGATCGGGCGGCGCGACGGGGCGCGGCAGATCAGCGGGCATGTGCTCGGGGCGTTCAGTCGGGACGAATGGGAAGTGATGGAGAAGATTTTGGGCCGTGCGGCCGACCAGATGGAATGCTGGTTGACCGAGGGCATCGAGAAAGCGATGAACAAGTTTAACGGGGCGGTAGATCGCCCCGAGAAGTGAGAGCGACAATGAAAAAGTACGAAGGTCTGTTTATCCTGAACACCGCCGGCCGTGAGGAAGGCGTGAAAGAGGCCCTGGACAAGGTCTCCAAGGAAATCACCACTGCCGGCGGCAAGATTGACGCGATCCAGAAGATGGACAAGCGCCCGTTCTCGCGCGTGGCCGACAAGAAACACAGCTCGGGCTTCTACGCGAACGTCCTGTTCGAGGCCCCGCCCGCCGCCATCGCTCCGCTCCGTGCGAAGCTCGCGATGTTCGAGGAAGTTTTCCGCGTCTCGTTCACCGCGGCTTCCACCGCTGCTCCAGCCAAGGTCGCGTAAACTCCGGCTATATGGCCAGTTTCAACAAAGTCATCCTCATCGGGAATCTCACGCGGGACCCCGAGCTCCGCTACACGCCCAAAGGCACGGCGATCGCCAAGCTCGGCCTCGCCGTGAACCGCCAGTGGCGTTCGGAGAGCGGTGAGCAGAAGGAAGAGGTCACGTTCGTGGACGTGGACGCCTTCGGCAAGCAGGCGGAGGTGATTGGCCAGTATTTGAAGAAGGGTCGCCCGATCATGGTCGAAGGCCGTCTCCGGCTCGATCAATGGGACGACAAGCAGACCGGCCAGAAGCGCAGTCGCCTCGGCGTGGTGCTCGAGAATTTCCAGTTCCTCGATTCTGGCCGCGGTGGCGAGAATCAAGGTGGCGGTGAATCTGCCCCGCGCCCCGCGCGCCCGGCGACCACCGCTCCCGCGAAGGATGCGGATGCGCCCGTGCCCGAAGACGACGATGTGCCGTTCTGAATCAACATGGCCCGCGCGAGCGAGCCGGAATTTTTAACCCCTATTTCCTATGCCAAAGACTGAAGTCATCCTCACCCACCATATCGTCGGCCTCGGCGGCGAGTCCGATCAGGTCAAGGTCGCGGCCGGTTACGCCCGCAACTATCTTTTCCCGCACGGGCTGGCCATCCCTGTCACCGCGGCGAACAAGCGCCGCCTCGATGCCCTGCGCCAGCGGCGCGCCGAGCGCGAGGTGCAGGATCTGAACTCGATGACCGAGATCTCCAAGAGTTTGGCCAAGCTGCTGCTCGTCATCAAGGTCAAGACCGGCGATGACGGCAAGATGTTCGGCTCCATCACCGCGGGTACCATCGCCGACGAGTTGAAAACCCAGTTCGACGTCTCGCTCGACAAGAAGAAGATCGTTCTTCCGCAGGCGATCCGGCACACCGGCGAGGCCGAGGTGCCGCTCAAGCTGCACGCGGATGTCTCCGCCGTGCTCAAGATTCGCGTCGAAAGCACCACGCCGCCGCCGGCACCGGTGGAAGAGCCGAAGGGCAAGGACGCCGAGAAGGTCGCCCGCCCGGCCCGAGGCGAACGGCCCGACCGCAACAAGCAGAAGGTGATCAAGGCGTAGTTAATCGCGCCATTGTTTTCAAGGGCGGGCCTTCGCGGCTCGCCCTTTTTGTTTTCGCGGAGAGCTGTGAAAAAGTTGCGAATGATTTCGGACAACTCGGCGTTGCCATGCCCGCGCCTTTCCCGTTTCCTGTTCGCCAATGATTGACGCCGCCGAGACTTCCGCGACCTCTTCCGCCAACCTCGCTCGTGCCCCCCGGCGCAAGCCTGCCGCCGCGCCGCTCCACGTGGATCGCCTGCCGCCGCATTCCACCGAGGCCGAGCAGGGTGTGCTCGGCTGCCTGCTGCTCTCGCCCAACGACGGGCTTGATATCTGCCTTGAGCGCGTTCGCACTCCGATTGTGGCCACGGACAATCGCCGCGGCGCCGCTGAGGCCGAGGTGCAGACGGCGTTCTTCTATGATCTGAAACACCAGACAATTTTCGAGGCACTCATTGAGATGCGTGAGGAGAAGGAGGCCATCGATCTCATCACGCTCCAGCAACGGCTCAAGGACAAGAAGGTGCTCGATCAGATCGGCGGCGTGGCGTATCTCTCGTTCCTCGCCGACGGCGTCCCTTCGGCTGCGAATCTTCGCTACTATCTCGACATCGTTTGGGACAAATACATCCTGCGCAAGATGGTGCAGACCTGCCTCTCGATGGTGAGCCAAGCCTACGAGTTCGAGGGCGAAATGCCGCGCCTGCTCGATGAGGTGGAGAGTCGTATCCTGCGCATCAACGAGGAGCGCGTGAAGGAGTCGAACACCTCGATGCAGGCGTTGGTGCACGAGGCGGTCGGTAGGATTGAGGCGTATCACCATCGTCAGGGGGGGCTTTCGGGGCTGGCCACTGGCTTCCCGGATTTTGACAAGATGACCGACGGACTGCGTGGCGGCGAGATGATCGTCATCGCCGCGCGTCCCTCGATGGGCAAGACCTCGCTGGCGATGAACATCGCCGAGCACGTGGCGGTCGAGCAGCAAAAGCCGGTCGCAGTGTTCAGCCTGGAAATGACCTCGACGTCGCTAGTTGAGCGTATGCTTTTCAGCCGTGCGCGGATGAATTTACAAAGCGTGCGTAGCGGTTTCATGGCAGGCCGCGATTTTCCAAAGCTCGTGACCGCCGCCGGCAAACTCAGCTCCGCGCCGCTCCATATTGACGACACGCCCGGGCTCTCCATTCTTCAACTCCGCGCCCGCGCCCGTCGCCTGCATCATCAGCATGGCGTCAAGCTAATCGTCATTGACTACCTCCAGTTGCTTCACTCTACTTCACGCCGCGCGTCCGACAATCGGCAGCAGGAGATCGCGGAGATTTCCGGCGGAGTGAAGGCGCTGGCCAAAGAGCTGAATGTGCCTGTGATCGTTCTGGCCCAGCTCAACCGCGAAATGGAACGGGACAAGAACCGCAAGCCGCGGCTTTCCGACCTGCGCGAGTCGGGCGCGATCGAGCAGGACGCCGACTTGGTCGGCCTGCTCTACAAATCGAATAGCGGTGAGGACGACGAGAGCGTGCCGCGCGAGGAAGTTGCCGGTGAGGGAGTTCCGGTGAACTTGCTCATCGCCAAGCAGCGTAATGGCCCGACGGGCGACGTGAGCCTCACGTTCCTCAAGTCGTACACGCGCTTTGAGAGTGTAAGCCGGGTTAGCCCGGAGGATGTGCCGACGGAATGAAAATCAACCGACGATTCTTTCGCCGCTGGGGCGTTGTCATGGGCTTGTTCCTCGCTTTTGCCCTGCCGGTGCTGGGGCAGGAGATCAAGTTCCCCGCGCCGATTCAAGAAGTGGAGATCCGCTATGCCGGTCCCAAGACCGTCGGCGAAGACTACGTCCGTTCCCACATTCGGCTTAAGAAAGGCGATTTCTACACGCCCGGTGCCGACAACGACGACATCAAGAATCTCAAGGCCAGCGGGCGTTTCCACAACATCCGCACCGCCATCGCGCCCATCACCGGCGGTATCAAGCTCATCTACGAGGTGCAGTGCAGTCTGAACGTGACGAGTGTCACGATCCAAGGCAGCGAGGGTGCCCGCGTCATCCCCGCTTCCAAACTCAAGATCAAGCAATCCAAGCTCGAGGCCGCGCTCGGAACCCGTGTCGGCGCGCCACTCTCCGACGTGAAGCTCTTTCTCGATCGCAAGGCGCTCGCCGATCTCTATCTCAAGGATGGCTACCATCAAGCCCAGGTTCAGGAACCGATCCAGCGCTTCAACCTCGAAAGCGGCACGGTGGAGATTGTCTTCAGCATCTACGAGGGAGAGAAGGTCAAGATCGACAAGATCGAGATGGCCGGCGCCAAGTCATTCACCGCTGACAAGCTCAAGGGTGTGGTCAAGACGCGCGAGCGCCGGCGCTGGTGGAATCCTGTCTCGTGGTTCACCGGTGATGGCAAACTGATCGGCGACCAGATTCAGGACGACGTGGATGCGCTGATTGAGCATTATCAATCCGAGGGTTTCCTCGATGCCGCGGTCCAGGTTGAGAAGTCCACCGACAAGGAAGTGGGATCCTTCACTACAGCTCGCGATCAGTTTCGCGCCGCACAGGAAGCGGAGGAAGAGGCGACCGTGAAGCTCTCGCGCGCCAAACGCGCCGGCGACAAGGCGGCGATCGAGGCGGCAGAGAAGCAGCTGGACGCTGCGGAAGACAGGGCGAAGGCCGCGCGGAAGTCGTACGAACAGCAGTTGGATTCCATCTCGCTCGCGAAAGTGACCTTCAAGATCGTCGAGGGCGCGCAGTACCGCATCGGCACCGTCAAGATCGAGAAAGCGCGGGAAGAGGGTAAGGAACCCAGCGCGTTGCTCTTCCCGGCGGAAGAGATTGCCGCATCTCTCCAGCTTCGGTCGGGTGCGATTTTCCGTCCCAGCCTCGTCAACAAAGACGAGGACAGCGTTCGCGAGTATTACGGCAGCCGCGGCTACGCCAACACCCGGATCGGTGTGCGGCGCGCGCCGAACGTGCAGACGGGTGCGGTGGACATCGTTTATTTCATCACCGAAGGGCAGAAGACGTCCATCGAACAGATCCGCATCGAGGGCAACGAAAAGACGAAGGACATCGTCATCCGTCGCGAGTTGGCCATCGCGCCCGGTGAGCAGTTTGACCTCGGCCGGATGCGGTTGAGCGAGCAGCGTATTGATGGACTCCGTCTTTTCGAGCGTGTGAAAGTGGACTACGAGCCGATCGAGGATCAGCCCGGTCGCGCCAACGTGATCGTTTCCGTCGCCGAGAAGGACACTGGTCGCTTCGGCATCGGCGCGGGTTTCAGCACGGACTTCGGTGTGTTCGGCAACGTCAGTTTCGCACAGGAGAACTTCGATATTTTCCGCTGGAAGACGCCGCACCTGCTGCAAGGCGCCGGACAGAAGCTCCGTGTGAACGCCACTCTCGGCTCCGAGTTGCGCCGTTACGAGATGCAGTTCATCGAGCCGTGGTTGCTGGGCCGCAAGCTCGAGTTGGACGTGAATCTTTATAGCCGCGAGCAGTACTTCTACAGTCAGGTGCAGAAGAGCGACCGGCTTTACAACATTGAGGAGAACGGCGCCCGCATTGGCCTCACGCGGACGCTTCTTGGCACCGATTTCCTGCGCGGCAGCCTGAGTTACACCATCGAGAACGCAGGTGTGACCGATGTTGCCTCGTTTGCTTCCAGCGAAATCAGACAGGAAGCCGGCCGCGATTGGATTTCCAAGTTCGGCGGCGCGCTGGCGTACGACACGCGCAACGCCGGGGTTCGCGGTCGCATTCCGAATGCCGGTCAGCGCACGCAACTCAGCGCGGACCTCGCGGGTGGGCCGTTCATGGGGGAAGCGGATTTCTACGGCGTCGATCTTTTCAGCGCGTGGTATTTCAAAGGCTTCGGCGAAGATCATGTGCTCGAACTGATCGCTCAGACGGCGGTGACGGACACCTACGGTGATTCGACCCGCGTGCCCTTGCTGCATCGTCATTTCCTGGGCGGTTCGAGCAGTCTGCGCGGCTTCGGCTATCGGCAGGTCGGTCCGCGCGACGCGTACGGCGAGCCGGTTGGCGGCAAGACGATGGATCGAGGCACGATCGAGTACAGAGTGCCGACGCCGCTTGAGATACTGCGCGCAGCGGCTTTCTACGATGTGGGCGGTGTTTCGCGCGACGCGTACAATTACGACTTCACCACCCGCAACGATAACTGGGGTCTCGGTCTGCGGATTGACATCCCGTTCCTCGGGCCGCTCCGCATGGATTACGGTTTCCCCATCAAGGATGACGGCCGCAACGGCGGCGGTCAGCTCAACATTAGTTTTGGCTACACCACAGCGTTCTGATCCAATCGTACTATGAAAATCACACTGCATTCCCTCATCCTCGCAACCTTTGTGCTGGCCGTCCCCACCCTTTCTGTCGCAGCCGAGTTGAAGCTCGCCACGGTGGACATGCGCAAGACGTTTGAAGGTTACTGGAAAACCAAGCGCACCGAGGCCGATCTGAAGGATAAGGCGACGGGGTTCGAGCAGAAGTTCAAGACGATGGCCGAGGACCGACAGAAGGCGATCGAGACGCACCAGAAGATGGTCGGCAACGCCAGCGACCCGGCTCTTTCGCCAGAGGAACGCGAGAAGCGCAAGAAGCTCATCGAGGCCAAGGTGATTGAGATCCGCGAGATTGAGCAGGCACTCCAGCAGTTCGACCGCTCCAGTCGCGAGACGCTTAACACCCAACGCCGCAACGTGACCGAGAAGCTCACGGCGGAGATCCGCGACGTCATCAGCGCGAAGAGCAAAGCCGCCGGATACGCGATGGTTTTCGACTCCTCCGGCATGTCTGGCCCCTTCGCTCCCATTGTCATCTACCACAACAATCAGAGCGATTTGACCGAGGAAGTTCTCAAGCAGCTCAACGCTTCTGCGCCGCCTGAGACCCCGGCCGTGCCGCCGAAGAAGGAAGACGGCCCCGGCGTAATCAAGCCGGAGCCGAAAAAGGGCGATGCCAAGGATCCCAAAAAATCCGAGCCGAAGAAGTGATTTGCGCCGCCGATGTCATCGGCTGATTCCGGCGCTCCTCGCCTCGATCGCATTTTTCATCGGCGTCCCGCTGTCGTTTGCCGGGGACGCGTGGACGAAGATTGCCCCGCATTTCCAACCGTCCTCTGAGTTCAAAGGCCAGCTCGGTTCTTATCAATCCCCGTTGCGGTTCGCCGATGGCCGCTGGGCGCGCACGCCCGAAGAGTGGGCGAAACGGCGCGCCGAGATCCTCGCCGAGTGGCACCGGTTGATGGGCGCGTGGCCGCCGCTGATCGAGAAACCGAAGCTCGTTTTCCACGAACAGACGCGCCGCGAAAATTTCATCCAGCACAAGATCACCGTGCCGATTGCGCCCGGTCAAACCGTGCCCGGCTATCTGCTCGTGCCGGAGGGGAAGGGGCCTTTCCCTGCGGTGCTTGTGCCATTTTACGATGCCGAGAGCAGCGCGGGGTTGAACGAAAAGGAGCATCGCGACTTCGGCCGCCTCCTCGCCCGGCGTGGCTTCGTTGTGCTCTGCATCGGCTCCCCCGGCGGCGACGCGCGCAAGCCCGACCCCGGCCGGGCCATCTGGCAACCGCTGTCGTTTCTCGCCTACGTCGCCGCGAACTGCCACACAGCCCTCGCGCAGTTGCCGTACGTGGATGCGGCGCGCATCGGCGTGACGGGCCATTCGTACGGTGGCAAATGGGCGATGTTCGCCTCGTGTCTGTACGACAAGTTCGCCGCCGCGGCGTGGAGCGATCCGGGCATCGTCTTTGAGGAGAGCCGTAGCAACATCAACTATTGGGAGCCGTGGTATCTCGGCCGTGACGAGAAGATGGCGCGCAAGCCGGGCATCATCACGCCCGCCAGCCCGCGCACCGGCGCGTACAAGGTGATGATGGAGCATGGCCGCGACCTGCATGAGTTGCACGCGCTGATGGCGCCGCGGCCGTTCCTTGTTTCCGGCGGCGCGGAGGATCCGCCGAAACGCTGGCTGGCGCTGAATCACGCCGTGGCTGTGAACGGGTTGCTCGGCCAAACCAACCGTGTCGCGATGACGAATCGCAAAGAGCACGGGCCGGACGATGAATCGAACGAACGGCTCTGCCTGTTCTTCGAGCACTTCCTCAAGCCGGCCCCGGCCGCTCGTTGATCTCATGAGCAACTCCCACGACGAACGACTGGAGAAGCTGGAGACGCAGGTCGCGTTTCTGGAGCGGACGGTGGACGAACTGAACGCGGTCGTGGTGGAACAGTCCAAGCAACTCACCAAGCTGCAGGGGCAAACGCGAAAGCTGACCGACTCGATCGAGGCGCAGGAATTGGAGCGCATCCGCGCGACCAACCCGAAGCCGCCGCACTACCAGTGAGCGGCACGGATCACCAGGAGTTCCAGAACTGGGCGTTGATTTGGAAGGTGGAGTAGTCGGTCGTTTTGCTGATGGCTTTCCACTCCACTGAGCCGTCCAGATTGCAGTTGTTGCCACCCTCGGCGCCCCATTCCTTCGAGGTCTGTCCGTTGTTGCCGTACACGAAACCGCCGTTGTTCTTTCCCAATGGCCCGCCGCGGGTGTGTGGCGCGAGGACCCAGCCGCCGGGAGCCGTCTCCCACGCGTTGGCCTCGGCCCAGAGCACGAGGCTTGGATCGTCGGTTAGGTTCTGGGGTGATTTCCACGGCACTGGCTCGACGGCCCACGGTTTCCGATGCCCGCCATTGTAACTGTCGCCAATCACATAACCCATCGCAGGGTTGTTGGTGAAAGGCCCGTTGCTATTGTTCAGATTCAGGCAACTGGACAGTTTGGCTTCGCTGTAATCGGTAATGGCCTTCATCGTGTCGTTATGAACCCAAAGCGTGTGTGATTGATTGTCGTTGCGGTAGCCGGGCATGAGTTTCTGCTCGTTGTCATTCCCATAGAGCTGGGCGACCATCCCGAGTTGTTTCAACGTGCTGGCGCAATGCGTGCGGCGTGAGCGTTCCTTGGCCTTGCCCAACGCGGGCAGCAGCATCGAGGCGAGGATGCCGATGATCGCGATGACGACGAGGAGCTCAATCAACGTGAACGCCGAAGACGCGACGGGGAGGGCGGGTTTAGTCCGCATCGACCGTACCCTATGGGTGAATCCGAAAAATTCAAGGCAGGGCTTGGCCGGCTTGATGCTTCAGCTCTGGCTCAGCCGCTGTTTAGGCGCCTCGTGCATCAGTTCATGCGCCTCGCGGAGGATATCTGGGATGCGCGGGGCGAAGGGGCTTTGGGC
>SXGS01411666.1_pt1 | contig 12313 bp, 10 predicted proteins | sample 3174681 | NCBI WGS metagenome assembly SXGS01 (sample SAMN11356861, study PRJNA531348) | freshwater metagenome | isolation source: freshwater sample F1-80 | place: China: Fuxian Lake, Yuxi | collected 2017-12-25
GAGACGATGTCAGCCAACTCGGAGGGCTGACGCCCTGCCGCTCGCCAACCGTCACTTCGCCGCTTCCCGTTGTGTCGAAGAGCGCGGTCGGATCGCTCAGCCGCTGGATCAACCCGCGTGTCAACTCATCGTCGTCCACCGCGTCCTGGAGCATTGGCCAGGACTCTTGAACCGCGATGAGCAACGTGTCCTTGTCCTGAATTCTCTGCAGCGACCGAGCACACGTCTCGCAGTGTTCGATGTGCCGAGCCACTCGCTCCGCTTCCTCTGGCAGAGCATCGCCTGCCAAAACATGACGCAATTCCTCCAACGCTGGGCAAGTTTCGACGGTCGGCATGATTCAGCTCCAACCACCCAGTACGAACGAGCCGAACGGTCCTTACGCGATATTTTTCGGTCGCCGGTCTCGCGGTCACTCCACGAACCCTTGTAACTCCTGCCGGAGCCGTGCCAGCACGCGGAATTTGGCGGCATACACCGCTCCCACCGTCACACCCAACTCACGAGCCACGTCGTCTGCCGGACGACCGTGAGCGCCGTGCTCCCAGAATGCGCGCCAGGTGGCTGGCTGAAATTCCGGTTCGATCAACTGCATCGCCCGGCTGACGAGCCGCTGCCGATACTCCGCTTCATCGGCATCCAGGAATTCGGCGACCTCATCCGGCTGATCGGATCGCGCAGCCGTGAGAATTCCAGACGCCCCCGTCAACATCCCAACGGCCGCACGTCGCCGCTGACGGTCGCGCCACCGATTCAACAGGATCGTGCGCAGCCACCGCCGAAAACTCTGTTCACGGTCGTACTCAAACGATGGCATCCGTGTGACCACGGCGGTCAACACATCCTGTACCAAGTCCGCGGCATCCGAATCCTGCAATTCCAGTTTCCGAGCCCAAAACAACAAGAGCGGCGCGTACAACTTCACAAACCGTGTCCACGCTTCGGGCCGGCCCCCCTGCCGCAGCAATTGCAGCAAAGTCACCGAGGTGCAGAGCCGGCTATCCAGCATGACTGTCTCTCCGCGAGGCGCACATGGTCACGGTTTGTTTCACGTCGGCCCCCATTGTCATTCGCGCGGCGAAGCACAACAACTCAAGATGGTTGGAGTCTACGGGATCACGCGGCTGGTCAACTCCAACGGCACGGCGAATGTCCTGCGCTTGTGAATAAAAATCATCAGGCGAGCGGCAGGGCGTCAGCCCTCCGAGCAACGATTCTCGCTCCACAATCCGCGAATTGGCCTCGCAAAGTGCGAATGGGAATTGCTGTGGAGAGGATGGATTCTCGGTGGGCTGACGCCCAGCCGCTCGCCAACAATTGCGCGGACATCATCCGAACAGCTTGTTGCAGAAGACCCCTTCGTTGATCGTCGCGAGTTCCGGACGGCCTTTATGCTTGTAGACCAACTCCATGTGATCGACGCCCATCGACGCGAGCACCGTTGCGTGCAGGTCGTGGACGTGCAGCCGGTCTTCGACCGCGTGCAGGCCAATCTCGTCAGTCGTGCCGATCGTTTGGCCCCCTTTCACTCCGCCGCCGGCGAACCACATCGTGAAGCCGTAGGGGTTGTGGTCGCGGCTGTCTCCTTGTTTGCTCATCGGAGTGCGGCCTGGGGCACCCTCTGGGTCCGCCGCCCCAGATCACCAGCGTTTCGTCGAGCAGCCCGCGTTGCTTCAGATCACGCAGCAGCCGGCGATCGGTTGATCGGTCCCGCGGCACAGCTTCGAGTGATTCGCTTTGATCCCTTTGTGAGCGTCCCACTTGCTGCCGCTGCCGGAATACAACTGCACGAAGCGGACACCCCGCTCGACTCCGCCGCGGCGGACCGAGCTTTGATGACGACCAACAAAAAGGGCGGGGAATGAACTCCCCGCCCGCGTGTTGTTGAATCGGCGGCAGTCCGCCCTGATGCCGAGGCTCTACAGGACGTACTTGAACGCTCCGTTGTTGAGCAGTCGGGACATCGTGTTTTCGTCGATTGCGTAGTTGCCTCCGTTGGCGGTGGCGGTCATGTTGAAGTTGACCGCTCGGCCGTTGATGTAGGCGTCGTACAAGTCAGCACGCAAGTCGTTGTTCATTAGCAACGAGATGGTGATGCTGCCATCGGTCTCGACCTTGGCGGTGGAGGTCAGCGTCCCGTAGGTCACGCTGCCGTCGGCCTTCTGGATCTTGATCGTGAAGGTCGCTCCGTTGAACAGACTGTAGACCGTGTCCGATCCGTAGAGCTGTCCCGCGTTGACCGCAAGATGCAGGACAATCTTGCCGTTCGAGCCGATGTTGATTGTCCCCTGCGACCACGCGCTCGCTTCAAGGAGCTTCGGTGTAATGGTCATCGTGGCCGAGGCGGAGCTGCCGGTGTGATTCTCGTCCCCGGCATAGGTCGCGGTGACCGTGTACGAACCCGCGTTGATCTGGTCGCCGGAGTAACTCAACACCGCACTGCCGGTGACGACTCCGGCTCCACTGACGACCGCCGAACCACCGTTGTGAGTCGTGCCGTCGTAGGTGAATGTCCCGCCGGTTACGGTCACCGAGGAAGTCGCCTTGGCGATGGTGATCGTTGCGCTGTCGCTGCTGCCGGTGTGATTCTCGTCTCCGACGTAGGTCGCGATGACTGTGTACGAACCGGCGTTGATCTGGTCGCCGGAGTAGCTGAGTGTCACGCCGCCAGTGACTCCGCCGACACCGCTCACCGAGCCAGAGCCGCCGGTATGAGTCGTGCCGTCGTAGGTGAAGCTGTCTCCGGTCGCGGTCACGGACGATGCCGCCTTGGCGATGACGATCTCCACAGTGCCGCTCTGGTCGTTGTAGTTCGTGCCACCGTTGAACGACCAATTGGCCGTGCCGCCGGGAGCGTTCGTGAAGCTGGAGCCCAAATCCAGACTCGTCCCACTCGCGAAGACATCATCAATGACGCCGACCACCGAACCAGTCGCACCGTGCGCTGCCGCGTCATAAATGCCGGTGTAGCCATTGACGGTCACGATCGCGTCCGCCTTGTTGACCGTCACCATTTGGACGTAGTCGTTGAAGCCGCCGTCTCGGTCGATGATGCGAGCGTAAACGGCGTACTCACCGGCATTGAGCCCCGCGTAATTCTGAGTGGCACTGGTGCTGCTGCCGCTGGCGTAGGTGATTCCGGTGAAATCACCGGTCAGCGAATAGGCGTAGTGGAAGCCCGCTGTCGCATCGGCGGCGGACGCATCGTTTTGGTTGTCGAAGGAAACCGTTGCGGTCTGGCCGTAAGTGACGGGACCGTTGTTCAAGAAGTTCGCCGTCGGAGCCACGTTGAGCACCTGCACGCTCAAGGTGCCGGCGAGGAAGTTGCCATCCTCGTCGGTGACGGTGACGTTGTTGGTCTGAGTGCTTGGTCCGTCGGCGAAGGTGTGAGTCGCCGAGGTGTTGGCCGGATTGCCGATGATGAGTCCCGAATTGGTGCCGTCCCCCCAGTTGATGCGGTAGCTGGTGATGGTGTCGGTGCCGGGATCGGTGACGGCTCCCAAGTTGAGCGTGTACGGCGAGCCTTCATTGACGGTCGCATTCCCATTCAGCGAGATCGTCGGAGCGACGTTATTGACCGAGTAACCAAACGTGGCATTCGCCGCCGCGTTCTGGTTGTCCCTCGCAGTGATCGTGACGTTCCCGCTGGCGGGACCATCGGCAACATTGAGCGACCAGCTCCAGGTGCCCGTCGTGTTGTTCTGCGTGACCGTGCCGACCGAGGCGGTGATGGTCACCGTGCTGTTGCCCTGAGCGTCCGAGAACGTACCGCTGTTCGCGACCGTGCCACCTTCGTTGGCGCTGACGGCGGCGGCGTTGGCTGTCAGTTCTGGAACTGTGTTGGTAACCGGATCCAGTCCGTTGAACCACACCTTGTCCGGACTCTCGCTGCCGCTGTCCATGCTGCTGCCACGGCCCTGGAAGATGTCCAAGTCACCATCGCCGTCGAGGTCACCCAAGGCCGCGCTGTGGTCAAAGTTGATCTGCGTTGGATTCACGAACTCGGTGAAACTACCGCTGCCATTGTTCAGGAACATGCCCTGCCGGTTTTCGCCGGCGGCGTAGAAGTCGATATCACCGTCAAGGTCCACATCGCCGGTCACGATGCGCCAGTTGCGTCCCTGCGTTCTGATCGTCGACTGCAGGCTGAAACTTCCGCTGCCGTTGTTTGTCCACAGATCGATGTACCGACCGTCGCTCATATTATTGAGCACATCGACGTCACCATCACCATCGACGTCTGCCAGCCCGATCTGATAACGGGTCGCCCCGAGCCCGGAACGAGCCAGAGTTTGGCTGAATGTGAAGTTGCCGAGGCCGTCGTTCACAAAGACGTCGTTTCCAGAAATCCGCTGTGAACTGAAGATCGCGTCCAGGTCGCGGTCGCCATCGATATCGACCAGGTCTACGTCGAAGTCTTCTCCCACCGCAGCACCGACCGTACCTGTCGCCGTGAAGCTGCCACTGCCGTTGTTGGAATAAATCTGGCGAGAAGTCGCAAACAAGATGTCCAGGTCGCCGTCGCCATTGAGATCCCCGAGGGCAGAACCACGTGCCACGAGCCGCTGACCCGACAGCGTTGCGGCCAGCGTGAAGTTGGCGTTGCCATTGTTCAGAAGCACCTGCGGCCAGTCCTGCCGGAAGCTCGACGTCACCAGGTCGACGTCGCCATCACCATCGAGGTCGCCGGCTTCAAGATCTTCAGTCAGACCCCAGACCGGAACTGCCGGCAGGGCGACGCTGGTCGTGAAATACCCGTCGCCTCTGTTGATATAAACCTGATTCGGGCTGTCGAAATTCCGATTCGCGACTGCCGCATCGAGGTCGCTGTCGCCGTCGAAGTCCGCGAGAACGACATCGGCCGTGTTGCCTCCCTGCGGATCAACACCAGTCAGAAGCTGTCCGCTGTCAGCGAATCCGAATGTCAGCAGCCGGCGTTCTTCCAGCCGCTCCGTCATGGCGGCTCTCGCCTGACAGCGCTGTGCCGACCTGCGGCGGGCCTTGCGGAATCGAATCAAAGGAGATGTGGCAAAACGGTTGAAGAGATTGATCAACATGGCGGAGCCTCCGAGAAAAGGTGACGGACTGGATGATTCCTGAGGCATCACGTCCGGTGCATCCCTCCAACCGGATCAGTTTCTCAGGGCCACCATTACCTAATCAGCGAGTCGCGCATTCGTTACAGCCGTTCTTCAGAGTTTTTTGGAAATCAGGCCCCCCGCCGTCGTAGGAACATCGCGCTACGAGAATTGTGAGCCGCAAGGCGCTAGCCGCGGGTTCTGAACGAATCCGGAACCCGCGGCTAGCGCCATGCGGCTCACAAACCGAAAGCCCGCTCGGCACAGAGGAACTACCGGGGCGATTTCGGCGAGAGGCGCTGGTTCAGCCAGATGCGGCTCGCGCTGCTGAACTGCGTTGAGAAGATCAGATCTTGATCGCCATCGCCGTCCAGATCCGCGCTCGCCACGGAATTACTCTCGCAGCAGATCTTGGGAACGACAGCTCGCGTGAAGTGGCCACGGCCATCGTTCAGCCACACGTCGTGAGGGACCGGTGGTTCCTGACGCACCAGCCAGCGGCGCGAGACTACGAGGTCCAGGTCGTTGTCGTTGTCCAGATCCACAAACACCGGTCGGCTACCGCGACCATTGCCATCGAGTTCGGGTGACTCGGTGAAACGGGCTTGGCCGTCGTTCAGAAAGAGCCGTGCGGGCTTTCCGATGTCGTAGGTCGCGCAGAGGTCCAAGTCGCCGTCGCGATCGATGTCCGCCATCACCACGTCCATCATGCTGTCGCGGGTCTTGATGATCGAGGACCGCGAGAACCGCCCTTTGCCGTCATTCGTCATCACCGGCAGATCACCGCTCCATGAGCCGTATGCCATGTCCAGATCGCCGTCACCGTCCAGGTCTCCCAGGTCAATCCCGTAGGAATCGCGGGCGATGTCGAACTCGGTGTCCGGTTCGAAGTGCGCGTTGCCTTTGTTCAACCACACTCGCGCCGTAATGGGGCCGTGAGTGACTGATTCCACGGCATCGAGATCCCCATCTCCATCCACATCGCCCAGTGCGACATCCGTGCTCTCTTGAGATTTCGGAGCGAGAGTTCGCGTTTGGGCGGCGGCCTTCAGTTCCACCAACTGGCCCGAGCCGTCGTTCAACCAGACTTCCGGCCCGCCGCTCGTGCTCACAAACGCATCCAAGTCACCGTCCGCATCAAGATCCGCCAGCTCCACACCCCAGCCGGCCGTCTTTCCCGAGTACTCGTGCGGCGTCTGCAATCCGCCGAGTCTGTCGTTGAGGAACACCGACAGGTGACTCGCCAGATCCACGCCCACGCAGACGAGGTCCGGAAAACCATCGCCATTCAGATCTCCTGTGACGGCCTTGTGCTGAGACGCCGGAAACGTCTGGCCGCTGTCTACGAACATCGCACCCGTCACTGCGGGCTTCGCAGCAGTCGTGACCGGTTCGAGCGACACATCGAGAATGATTCGATCATTGCGTCGAATTACGAAGCGTTCTGGATCGAGTTCGATGCCGGATTCACTGCGAACGGCCAGTTTGAGCCCGTCCCGTGAAGCGATCCTCCAGTCGCCGCTATCGAGCGTCTGCTTCTGTCCCCCTTTGACAGACCACTTCTGACCGTCTTTCCGATCGACGACCTCAATGCCCGCGTCGCGGAGCAGCACATCGATCTCCGCTGCGTGCTCTGGATCGAGCCGCACGACGAGCGAACCGTGATCGGTCTGAATCCGATAAACCACAAACGCGAGCAACGCGATGAGGCCGGTGAGCGTCACCGCCACTACCCGCAGCCGGCTTCGCGCGGAGTTGTTACGTTCCGATTTCAAGACAAGAGTTTCGTCGAGCATCTCAAAAGATTCTGTCTGCCGAGCAGGACCGTCTGCGCGACTGGCGACGTCATCGAAATCGGACGTCAAGCGGCTTTCGATATCGGTCGCGCGGCGACTCTCCGGCAGAGAGGAGCGATTGCGAACAGCTTCCAGTTCTTCAATCACTTGAGTCATCGACTGCTGTCGAGCTTCCGGCGACTTCGCCACCATCCGCTGATAAACGTCGTTGAGTCCGGCAAACCCGGCAGTCAGTGTGTCTGGCAAGGCGGGACGGTCCTGCTCGCGATGAGCCACAATCCGCTTGACCACGGTGTCGCCATCAAACATGGCCCGGCCCATGAGCAGGTAATACAGCGTGCAGCCCAGACTGTAGATGTCGCTGCGAGCATCCGCGGCTCGCGTGTCAACAGCCTGTTCCGGAGCCATGAAATCCACGGTACCCAGGACATAGCCGCTGCCAGTGAGCTGCTGATTCATGACGGATCGATCGGCGTCAGCTTGACCGCCGCTGGCCTGATCAAGTCGAGCGAGACCCAGGTCGAGCACACGCACGACGGAGTCTTCATCCAGCATCAAATTGCCCGGTTTGATGTCGCGATGCACGATCCCTTTTCGATGGGCATATTCGAGCCCACTCGCCGCCTGAACGATCCAGTCGATTGCCTGTTCGGCATCAACCGCACCGGACTCGGCAACCAGCACCCGCAGATCGCAACCATCCACGAACTGCATTACGAGATACGACAGCCCGTCGATCTCACCCGCGTCAAAGGCGGTGACGATGTTGTTGTGATGCAGCTTCGCCAGTGCCCGCGTTTCCCGCACAAACCGCTCCGCCGAAACCGCATGTTCCGCCGTCTCTTCGAGCAGAATCTTGATCGCGACGTCCCGATCGAGGCGCGTGTGTCGGGCGCGATAGACCGCTCCCATCCCGCCGTGTCCGACCAGTTCCGTCACCTCGAAATCCGGAAGCCGCTCCGAAAGTTCCGCTGCCGAGGGAAGCACGACCGACTGCGATTTCCCCGCCGACCGTCCCAGTTGAAACAAGCACATCGGACAGCCGGTGTCACCGACGGCGTCGTTGAGCGTTGTCCCACAGGCGTCACATGTCGGAATGGCGGTCATCGTCCAGTCGAGTCCGGAAGGGCATTCGGTTTCTTTCTACTGGCTTCTAATCACGAATCCGCCGTTTTGTTACCGAGAAAATCCCGGTTCGGGCAAAGTGGCACGCCACTCACCCGCTCCGCCGCCATCAGCCCGGCTGACCTCATCGTCCGATCGCCTGCATGAGCGAGCGGAGTTCGTCGTCAATCTCACCTGCATCGCGGAGCGTCGCGCCGATGTGACGCCGTAGAATCGCTCCGTAACGCTGCCTCAGCCGATGCACGGCCACACGAACAGCCCCCTCCGACATCTGCAGTTGCGCAGCCACGTCGCGAGTCGAGCACGCGCTCTCAGAGGTCAGCGCGGGCGAGAGCGTGTCGAAGAGTTCCGTCTTCCCGACACGAACATACTCATCGCGCAATACCTGCCGGGTCTGATCGAGCAGCGTGAATGCCCAGACGCGATCAAACAGGGCTTCGGGGGACGCGTCGGCGTGCCTGCGGCGGTTGAACATTTCCTCGGTCACACCGAAATCCAGCGACAAAAGTCCGCCCGCAGGCCGGCGTCGCTGGGCGTTATCTCGCAGATGCTCGCGAGACAAAAACTGTTTGACCGACGCAATCAGGAATGTCCGGAACCGTCCACGCTGCGGGTCGGCATAACTAACGACATCGTGTTCCAGCAGATATAGAAAGAACCCCTGCAGCAGATCTTCCGCATCGGTCGGACTACGGCCTGACCCGCGGAGAAAGGCGTACAACGGCGGCCAGTACATGCCACACAACTTCTCGACCGCTTCGCGTCCTTCGGGCGCATCAGTCCCGGCCTGAGCGATCAACGACCACGAGGTCGTCTGAAACCGCACCTGACCGCTCGGGGGTGATTCTGACATTCTCACGACTCCCGGAATTCGAATGCTCCTCGAAACCCCGACACCAGCCAAGCAATCAATTTGGTCACCTCAAGACGAACATTATCCGAACAGCTTCTTACAGACGATCCCCTCGTTGATCGTCGCGCGTTCGGGACGGCCTTTGTGCTTGTAGACCAGCTCCATGTGGTCAACGCCCAGCGACGCGAGCACCGTCGCGTGCAAGTCGTGGACGTGCAGTCGATCTTCGACCGCGTGCAGGCCGATCTCGTCGGTGGAGCCAATGGTCTGGCCACCGCGAACTCCGCCGCCGGCGAACCACATGGTGAAGCCGTAGGGGTTGTGGTCACGGCCGTCCCCTTGTTCGCTCATCGGAGTGCGGCCGAACTCGCCGCCCCAGATCACCAGCGTTTCGTCGAGCAGCCCACGTTGCTTCAGATCGCGCAGCAGGCCAGCGATCGGTTGATCGGTCCCGCGGCACAGCTTCGAGTGATTCGCTTCGATCCCTTTGTGAGCGTCCCATTTGCTGCCGCTGCCGGAATACAACTGCACGAAGCGGACGCCCCGCTCGACCAGCCGCCGAGACAGCAGGCACATGCGGCCGAACGTCTCAGTCTCTTTCTGATCGATGCCGTACAGCGACTGAGTGTCGGCGGTCTCTTGCGACAGATCGACCGCTTCCGGAGCCGACGCCTGCATCCGAAACGCCAGCTCGTATGCCTGAATGCGAGCGTCCAGTTCCGTCTGCTGCGGCCGGCTGGCAGCGTGTTGCCGGTTGAGCTGCGTGAGAAAATCGAGCTTGCCGCGCTGCTGGTCCGAGTTCACTCCCTCAGGGTTATCGAGGTTCGGGATCGGCGTCTTGCCGCTTTGCAACCGCACTCCCTGATAGACCGCCGGCATGAAGCCCGATCCCCAATTGCGCGGCCCGTTGACGACTTCGTCCTTGCCGTCTTGCAGCACAACGAACGCCGGCATGTTCTGGTTCTCGGTGCCAAGGCCGTAGCTGACCCACGCCCCCAACGACGGCCGCCCGGCGATCGTCACGCCGGTGTTCATCTGGCAGACGCCCCCCGAATGATTGATGCCGTTCGTCCAACACGACCGCACGACCGCGATGTCGTCGATGCACTCGGCCGTGTGAGGCAACCAATCGCTGACCCACAACCCGCTCTCGCCGTACTGAGCCCATTTCCGCTTCGAAGGAAACAGCGGAGCATCCACCTCCCCCATCGACAAAATCACCGGCTTAAAACTCGGCGGCAGCTTTTGGCCGGCCAACTCGTTGAGCTTCAATTTTGGATCGAACGTGTCGATCGCGCTAGGACCACCTTCCATAAAGAGGAAAATGACCGACTTCGCCCGCCCAAACCGATGCGGCACCTTTGCGCTGTGAGCGGATGAGGGGGACGAGTTGTCGGACTCGGCTGCGTTCAGAGTTGACTGCAACAGCCACGACAATGGGAGAGCGCCGAAGCCTGCCCCGGCGCCGAGCAATAGGTCACGACGAGAAACTTCGCCCCGCGGTTGCTGGAAACAATGATGTTGAATCTTTGAGGTCATCTCAATTTGCACCTAATCAGACGGTCCAATCCACAATCGAAAGCCCTTCAACTTGCTCGAAGTCCACTCGATTGCGAGTGACCAAAGTGAGTCGATTCTCCAGAACAATGGCGGCGATGCGCAGGTCGTTACGACCGATTCGCGGATGTTGCTTGCCAAGGGCGTCAAAACGAGCGATGGCCGATTCCGTGAACGTCAGCAACCGAAAGCGTGACAAGGCTTCGACCGTTTCCGTCATGCGTTGATACGTCCGAGCCAATGCGGCGTGGTCTTTGGTTTTTCGCAGCACCGAATACCAACCGCCGAGTTCCTCCTCCACCGTGATGATCGTCGTCGTTGTTTGATCGAGCGGACGGCCAAGCACGTTCTCGCAAACGCGCGGATGGCCTTTTAAGAACAGCGAAAACGTGTCGGTGTCGAGCACGAAGGCCGGCATGGATCAGGCTCCATGCTGATCGCAACTGGCGCGATACTCGGCGACGGCGGTTTGCCATTCGTCGTACAAGGGATCGTCCTTCATGCAGCCCGCAAATCTGGCCAGCGGATGCTCGCTCTTGCTGTTCGGCGCAAGCTGCTCTGTGTCCAAAAACGTGACTTGGCTACCGTGAGACAGCCGTTGCTGGACTTCCTGACGCAATCTGTCCAACGCTTCCTCCGATGTTTGCCCTTCAGCGGACATTTCCCATGCGGCACCTGATGCTCGAAATCGCTCGCCGGGTAATGGCTCGATCAGCACAGGAATCTTCATGGCGATACTTTCAGAAATGCGAAGGACTGTTTTCCGAACTCGAAGAATGAATGACACATTAACCACACCACAGTCTTGCCAACAGTGCGTTCGGCGTCTGCTCGGTCCTTCCCCGTCTGGTCCATCCCGCCGAGTCCCCCTTGTGGGTCAGTTGGACTTGGCGGCCCCAAGTTCGTAATCCCGCCTTCTTGCGGTGTCTTCAACTCTGACCGCCTGAAGGCGGAACGACGAACTCGATGGGCCAACACGATGCCCGAACTCGGTGACCAAAGCAAGCGTGATGTCTGGATCGCGGCTCAGGCTTTCAAGAAGTCGGTCACAAACACGACCCGCGTCGGATCGGCGACTTTGTTGGCAAACCGCTGGTCGGCGGTCACGACGGCGGTTCCGAGCAAGTCCGCCAAGGCGAGGTAGAAACAGTCGTAGGCCGGATGCTTCAGATGGCAGGCCAACTCGATCGCTTGGCTGAACAGCAGACGCTCCGGCGCGACTCGAAGTCGGACCGACAGCAGTGCATTCTTGCGATCAACGACCTCCTCACGAGTGAGTTCACCGCGAGTGAATTTCTTCCAAACGATGTTGCCGTATTCGGTGAAGAGCAAGTGCGGAGCAAACAGCTCAAAGGTCTCGTCAAGCAACAGTCGGGATTCGACAGTATGTTCTTCGAGAACAAACCATTTGATCGCCACGCTGGCATCGACGACGAACGACTTCATCGCGACCGATCCTCGCGCAGCAGTTCGACACTGTCAGTCTGAGGTCGTCCCGCAAGTTCGCCACACAACTTCTCTGAAAGCCGGCGAGCGTCTGCCATCGAGAGCGTCTGCGGTACCGCGTACAACGCCGCCCCGCACAAAATCGCTTTCAACTCTTCCTGCAACGACCGGCAGTGCGCCTCAGCCTGCTTGACCAACTGAGCGACCATTGAATCGTCCACATCCTTGATGACGAGTTCGGCCATCATTCGTCTCCTCAGAGTAAGACTCGAAATTCTGACGACGGAAAGTAGCACGATGCCCGTCGATCTCCGAGACCAAGGCAGCCAGTTGAAATTGATCTACCGGCAGTTTGGCTTGCTGAGTTATAGACCGCGAAAGGGTTTGGGAGAAACATCCAGGTCTCAGGGACGAGACGATGAATGCAGAACTGACAGAGGCTGTGATTGCAACGGCTC
>SXGS01667740.1_pt1 | contig 12307 bp, 11 predicted proteins | sample 3174681 | NCBI WGS metagenome assembly SXGS01 (sample SAMN11356861, study PRJNA531348) | freshwater metagenome | isolation source: freshwater sample F1-80 | place: China: Fuxian Lake, Yuxi | collected 2017-12-25
CTCCACCTTTACGAACGGCGAGTTGGTCATCCGCGCCAGGCGTCGGGCGATTTCGGTCTTTCCAACCCCTGTGGGGCCGATCATCAGAATGTTCTTGGGAACCACTTCGTCACGAAGCTCGGGACCCAGCATGCGGCGGCGATAGCGGTTGCGGAGCGCAATCGCTACGGCCCGCTTGGCCGCCGACTGACCGACGATGTACTTGTCCAACTCCGAAACAATCTCTCGGGGGGTTCGGTTGAGCATCAGTCCGGCAACGCCTCCACGGTGATCTCCTGATTGGTGTAGACACACTGTTCCGCGGCAATCGCGACGGCTTCTCGGGCGATGAATGTCGGATCCAGCGGTGTGTGGCGCAGCATTGCCACGGCTGCGGCCTGAGCGAGCGAACCGCCCGAGCCGATCGCCACGGAGTCGCCGTCCGGGCGGACCACATCGCCTCCGCCGCCGAGAACGAACAGGTGGTGGGTATCAGCCAGTATCAACATCGCTTCCAGTCGCCGCAGCATTCGGTCGGTGCGCCACTCCTTTGCGAATCCCATCACGGCGCGTTCCAGGTCTCCGCGAGACTCTCGGATATGGCTTTCTACCCGGTCCAGTAACGTCAATCCATCAGCGGCGCCACCCGCGAAGCCGGCAAGGACAGAGCCGTCCGCAATGCGCAGCACTTTTCTGGTGCGATGCTTCATCGCGATCTGCCCCAACGTGACCTGACCGTCTCCCGCCAGTGCAATTCTACCGTCGCGACGCACCGCGACAATTGTTGTCGATCTCCACTTCATGAGCTGTCTTCTTGCCTTCCGGACCGCGGATGCGCGGCATCATACACGGTCTGTAGCCGGTCCCGCGTCAGGTGTGTGTAAATCTGCGTCGTCGAGAGACTCGCGTGGCCGAGCAACTCCTGAACAGCGCGCAGGTCGGCGCCATTCTCCAGGAGGTGAGTTGCGAAGCTGTGCCTCAGCGAATGCGGCGTGATCTTGCGCTCCAGTGCAGCCCGCTCGACGCAGTTGCTAACCGCCAGTCTGGCGCCTCGATCCGTGAGAGCGGTGCCGTTCTTGTTCAGGAAGAGACGGTCTCCCGGGGATGCGCCTGCTTTACGCGCCGCCAAGAGTATCGGGCGAGACCGGGCCAGGTAGTCACCGAGGGTCTCGAGCGCTGCTCTTCCGAGAAAGACGGTACGCTCTTTGGCGCCCTTCCCGATGACCCGCAGTGGGCCCCGGCAGTGCGTCACTCGGGTGGTATCGAGCGACACGAGTTCGCTGACCCGCATGCCGGAACTGTAGAGAGTCTCCAGCAGCGCGGCATCCCGTAGTCCCAGCGGATTGTCTCGACGGGCCGACTCGAGCAAGAGCTGCACCGAGTCCGCCGAGAGCACCTCGGGCAAGCGCCGCCCCAACCGTGGCGTGAGCAGGCCGACGGCAGGATTGCGCTCGATCACTCCGGTCTTGACGAGGAAGCGGCAAAATGAACGAACTGCGGCGAGCTTTCGAGCCGCGCTGCGTCGAGCCAGGCCGCGCTCGGTGAGGTACGACAGGTAGCGCCGCAGGTCACGATGCTGCAGCAGACTCCAGGCGGAGACGTCGGCTCGTTCGGACTCCAAGAACTCGATGAGTTGGAGCAGGTCTTCGGAGTAGCCCTTCAGCGTGTGAGGGGAGCAGCCACGTTGCACCTGAAGGTAGTGCCGAAAGGCATCCACTTCCAGGTGCAAACCGCCCTGGGGCAAAACGGACACGAGGCTACTGGCCCCCCGTGGCTAGATGCATCACCTTCTCCTGGGTGGCTTCCTCACGGCTGAGTTCTCCCGCAAGGCGGCCCTCATGCATCACCAGGATTCGGTCGCTCATTCCAAGCAGTTCCGGTAACTCGCTTGAAATCATCAGGATCGCGGCCCCATCCGCCACCAGCCGATTCATCAGCTCGTAGATTTCCACCTTGGAGCCGACGTCGATCCCTCGGGTGGGCTCGTCGAAGATCAGCAGCTTTGAGGACGTGAACAGCCACTTTGCGAGTACGACCTTTTGCTGATTGCCGCCGGAGAGGTTCTTCACTTCCTGTTCGATGCCGGGTGTTCGTATTCGTAGATCCTGACGATAGCCCTCCGACACCTCGCGCTCGCGCTTCTGGTCGATGAACCCTGCCCGGACCAGCGAATCCAGGTTCGCGAGGGTGGTATTCTCCCGAACCACCATGTTGAGGATCAGCCCAAGGGTCTTCCGATCTTCGGGCACGAGACCGATCCCGAGCTTGATGGCGTCTTGTGGGGACCGGACGCGCACCGACTTTCCGTCAAACAGGATCTCCCCGCCATCTATCGGATCGGCTCCGAATATCGCGCGCGCCACCTCCGTACGCCCGGCGCCGACCAGGCCGCCCAACCCCCCGACCTCTCCGCGCCGCACCGAGAAGCTGATGTCGCGAAACACACCCGTGCGAGTCAGTCCCCTGACTTCGAGCTGGACCTCCCGTACCTCGGCAGGACGCTTCGGTATACTTTCCTTCAGCTCTCGACCAACCATCAGCCGGATGATCTGATCCCGGTTCGTGTCAGCGACGTTGAGCGTCTCCACGTACTGACCGTCCCGGAACACGGTCACCCGGTCGCAGATATCAAAGATCTCTTCCATCCGATGCGAGATGTAGATCACGCCGACACCGCGCTGCTTCAGGCTTCGGATCAGGTCGAAGAGATTCTTTAACTCGTGATCGGTGAGCGTGGCTGAGGGCTCGTCCATCGCGATGACCCGGCTGTTGCGCGAGGTCGCCTTGGCAATCTCAACCATCTGTTGCTGTGCGACCGAGAGCCGGCTGACTTCGGTTCGAACGTCCACCCGAACCCCCAGCGAATCCATCACTGCCTGGGCGTCGGCGTAGAGCTTCTTGAAGTCGATGAATCCAGGAATCGCCGCGCGCGGCTCTCGGCCCAAATAGATGTTCTCGGCGGCGGAGAGGTGGGGCACCAGGTTAAACTCCTGGTAGATGATGTTGACCCCGCGATCCATGGCATCCTGGGGACCGCTGAAGTGCACGGGAGCCCCGTCGATGAGCACCTCGCCGCCGTCGCGAGTCTCTGCGCCGGCGAGGATCTTCATGAGAGTAGATTTGCCCGCCCCGTTTTCGCCCACCAGAGCGTGGACCTCTCCGGCGCGGATATCCAACCGCACATTGTCGAGCGCTACCACCCCGGGATACCGCTTCGAGATTCCCCGCATCTCCAGAAGCGTCGCAGTTGCCGTCATGGTCATCCCTGTTCCCTAACCGTTCGCTCGGCAATCTCCGAGAAACTCCGCCACTCGACTTCGCCGCCCAGGTGCAGGCTAACTCGGTGGCCGAGCTCGTCCAGAACCCCGAGGCCACTCTCGATGCCGCTAGAAAAGAGGGACTGCCAGTGGGTCAGCACGATGGGCCAGCCTCCGGCGTCGAGCACCTCGCGGATCTGACCCGTCCGCCCATCCGCCGACAGCATCTTGTCCGTCACCTCGCTGATCCACTCCCGATCGCTCCTCGGGGAGTCGATTGTGCTCCACCAGAAGTCGTTGACCAAGGCGGGAATAGAGACGAGCGTGCTGGTTTCGTCCTGAAAGGCGACCCAGGGCTTCCTGGATGGCTCGTTCCAGAGCATGTGGAGGAAGTACCAGGAGAACTTGCGCCCATAGACTTCGAGCTGGGCGTCGATGATGGCTCTCTGATAGTCGGGCTCCACCTTCAGGCCGAACACCCACGGCGAGGTCACCCCGGTTGCATCAATCCCCGCCCGCTTCAACATCGCGAGCTGGTAGGTCAGGTAAGGCGCAAGTGTGGCCCGGTCCTGGTGGTGGCTCCAGGCATTTTCACTCTCATCCACGCACTTCCCGGTTGAGAGGTCCACCGCCAGATTGTGGGTGATGCCCTCACTGCAGAAGTCCCACCGCTTCGAGAGCCGCTCGAGCGCGATTCGCACCCAGTTCTCCGTCAGCTCTTTCCGGAAGCCGGCAATTCCTCGATCGAGGTCTCCCATTGCTCCCGGCGCTACAACGACGCTGAACTTTCCCGCAATTCCCCATCGGTCACACACGTCGCAGAACCGGTGCAAAAACTCATTCGGGATGTAGAGCGGGATCGGTCTGCCATCGGACGTGACCAGGGACTGATGGTGCACATCGCGGCGGTGCGAGGCGTACACATGCACCAGGGGACAACTGTCGTCGACGATAAGCGAGATGGGAACCATGATCGTAAAGGCGTCTCTTCCTCGGGGCGGGCCCAGGCTCGCCTGGATTGCAGCATCCCCCTCATAGCTTCTCACTGCGCGCGACGAGACCTTCCGACCGGTCTCGCCCACCCCTCTCAGTCCAGCGCTGCGCCCTCATCCAGGGTGAATCCGAGGTCTTCCAGTCGCGTCCTGGGCAGGTAGCCGAGGATGTCGCGAGCCGCTTCCAGCTCCCATCGCCGTCGGCTGGACTCTCCCACGACATGAAAAACCTGGCTCCCGTCGAGAGGCACACGGCACGCCCGGGCGTACACATCCGCCAGCTCGGCAAATGCGATCCACTGAGGTCGGATCGGTCGTCCGCTCCTTCGAGGATCCCGCGGATCGATCGGTTTTGCGATGCGGAGGATCGCCGAAGAAACCCCACGGCTGCGCGCGAACTCCCGGGCAATCTCTTCGCCGAGGAGTTTGGTCAGGGCATAGCAGCCCACCGGCCGGGGTGGGGCATCCCTCGGAACCAGTTCGCCGTCGCCATAGCCCCAGACCACCATGATGCTGCTCGTGAAGACAACCCTTGGAACGCCTACGAGAGCGGCTGCTTCAAAGACATTTCGGGTGCCCCAGACATTCACGCGAAATCGCTCGGCATTGAGCGAGTCACTCTCGTACGTACCTTCGAACCCGCCCGCGATGGCGAGGTGAATGATTGCATCGTGCCCAGCGGCAAGGTCGGCAACCTCGGACGGTCGAGTAACATCGAGGGCGACGATGCCCGCAGCCTCACTTGCGCTAAGGTCGGTGGCAGTGACGTGAAGCTCGGAGGGCAGGAGGGGCCGAAGGTGACGCCCGACATAGCCGGCGGCGCCGGTCATCAACACTCTCACGGGTTGGTTTTGGCGCCGGGCGGTGTGGGGGCCCGGTTCTTGAGAAGCGCGAGAGCACCGCGAGCCGCCCGACATTCGGGGGCCAACTGAAGAACTCGGGTGAGTTCCGCCTGAGCTCGGGGGAGTTGGTCTCCTCGAGTGAAATAGTCCGCGAGCACATAGTGCGGCGCCCACCAATCCGGTCGGGCCTTTGCAACGGTTTCCAGCGAGCGTGCCGACGCAGCGCCGTTTCCGTCCGACGCGGAAATCCGAGCGAGAGCGAGTTCGGCCGGCCAGCACTCCTTCACTTTCCCGGCCTGCTCTTTCAGGATGTGACGCCAGGCGGCCTCCGGAAGCGATGCTCGAGGCGGGGGCCGATTCTCGCCTTCGTTGACCTCTTCCCTGAACGGAAACGCCGCCCAGCGCTCATCATCTTTCACGTAGCCGAGTTCCTTCGGCGCGCTCGTGGAACCGAGCCACACCGCTGCCGACACAGCCTCAATTCTGGGATAGCTTCTTGAGCGAGGCGCGGTGCTCAACGCCTTTTCCAGAAGCGTGCGCGCGGCGTCTCTCTCCGAGGCGAGCGAGAGGCAGAACGCAGCACGGGTGGACAGAGGCAGGTACTCCTCTGAGTTCGCACCCGAGGCGTCGCTGGCCCCTACGGCTGCCGTCTCGTAAGCGGCCGCTGCTTCCTTCCAGCGGCTCTGCACCGCCAACACGGCAGCCCAGTTGTGCCGAGCCAGTGCGGTCGATCCAGCTCGAACCGCCAGACCCTTGTAGTAGGGTTCCGCGGCGGCGTACTGCTTCCGCCGCACATGAAATGCCGCCAGAAGTGACTGCGCCGTGGCTTCCGCCCCGTCAACCTTGCCCTCGGAGCCGCTCTTCAACAGGCGTTTGAGTGCAGCCTCAGCTTCAACCGGCTTTCCGGCCCGCTCGTGGTATCGAGCCAGCATGATGTAAAGCTCCACCGATTGCGGATGTTTCTTGAGTCCGTCCTCGCACTCCACCGCTGCCGACTCGGCATCGCCGCTCGCCGCCACCCGCTGCGCCCGGAGACGGAATGCATCCGCCGACTCCGGCTCCAGCTTGAGAAACTCCACGGCAGCAGCCTGCTCCTGGTCTGCCCGGTTCAACGCTTGATTGATCTCTACCAGCAGCAGCCATGCCTGTGCATTCATCGGCTGCTGCTGAGCGGCGCTCTCAGCGTGGAAGACGGCCCGCGTGCTGTTTCCAAGCACGCGGCTGTATAGATAACCGAGCCCGAAACTCCACGGCGCAGACCGCAAAGCGGCCTTCATCCCGCCATCGAGCACTTTCTCTCCCTCTGCGAGTTGATAGCTGGGGAGGTAGTCCCTCAGCAGTTTGAAGAGCGGCTCCTTCTCCTTCAAAACGTAGAGCGCCACCAGCAAACCACCCGAAGGTCGAGCGCCTTTTGGGGTCTTAAGCCGACCCGTTTCAAAGGCCTTCTTGGCGCGCTCGGCGTCGGCGTTGTCCAGATGCGCCCAGCCGGCCCGGTCCCAGGCCAGAGGGTCGGCGGGATTCGCATCCGCGGCCTTTTGATACGCCGCCGCCGCTTCGGGGACTTTGCCCTGTCGCAGCAGTCGATCGGCCTCATCCGAGAACTCGCGCGCAGCACGCTCTTCCGGCGTAGGAGCGGCAGTGGTGCGCAGTTGCGCGGCATTACAACCCACCGCGAGAGACAGTGCGCAGAGCATCCCGAGAAACGGCGTGCGAAAAACAGCCACGGGCTTCTTGCGGCTCGGGCAGCGGGCGCCGAACCATCCCCGGCTCATTATGCTGAGCAGACGCGCTCGCCGCAACTCCAGACCGCCGGCACGATTATTGGTGGAGCTCCCGTGTCACCTACGCATCCTCGAAGCCGCCGGCAAGTTCGACCCGCTCCAGCCGATCGAGCGCGGCACTCAGAAAGTCCATTGCATCGGGGGAGTAAACCGGCTGAGTGTCGCCGGGGGTGTATGCAATCGCAGACGCGTAGCCCGGAACCTCGGAGGGACATCCGGCCCGGCTTACAGGCTCCCCACTGAGCGGCAGCGGCGAACCCGTTACGTGCAGCTTGCAGAAGTCGCCGATCATCACGACATCGCCGGGTGAGAGTTCAATGGGGCAGAACGGATCCAGCCACACTCCATTGACTCGAGTGCCGTTGGTACTGTCCAGATCCTCCAGCTCGAATCGTCCCCCGACCCTGCGAACCCTCGCATGGCGGCGCGAAACCGCGTCGTCCCCGCCAAGATCAATCTCTGGGAAGCAATCTCCGAGCGCATCTGCCCGGCCGATCAACGCGTCTTCCAGGATCTCCCGGAAGGTACGGCGTCCACCAACTTGAACCTGCAGCCAGAGGGACTCCAGGGCGGTGGAAAGCGGTCCCGTGGGATTGAGAGTCTCCAGTACCATCGTGGGCCTCCGGTCAAAGAGGAAGCGGGGATCCCGAGGAAGGGCTCCACTGGGATCTTCGACCGGAGAACTCCAAAACTAAAGGGGCAATCCCCCGCGTCGGCGCCTTCGGGCGCCTGACGCTAGCTACCAGGGTTCCTTCACGCTCCGGAGCGACCGCTCCAGGGCGCTGCCCAGATCACCCCCCTCAATCGCCGGAGCTGGCGCCTCGGGTTCATTGAACAGCGGATCTGCGGCCAGAGCTTCCATCGTCAACGGAACGCTTGCCGACTGCTGGGGCGCCACAGCCGCCGCCCCCGGTGACACGACCGGCGCCTCCACCAGCTTTTCGAGCTCGCCCCTCAGCACAATCCGGTCCTTCAGTCGCCAGCACGGCACTCGAACCCGGAGCATGTCGCCCGGCGCACACCGCCCCTGAATAATGTACGCCTGCTGGAGTCCGGGATCGAAACGCATCACCGAACCGGGCTCGACATCCGGTTTCAGGTTGACCCGATTCTCCAACTCGAACTTGAACACGGAGAGGATCTTCTGGTAAAGCTCCGGAGAGTCGGGCTGATTCCCGGGTGTGGTCGCAGCGAGGAGTAGCCGCAGCGAGGCTTCCATGCGATGAAAGGTCGCCCGGATCGCTTCATCCTCAATCTGTGCCTTCAACTCCGCCGGTATGTCCGCAATGGATTGCGGAGCGGCGGGTCTGTTCGCATTGAACAGCGAATCGGCCGGCAATTGAAGGTTCACGACTCGAATCTCCCTCTCGACTCTTGGCGCTTAGCCGAGAGCAGTGTCCAACTTCATCTTTTGTCGCTGTACTTCTGTCGGTTTCCCGTTCACATAGCGAGTGATCAACACCTCCGCAGTGATCAGCTCATGGTCGTCCACCTGACAGGCCACCAGCACTTCGAACTCATCTGAGGCCGACGCCTTGAAGAAGGGTAGTCGATTGGCCAACTTGCGCGTGAGTTGCTCCAGGAACCCTCTTTCGAAACGCCCGACACGTTCGGCGAGAGGAAGTTTTCGTTGACCGGAGTAGAAGCGGATTCGAACCACGGCTTCCCTGGCGTCCGTGGCAAGCTGCTCTACTTTCAGCCGGAGTGGGGTCCGGCTCTGAAACGGTAGAGTCTGTCCCCGCGGGACAAGCACCACCGGCTCATCCCAGCTCCCCCCGTCCCCCGCCTGACCGATGCTTCCATTCGGAACCGAGACCCACACCGCGTGCGCCGCTCGCCGAACGGGGGCCATAACCCCACGTCGGTTAGAACGCACGAGCGGATCGTACGCCAGCCCCCTGGCCACACTCTGCTCGGGCTGGGGATGCCGAAGAATTGTGTGGGCCTCTTCGCTGAGATGAGGGAGAACCCGGCGCACCGTGTCGGACACAAAGTACCAGCGGGAGTGACCGCCGGTGAGCACCAGGTACGTGACCTGACGCGGAGCCAGCCGTGCCTCTTCCAATGCGCCCCGAAGCAGGATCTCGAGGTGATCCATGTACTCCCGCGCGAGAATCTCAAACTCCTGCAACGTGAGGCTGACGGGGATGACGTTCTGGTCCACCACCCAGACGCCGTCGTGCCGATTGACGCCGGTGCTGATCTGCTGCGAAAACTCTTCCTTGAAGCGACGCACTTCCCGCATCAACCACGGGAGGTTGCGTTCAACCATCGCCGGATCCCAATCTCGCGAGAGGTGCATCAGGATGAGCCGGTCGAGATCCCGCCCGCCGTACGAGCGCCGCCCATCCCCCCAGGTTGGAACGCTCCCGCTCGGGTCCACCGGGATCGAAACAGGCCGGTTGTCCGCAGTCATGCCAAGCTGGAGAAAGGCAAAATCCGTGGTGCCGCCTCCCATGTCCATCATCAGGATCCGGCTGCCGGGTTTGGGTTGAAACTGTCGCTCAGAGTCGCAAAGGTGACTGTAGAGTGCAGCCATGGACTCTTCTTCAAGACGAACGTTGGGAAACCCGGCTTCCTGCGCCGCACGGCGAGTCTCTTCTCGTTGATCCGCCGACCACTGCACCGGGTGTCCGACAATCGTCTCCACTCGGTCGGAACTCTGTCGAGAGTCGAGCGGGATGACCTCCGCGACTCGGTCGTGCAGGTACGTGAGGAATTGTTGGGACAGAGCAAAAGCCTCTGGCCCGTGGCGTGTGTCGCTCAGGTGAAGCTTGAATCCCTGCCGGGTCAACTCGGGGTAGTGGGCGGCCTGCTCCTCGGCCAACTCGCCAAACTGCGGCGGCATCGCACCGCCGTCCCCGAGAAAGACAACGGTGGGAACCGTCTGGCGCATATCAAATTCGAGCGCCTCCGGCCTACGAAGCGGGTCGGGATCCAGAGTGCCATCACCGCGATCGAAATAGGTCGCCAATGCAACGCAGCTGTTGCTGGTCCCAAAATCGATTCCGATGGCGTAAACGTTAGGCATGGATGACCCGGACTCCCCGGAGCGCGGCTTTTTCGACGCGCCGCGCCGATATCAGTTTTGCGCCTTAACGTCGCGTCGTGCAACGAGTTGTGTCCCTACTGTTAGAGTCGACATCATCCTGCCGGCTGGGGCGTGTTCACGAGAACATGGGTCAAATCCCGGTAGGCTCGGGCTACGGTGGAGTCGGGAAGGTATTGGACGATCGGTCGGTCAACCATCAAACCTTCAGCCACCAGGGGATCGTGCGGGATTGACACCGGGAAAAGCGCCTGTCCGAGGCTGCGCCGGATGTGTGCCTCCAGTTGCACCGCCAGGGGATCTCGTCTGTCCACCATGGTCAGTAGCAGGCCCAGGAGACGAGCGCTCGCGCCATCAGCGCGCGCATCACGAAGCTGCCCCAGGACTCCTCCAAGTGTCCGGTAGGCCAGCGGATGGCACTGAAAGACGACCACCACCTCATCGACGACCTGACAGAGTCTGCGCGTCATGTCCGCCACTGACGGACGGGTGTCGACAATCATAAAGTCGTAGATCGACTGCGCCTGCTCCGAGAGAATGTCCATCGAGGTGTGCAGCGAGTTCAGGTCAACAGCCCGACGATCCTCGGCGTAGGGAAGCAGGTCGACGTTCGGCGCGAGTTCTGGGATCACGAGATCGTCGATCCCCCACTGCGACATGCCATAGACGCCGGGGTGTCCCGGTGGAAGAGTGGTGCCAAAGCAGGCAGCCACCGCTCCGTTTGGGTCGGTATCGACGATCAGTACTTTGTATGAAGATTCACCCAGCGCCAAGGCTACATTGACCGCAGACGCGGTCTTTCCAACCCCGCCCTTCTGGCTGGCAAACATGAGCCTGCGAAAGCTTCGCCGGCCCGAGGTGTTCGGCTCCGCTGCAGCGGTGAAGGCGCCGCCCTGCCGAGCGGTTTCTCCAAGAGCTGATGGGGACTGCATGCCTATGTAGCCTTTCCGAGCTTGCAACACGGATGGGGGGCGATCTGATTACTTTCCGCCCTTGAGCAGTTGGAACCCGATGACGGCCAGGAGGGATACCGCCAGCACTGCGAGGCCGATGATGATGCCGGTGAGGCTCCGAGTGGCGCCGCGAACTCCCGGTACGGGAGCTTCGGATTTATCCTGTTTGCCGAGTTCTCGCAAGGTGGACGCCGCCGCAGGTGCAGACCTCGGAGGCGGACTCACCGCAGCGATGGTCCTCCGCGGGGGAGCGTTGAACGGCACGGGAGCCAGACCTTCCACACCCATCCGCGTGAGTATTCCTGCCGCGATGGTTTGGTACGCGTGTCGCGTCATCTCAGACGCCTCCGTACGGCGCTCTTCCTTCTGTTCGGCCCGGTGTGTCAGCCCCAGGTCCGTCGGGATGGGCGGCTGAAGAAGGTCGTCGCCCAGGCGCGAAGCCAACTCCGAGAGAAGCGAACGCTGGGTAGAGTCCGCCTCGTCGAAGATCGTCGGAAGTGTTCCAACCCGCTGAATGGCGCCATTGAGGCGCGCCACCTGCTCGAGCGCGGCTTCGGCGCCGTCCAGCGTTCTTACGCTGATGGGCTCAACGGGAATCACCATCAACACGTGAGTGGCGTACTTGAGCCAGGCGCGGGCCAACGGATCGTCCAGCGAAGGCGTGTCGATCACTGCGACATCGAACAGTCCGAGCAAGTCCGAGGCACGGGTGGGCACTTCCCGAAGGGGAATCCCGGAAGAGCAAAGGTAGCGCAGCTTCGGATTCCGTGTTTGCTGCACGCTCCCGTTTGGCTGATCAATGCCCAGCATGAGGCCGGCGCCCCGTTGGCGGTCCGCGTCCACCAGCACGGTTCGCGCACCGCGTCGGGCGCACTCCTCTGCGAGCATTACTGCAGAGCAAGTCTTTCCTGCTCCGCCCTTGTGACTGATGATGGCGAGACTCTTCATCAACCCCTGCGACTTCTACGCATACGACCCGCGGCTCTGCCGCGGAGCTTTCCGGAAAAGTTCGGACGTTCCGACGTGCGCAGCAACCCGGCGGCGCCGCCACGCTCCAGCGCCATGAGCAGCACATCGCCTTCCCGAGGCTCATCCACTGTCGGCACGGGACGCGCGGCTACAAGCCCTGCTTGTTCGCTCAGGCGGAGCGCCTCATCTAGTATGTCGGTTGAACGAGGTCGCGGATCGGTATTTGCCGGAATTGCGGTCCTCGTCGGCAGGCCGGCGACTTGAGTGGGCCCCTCGTAGGCCGAGAACTCGCGAACTGAAACGCTCACGGGGGGTTGGAGTTGCCCTTCGTTCGCCGACTCGTCACTAAGGGCCCGCCAGCAATCAACCGAATCCTGACGACCCTCTGTGGATTGTGATTCGATTCGGGTATGACCCAGGCCCAAATCACCACGTTCTACAAGTCCCTCGTGCCCCTCTTCAATGAGCGCCTCAGGCGGCTCTTC
>SXGS01423007.1_pt1 | contig 12305 bp, 9 predicted proteins | sample 3174681 | NCBI WGS metagenome assembly SXGS01 (sample SAMN11356861, study PRJNA531348) | freshwater metagenome | isolation source: freshwater sample F1-80 | place: China: Fuxian Lake, Yuxi | collected 2017-12-25
AACCATTGGCGCCGATTACGGCTGTGCTACGAAAAGTGCCAGGCCCATATCCAAGGCTTTCACCAACTGGCTGCCGCCTTGATCTGTTTCAAGCGCTGGTCGCAAACCTATCCATACACTGAGTTTTGAAACAGCTTCTTATCCTCTCCACCCGCTTTCTGCCGCCCCTGGCGGTGGTGATGCCGGTGCTGATGATGTACCGCGAGTTCGACCTCCAGAACACCCACCTGGGCCTGGTGCTGCTCTACACCACCTTTAACCTCTCGCTGGCAGTTTGGCTGATGAAGGGTTTTATCGACGAGATCCCCCGCGCCTATGAGGAGGCGGCGCTGGTGGATGGGTACACCCGGCTGCAGGCCTTCTGGCGCATCGCCCTGCCTCGGGCGGCCCCGGGCATGGCGGTCACCGGGGTGTTCTGCCTGATCTCGGCCTGGAACGAGTACGGCTTTGCCATGACCCTCAACAACCAGCAGGCGGTGACCGTGCCGGTCTTTTTCGCCGGCCTGCAGGGCAATGTGCAGGGACTGCCCTGGCCGCAGATCGCCGCCGGGGTGTTGCTCTTTGTGGTCCCCATCGCGGTGTTCACGGTGCTGGTGCGCCGGCACCTCTTGCGCGGGGTCAGCTTCGGGACCATCAAGCGATGATCCGGCTCTTGGACAGGATGGCCCAGGCCGGCATGGTCGTGGGGGTGGGGCTGATGCTCCAACCCTGGTGGCAGGGCGGGCTGGGCAATGGGTTCTTTGCCACTGCTTTTTTCACCATTCTGCACATCCTCACCTCGCACCTGGTCATCCGGGCTCAAGGTCAGCCATGAGTTTTTTGCGGCTCAGCGGTCTGCAGAAGACCTACCCGGACGGCACCCAGGCGGTGAAGGGTATCGACCTGGCGTGTGAGGTCGGGGAGTTTGTCGTTTTACTGGGCCCCTCGGGCTGCGGCAAGACGACCACCCTGAGGATGGTGGCCGGCCTGGAGCAGCCCACCGCCGGCGGGATCGAGCTGGCCGGCGAGCAGATCACCACCCGAGCGCCGGGGGCGCGGGACGTGGGCTTTGTCTTCCAGTTCTATGCCCTCTATCCGCACCTGCGGGTGCGGGAAAACGTCGAGTTCCCGCTGGAGTGTATGGGGGTGGAACCGGGGGAACGCCGGCGGCGGGCGGGGGAACTCCTCGAACGCCTGGGTCTGGCCGGGATGGCCCGCCTCCTGCCCGAACAGCTCTCGGGCGGGGACCAGCAGCGGGTGGCCCTGGCCCGGGCCATGGTGCGCCGGCCGCAACTCTACCTGATGGACGAACCCCTGGGCACCCTCGACGCAGACCTGCGCCTGGAGATGCGCGAGCTGATCCGCGCCCAGCAGCTGGAGGCCGGGGTGACCACGCTCTACGTGACCCACGACCAGGAGGAGGCCATGAGCCTGGCCGATCGGGTGGTGGTGATGGAGGGGGGCCGGGTCCGCCAGCACGGGACCCCGGCCCAGGTCTACGACCGGCCCGCCGACCTCTTTGTGGCCCACTTCATCGGCAGCCCGGGCATGAATTTTCTCGAAGGTTTTGGGGCGGCTGGAGGTATCGTGGGGGAGGGGTGGTCCATGCCGCTGGTCGGCCAGGTGCCATCCGGGCCCCTGATCGCGGGGGTGCGGCCCGAGTTCCTGCGCCTGGACCCGGCGGGCCCTTTGCGCGGCCAGGTGGCGATGGACGAATACCTGGGGGCCTGCCGGCACCTGTACGTGCAGACCCCCGTTGGGCGCCTGGTGGTGCGGGTGAAGGGCGGCGAGCGGCTGCCGGTGGGTGCGGAGGTGGGGCTGGCAGTGGACCCCGAGCGGGTGCGCCTCTTCGACCCCGCCACCGGCAGGGGGTGGTGATGGCGGCGCTTTTGCGGCTGGAGGGGGTGGTCAAACGCTTTGGCCCAGTCCAGGCGCTGGCCGGGGTGGATCTGGAATTGGGGGCCGACGAGTTGCTGGTGGTTCTCGGCCCCACCGGGGCGGGAAAGACCACCCTCTTGCGCACCATCGCCGGCCTGGAAACCCCGGATGCCGGGCGGGTGCTGCTGGGGGAGGAGGAGATCAGCCACTGGCCGCCGGCGGCCCGCGACGTGGCCCTGGTTTTTCAGCACTTTGCCCTGTACCCGGATTGGAGCGTCCGGCAAAACCTCGAGTTCCCGCTCAAGGCGCCCGGCCGCCGCATGAGCCGGGCCCAGATCGAGGAGCGGCTGGACTGGGCGGCGGGGCTGCTGCACATCGAGGGCCTGCTCGACCGGCCCGCTGCCCGCCTCTCGGGCGGGGAGATGCAGCGGGTGGCCATCGGCCGCTGCCTGGTGCGCCGGCCCCGGCTCTTTCTGCTCGACGAACCCCTGACCACCCTCGACGCCAAACTGCGCGAGTCCCTGCGGGTGGAGTTGGCGGTGTTGCGCCGGCTGCTGGGCATCCCGATGATTCTGGTGACCCACGACCAGGCCGAAGCCCTCTCCATGGGCGACCGGCTGCTGGTGCTCGGGCAGGGGCAGGTGCTGCAGAGCGGTGCGCCGGAGGAGGTGTACCGGCGGCCGGTGTCGCCGCTGGTGGCCCGGCAGCTGGGGCAGCCGCGCATAAATCTGCTGCAGGTGCGGTCTGTGGCGGGGTACTGGGTGGCGGGCGAGGGGGTGCGGGTGATGGAGGCCAGCCAGGGGGATGGGCAGATGCAGTTGGGGGTGCGGCCCGAAGATCTGTTGCCAGAAGGCGGGCTGGACCCGGCCAGGGTGCGGGTGGTGGAGGACACCGGCCCGGCGCAGATCCTGCTGGCCGACTGGGGCGGTTGTCCGGTACACCTGCTGGTTGGGCAGGGTCGGCCCTTTGCGCCGGGGGACCAGATCTACCCGCAGGTGCGGCCGGGGCAGGCGGCGTTGTGGCCCTGCGGCGAGTGTTAGCGGTGTTTTCCCCTTTGGCGAAATGAGCGGGCAATGACCCAGATCCTCGATCAGACCCAGCTGGAACAATGGTTGCTGCGGGGCGGTGCCGTGCACAAGGACGGCCTCTACACCTTCTGGCTGTGGGCGCCCCAGGGCAGCCAGGCCTCGCTCTCGGTGAAGGGGCAGCAATTCGAGCCCAGCCATGCCGGCCCGCCGGCCCCCTGGCATTCGTGGGCCTGCGCCGGCCAGGTGGCGCTCGGGAAAGGGCAGCCCTTTGCGGTGGACCTCCGGGTCCAGCAGGCCCTTGGCGGGGCCGGGACCTTCGCGCTGGCCCTTTCGGCGGAGAGCGGTTTCGACCCCCGGCGCAGTTTCGAGGTGACGAGGGTCTTCCACCGCCAGCCCGGCCCGGCGCCCGACCGGAGGTGGACCGCCAGGGACGGGGATACCCCGTGGACGCTGCGCCAGTACCCCAGCCGGGCGGCCTGGGAGGCCCGGGCGGCCCATATCCGCCAGCGCCTGCTCGTGAGTCTGGGCCTGTGGCCCCTGCCCGAACGCACCCCGCTCAAGCCGCGGATCTTCGGCCGCCTGGAGCGCGAGGGCTACAGCGTGGAGAAGGTGTGTTTCGAAAGCCTGCCGGGTTTCCTGGTCTGCGGCAACCTGTACCGGCCGGCCGGCAAGGGCCCTTTTCCCGGGATCGCCTCGCCCCACGGGCACTGGCGGGACGGCCGCCTGGAGCATTCGGCCGACTGCTCCATTCCCGGCCGCTGCATCAACCTCGCCCGCCAGGGGCACGTGGTCTTTGCCTATGACATGATCGGCTACCTGGACAGCGACCAACTCGCCCACCGCCTGGACCTGGGCCGCCGCGAGCAGCTCTGGGGCATCGGGCTGATGGGGTTGCAGTTGTGGAACAGCATACGCACCGTGGATTTCCTGCTCTCCCTCGAGGACGTGGACCCCGAGCGCATCGGCTGCACGGGCGCCTCGGGGGGCGGCACCCAGACCTTTGCGCTGACGGCGGTGGACGACCGGGTCAAGGCCGCCGCGCCGGTCAACATGGTGTCGGCCCATATGCAGGGCGGCTGTGGCTGCGAGAACCAGGGGCATCTGCGGGTGGAGATGAACAACGTGGAGATCGCCGCCTGTATGGCCCCGCGCCCGCTGCTGCTGGTCTCGGCCACCGGCGACTGGACCTGCGACACCCCGGACGTGGAGTACCCCGCCATCCGCCGGATCTACCAGCTTTACGGAGCCGAGGAGCGGGTCAGCGAGCGCCAGTTCGACGCCGGCCACAATTTCCACCAGGGCAGCCGCGAGGCGGTGTACGCCTTTTTCGCCACGTGGTTCCTGGGTGTCGACGATCCCCAGCGCTTTAAGGAGAAGCCCTTTGCGGTGGAAAAACGCGAGGAACTGCTGGTTTTCGGCGGCCCGGCCCGGCCCGCCCACCTGCTCGACCAGGCGGGATTGGTCAAGTCGCTGGTCCAGCGCAGCGAGAAGTCGCTCGCCGACCTCAAACCCACCGACGGTCCCAGCCTGAACCGCTTCAAAAAGGCCATGGCCCCGGCCCTTCGCCACGCCCTCTCGGTGGCGCTGCCGGCCGCCGAGGAGGTCGAGGCCCAGACCCTGGGACGGGCGCGGCGGCCTGGGCTGGCGGTCCAGCGGCTGCTCCTGGGCCGCCGCGGCGAGGGGGACCAGCTCCCGGCCCTCTGGTACCTGCCCCGGCCGCTCAAACCGGGCACCCCGGCGGTGCTGGTGGTACACCCCAGGGGTAAGGGTGCCCTCGCCGATGAGGGGCGGGGCCAGCCTGGTCCGCTGGCGGCCGACCTGTTGGGGCAGGGCTATGCGGTGCTGGCCATCGATGCCTTCCTGACCGGCGAAGGGCAGGTGGAAAGGGCCGAGGGCGGCCGGCACTACAGCACCTACAACCAGACCACCACCGCCTGTCGGGTCCAGGATATCCTCACGGCCCTGGCCTACCTCGAAGCGCAGGAGGAGGTGGGCGCGGTGGACCTGCTGGGCCTGGAGGAGGCTGGCCCCTGGTGTCTCATGGCCCGGGCCCTGGCGCCTTCGGTGCGGCGGGCGGCCATCGATTTCAACTTTTTGGCTGCCGGCGACGACCAGGTCTGGGCCGAGGAACTCTTTGTGCCGGCCATCCGCCGGGTCGGCGATCTGCGCACCGCCCTGGTGCTGGCGGCGCCCGGCGCCCTGCTGGTGCACCAGGCCGGCAAGGGTTTTCCCGAGGATTGGGCGCGGGCAGCGTACCGGGCTGCCGGCAAGGAGGGGCAGTTGGTGGTTTCGGGCCGCCGCCTCAAATGGGACGCGGTGCTGGCCTGGCTGAAGAGCGGATGAACCCACGAAAGGAGCGGGACAGATGAAAATCGGCATCGTCGATCTGGACACCTCCCATCCCCAGAACTGGATCCCCATCGAACGGGAGTTGGGGCACTATGTGGCCGGGGTCTGGGATGGGGGCGAGGTGCATCCGCCCGAGTATGTGCAGGATTTTGCCCAAAAGCACCAACTCCCCAAGGTCTATGCCAGCCTGGAGGAGATGGCCGCCGAGGTGGACTGCGCGGTGTTGCACAGCTGCAACTGGGACACCCGGATCGAGCGGGCCTGGCCCTTTGTGGCGGCGGGCAAAGCGCTGCTCTTGGACAAACCCATGGTCGGCCGCCCCGCCGACCTGCGCCAACTCTTCGAGTGGGAAGCCCAGGGGGTGCGCCTGTGCGGCGGTTCCTCGCTGCGCTTCTGTTACGAGGCCCAGGAGTACCTGGCCCGGCCCGAGTCGGAGCGCGGCCAGGCGCACACGGTGGTCTGCGGCTGCGGGGTGGACGAATTCAACTACGGCATCCACGCCTACGCGCAGCTGGCGGGCTTGATGGGGGCCGGGGCGCAAAGTGTGCGGCATCTGGGAGAGGGCGGGCAGCGCCGCGTGCAGGTGCGCTGGGCCGACGGCCGCACCGGCCTGCTGGTCGTCGGGGCCACGGCGCGGTGGCTGCCCTTCCACGCCACGGTGATCACCGACCGCCAGGTCATCCAGTTCCAGGTGGACGCCGGCCGTCTGTACCGGGCGCTGCTGGAAAAGATCCTGCCCTACCTGGAGGGCAAGGTCGCGGCGCCTCCGGTCCCGCTCCGCGACCTCGTGGAGCCCGAGATCTGGGCCCTGGCGGCGCGGCGCTCCTGGCTGGAGGGGGACCGCGAGGTGAGATTGGACGAGTTGGGCGAGGACGGATACGACGGAGCGGTTTTCGCCCGTTTCTATCGCGAACAAAAATACGGAAAGGGAGCCTGAACATGGCAGCGAAATATCGGGCAGTTATCGCCGGGTGCGGCAGCATGGCCCACGGCCACGCCATCGGGTACCAGAGCCTGGACAACGTCGAGGTGGTGGCCATCGCCGATCCGGTGGCCGAGGCCCGCGCCAGTTTCGGCGAGCGCTACGGGATCAAGAAGCAGTACGAGGACTACCGGCAGATGCTCGACCAGGAGCGCCCAGACATCGTCAGCATCGTCACCTGGCACCGCCTGCACGCACCGATGACCATCGCCGCCTGTGCGCGGCGGCCCAAGGCGGTGCTCTGCGAGAAGCCCATGTCGGTCAGCCTGGGGGACTGCGACGAGATGATGGTCGCTGCCCGCCGCAACGAGGTCAAGCTGGCCATTGCCCACCAGCGGCGTTTTAATCCGGCCTGGAACGAGGCCCGCCGGCTGATTGCGGCGGGGGCCATAGGCCAGGTGAGGCAAGTGGTGGCCCGCGGCAACCAGGGGCTGCTCAACGACTGCTCGCACCTGCTGGACATGATGCGCTACGTACAGGGCGACGTGGAGGCCGACTGGGTGCTGGGCAATATCGAGCGCAAGACCGACCGCTACGAGCGCGACATCCGCATCGAGGACCGCAGCGCCGGCATCATGCACTTCAACAACGGCGCCATGGGCTTGCTGCTGCAGGAGCTGGACGGCCCCGGTTACCAGGGGGGCATCTACTACGGCAGCGAGGGCACCCTAGAGCTGGACGAGCAGAAGGTGCGGCTGCTGAGCAGCAAGACCGGCAAGTGGGAGGAACGGCCCATCCAGGGCGAGGATCCCAGCGTGGCCCAGGCCCGCGAACTCGTGCAGTGGATCGAGGGCAAGACCGAACACCGGGGCCGCGCCGAGAACGGCCGGGCCGCGGTGGAGATCATCATGGCCATCTACGAGTCGGCGCGTATACACGAGGTGGTCTCCCTGCCGCTCAAGACCCGCGCCTGTCCGCTGGACCTGATGGTGGAGAGCGGCGCCCTGCCCGTCGAACGGCCGGGGCGCTACGACATCCGCGCCTTCCTCCTGCGGGGCGAGGACATGAAACCAGGTGAGGTATGAGTCTGCACCCCCGCGCTTTCACCCCCTTGCCCCTGGGCCAGGTACGGCCAGAGGGCTGGCTTCTGGGCCAGTTGCGCCTCCAGGCCGCCGGCCTGACTGGGCACCTCGACGAATTCTGGCCCGATGTGCGCGACAGCGGCTGGATTGGCGGGCAGGCCGAGGGCTGGGAGCGCGGGCCGTACTGGCTGGATGGGTTGGTGCCGCTGGCCTTTCTGCTGGGCGACGATCACCTGCAGGCCAAGGCAGCCCGCTGGTGTGATTATATCCTGACCCACCAGCATGCCGACGGCTGGTTGGGTCCGGTGCAGTCGGAACGCTATCAGGCCCACGACCCCTGGCCGGTCTTTGTCGCCCTCAAAGCCCTCAGCCAGTACCACGAGGCCACCAATGAACCGCGTATCCTGCCGGCGATCAAGCGTTTCCTTCACTGCCTAGACCGCCGGCTGGACGAGCGGCCCCTATTCGAGTGGGGCAAATCGCGCTGGGCCGACCTGCTGCTCAGCGTGTACTGGCTCTACGAAAGGACGGGGGAGATCTGGCTGCTGGAACTGGGTGGCAAACTCAAAACCCAGGGCTGCGACTGGCGGGCCCATTTCGCCGATTTCCGTTTCCGCGACAAGACGCGGCCCGAGGACTGCCAGCAGTCCACCCACGTGGTCAACAACGCCATGGCCCTCAAACAGCCCGGCCTCTGGTGGCGGCTGTCGGGAGACGAGGGCGACCGCCAGGCCGCCCTCCACATGTTGCACATGCTCGACACCTTTCACGGGCAGGCCACGGGTATGTTCAGCGGCGACGAACACTACGCCGGCCTCAACCCCTCCCAGGGCACCGAACTCTGCGCGGTGGTGGAGGCGATGTACTCGCTGGAGGTATTGCTCGGCGTCCTCGGCAATGTGCGCCTGGCAGACCGCCTCGAACGCCTGGCCTTCAACGCCCTGCCGGCCGCCTTCAAACCCGACATGTGGGCCCACCAGTACGATCAACAGGCCAACCAGGTGCTCTGCGGCCTCAGCCCAGACCCTATCTGGACCAACAACGGCCCCGATGCCAATATCTTCGGCCTGGAACCCCACTACGGCTGCTGCACGGCCAATATGCACCAGGGCTGGCCCAAGTTCGCCGCGCATCTGTGGATGGCCAGCCGCGACGGCGGCCTGGCGGCCATGGCCTACGCCCCCTGCCGGGTCCGCCACGGCGCGTTAGAGGTGCAGGTGCACACCGAGTACCCCTTTGGTGAGGTGGTGGAGTTGGAGGTGCAGGGCGCCGGGGCCCATCCCCTGCACCTGCGTATACCCAGCTGGGCAGAGGGGGCGGTGGTCGAGGTGGCCGGGCAGCGGGTGCCGGCCCGGCCCGGCACCTTCCATCGGGTGACGGCGGATTGGAACGAGCCGGCCCGGGTGCGGCTGGAACTGCCCATGCCCATCGCGGTGAGCCGGCGTTACCAACGCAGCGTGTGTGTGTCCCGTGGTCCGCTGGTCTATGCGCTCAAGGTAGGCGAGCAGTGGCGCAAATTGCGCGGCGAGGAGCCGCACGCCGATTGGGAGGTATATCCGACCACTGCCTGGAACTACGGCCTGCACCTGGACCCCGACGATCCCGAGGCCGGTGTCCGCGTCGAAAAAGGCGGGTTGGGGTCCTGCGCCTTCTCCCCAGAGGGAGCGCCCTTGCAGTTGAAGGTGCAGGGGCGCCGGGTGCCGCAGTGGCAACTGGAGCGCAATGCCGCCGGGCCCCTTCCCCTCAGTCCGGTTTGCTCGTCCGAGCCCCTGGAGGAGCTGGTGTTGATCCCCTACGGGTGCACCAATCTGCGGGTGACGGAGTTTCCTTTGCTGGTCGACTGACAATCGTTCAGCGCAACAAGAGCATGCTCTGCGTCACCGCCAGCCCCTCGGTTTCGAGCCGGCACAGGTACACCCCGGTGCCCACGTCGCGGCCCTCTGCATCGAGCCCATCCCAGACCAGACTGTTCTCGCCCGCATGGACGGTCTGGGGTTGGAGCTGGCGCACCAGTTGACCGGCCAGGTTGTAGATGGCCAGGCGCAATGGGGTATTCACCAGGGCCTCGGGCAGGGTGAAGCGGATGAGGGTGGAGGCATTGAAGGGATTGGGCCAGTTCTGCAGCAGGACGGGCTGGGTTGGCAGCACCTCCGGGCGGATCTCGTAGGCCTGGCCCTCGGCGACCACAATCAGATGCTGGCCGAGGCGGGCAAAGGAGGCAAGAGCGGCCGGCTGGGTCACCCGGGGATGGTAGGGATGGATCTTAAGACCCGGCTCGTAATCCCGGTCGATCCACACCGCATCCTTGAGGTAAAACACCTTGCCCAGCCAGGTGGCGGTGGTCATTTCCTCCTCCACGGCGGTTCCGGTACCCTCGGCGAACTGCGGTTCGGGATTGACCAGTATATTGTCGTCGGGGGCAAAGAGGGAGGTCCTCAGCGTGACCAGCCGGTAGGTGAGGCCAAGGTGCAGGATGTCGTCGAGCAGTTCCTGCTGGTCCCCGTAGCGGGCGAGTTGATCCTCGAGGGCTTTGACCTTCTGATGTGCCCACAGGCGGGGAATGAGTGGTTGCGAGGTGTCGGATTGGGCGAAGAACAGGGGGTATTCCAGGGTCAGATCGCGGTTCTGCACCCGGCCATGCAGTCTGAGGATGAATTCCCCGCCCCCAGTGTAGCGGCCCACTTGGAAGAGTTCCTGGCCTTCGGCGAGCAGTTCGATGCCGCGCGGATAGAAGTCGCTGTGTTCGGTCTCGGCAAAGACCAGATCGGTGGGCAGGAAAATGGGGCGGGTGAATTCGGCGAAGAGTCGGCTCAGCTCGGTCTGGATATCTGCTTCGGCTGACAAGACACGGGAAGCGCCGCGGTGTTCCTCAGCCAATACCCGCAGGAAACCACGATTCACGTCGCTGCCCACCCCGATGGTGAAGAGCCGCACGTCGCTGCCGGCCAGTTGGTTCACCATCTGGCTCAGCCGGGTCAAATCCTTTTCACCCACGGTCGGGTAACCATCCGTGAGAAAGAGGATGTGATTCAGGCTACCCCCGGGGAAGGACTGTTGCAGGGCCAACTGGAGGGCGGACTCGTAATTGGTGAGGCCAAAGGCGCCTTGCTGGCGGATGAACCCACGGGCTTGCTCCTTGTTCTCATCGGAGGCAGGCACTGGGTTAGCGGTAAAGGCATAGGCGCTGTTGCCGAAGACGATGATGTTGAAGAAGTCGTCTGAGTGGAGGTCGGCGATGGCGGCAGTCAGCGCGCCTTTGACTGCGGCGATTTTCGCTCCCAGCATACTGGAGGAGATGTCGATGATGAAGGTGATGCTGCGCGGAATGGGCGCCGCGTCTGCCAACTCCAGCAGGGGAGGTAGCCAGAGGGCGTAATAGCCGGGTTCATTCTGGCCCCGCCCTCCAAAGCTGAGCACCGTGGGCAGCCGAGCGGCCGAGGTTTCAGCGATGAGAAGAGTGAAGTCCTGGACGGGACTCACCCCTTCGTCGCCGTAAAATACCCTGGCCGAAAACTCGTCGTTCTGGGTCACCTGCGCGAGTTGGGCAAAACCCTCTGCGGGGGTCACCTTGAAGGCATGCTGGCCGCGCAGGTCAACCTGTAAGGTGAAGGTTTCCATACGCAGCGGCTGGCTGCTTTCCGGGGCCAGGGGAAAGGTGTAGCTCATCAAGCCTTTGCGCGCCTCCAGCACCTGCACGTACTCCAATTCCACCCGCCGACTGCCCTGGGCTGGAAAGGGGAAGATACTCAGCCGAAAACGGTCTTCGCCCACCTGTTCGACCAGCGCTGGATCGATGCGGCGGCCCACGATGTCGTCATAGACCTGCCGCGCCTGCTGCTTTTCCATCACGATCCCCTGCACCCGCTTTTCCCCGATCCACAGCACTAGGTCGGTGATGATCGCCCGGGGCGGCAGAGCGAACTCGTAGATTCCCTCTACGGTATTATCGGAGCGGTTGGTGAATACCTGGTCGATGCGGGTGACGGCCACCCGGTCCTGCAGGTGGACGTCCACTTTTGCCGAAGTCAGCTCGAACAATTCGCGTCCGCCGCCGCCAACCCCGGTGTAGACAAAACCGATGGCCCACGACTGAATGGGCAGTAGCAAGGCGATACCCCAAAGCGGGACCCACTTTTTCATGGCGGCTTCTCCTTGGGTGTTGATGGGCTGATGGCTGGGCCAGGCAAAAGAGGCGAAGGGCAAAACAGTCGCTATAGGCTATATACAAAAGTGGATCAACAATGGGAACTCCCCGCAAAAAAACAGCCGAGAGGTTGGTGTGGTGAGCCGGGTTGATCCCAAGTTCAGTATCCCCAGTGTATGCCGGGTGATTAGCCAAAATCACCGGATGTCAATATCTTGATAGGTCGCTACCAGCAGCGACCTATCAAGATATTGTTTTTGGCGGTGCGGGTTTGAAACCCGCCCCTGCAATACCGACATTTCCCGACCATCTACGTTTTGAGGAGCATATGAGCGAACAAGTCATTTTCTCGATGGTGAAGGTCAGTCGGGTACACCAGCCCAACAACCGGCAGGTGCTGCGCGACATCTCCCTGGGTTTCTTCTACGGCGCCAAGATCGGGGTGCTGGGCCTCAACGGCTCGGGTAAGAGCACCCTGCTGCGTATCATGGCCGGGGTCGATCAGGGATATCTGGGCGAGGTGGTCCGCTCTCCCGGGTACACGGTGGGCCTGCTGGCCCAGGAGCCCGAGCTGGACCCCAACAAAACAGTCCTCGAGGTGGTGCAGGAGGCGGTGCAGCCCATCGTCGATCTGCTGGCCAAGTTCGACGAGATCAACAACAAATTCGCCGATCCAGATGTGGACATGGACAAACTGCTGGCCGAGCAGGCCCGGGTGCAGGAACAGCTGGACCACCTCCATGCCTGGGAACTGGACAACCGGCTCGAAGTGGCCATGGACGCGCTGCGCTGCCCGCCCTCTGACTCGCTGATCTCGGTGCTTTCGGGCGGTGAGCGGCGGCGGGTGGCGCTGTGCCGGCTCCTGCTTCAGGAACCCGACATCTTATTGTTGGACGAACCCACCAACCACCTCGACGCCGAGT
>SXGS01458601.1_pt1 | contig 12304 bp, 15 predicted proteins | sample 3174681 | NCBI WGS metagenome assembly SXGS01 (sample SAMN11356861, study PRJNA531348) | freshwater metagenome | isolation source: freshwater sample F1-80 | place: China: Fuxian Lake, Yuxi | collected 2017-12-25
AATTAAAGCAAAGTTATTCTGGGCTCAACTAAACGAACCTAACGAAATGTCTGGTAAGTATCAAGTAGACTTATGTAACTTAAGTTTTCAAGCAGTTAAAGAATTAAAGGATGCAGGTATTAATGTCAACAATCGAGCAGATGATCCTTATGAAAGAGGCGATTATATCACATGCAAATCTACCTATCCAATCAAAGCTATTGATGGTGATGGCGTTCCTTTTGCTACTGATGTTCGTATTGGTAATGGCAGTGAAGCTATTGCCGTTGTGGACACTTACGATTGGAAGTTCAAAGGTAAGTCTGGTAAATCACCTTCTCTTACTACCTTAGCAGTTACTGACTTAGTTGCTTATGAAGCAGCTGGTTCAATCCCTGAAGGAGCAGCTGTATAATGATAGCCCTTATAGATATGGATCTTGTTTGCTTTCGTAGTGCAGCTAGTGCTGAGAATGAATCAGTAGGCATAGCCATATCTAGGATGAAGGATCTGTTTGAGGGCATTCAAACTAAGGTTAATGCTACCTCTTACAGAGCTTTCCTCACGGGACCTAACAACTTCCGTAAGACTATTAATCCCTTGTACAAAGCTAACAGAACAGCTCCTAAGCCTCGACACTTATCTGCATTGCAAGACTATGCACTTAAGAAGTTAGGGGCTGAATGGGCTCCTGATACTCTAGAAGCAGATGATGCTATGTCTATTCACCAAGATAAGGTGGGAGGTACTACAACTATCTGCTCTCTAGATAAGGATATGTTACAAGTTCCAGGGAAACACTTTCAATGGGCTATCGGCACACTTAGTTGGTCTAAGCCTGATAACTTTGTAGAACAATCAGAGTTAGAAGGTTTACGATTATTCTATGAGCAATGTATTAAAGGAGATACTTCTGATAACGTTAAAGGAATCAAAGGTTTAGGTGAAGCTAAAGCTAGGAAACTTTTACAAGGCTGTAAGTCTGAGCAAGAGATGTTTGACATCGTGTATCAGCTTTACCCTAACAAGAATGACTTCTTAGTAGATTCACAGTGCCTATGGCTTTTACGTCACGAAGGAGATAGCTTTGCTACTCGATATGAGACATTACTAAATGCCCAAGTTCAAGAGTAAGTTAGAAGAAAAAGTTTGGAATTCGTTAATTAAAGAATATCCTTCTGTTCAATACGAACCAACTAAGATTAAGTTTACACAACCAGTACAAGAAAGAACTTACACTCCAGACTTTAAAGTAGATGAGAGTAAAGAGATTTATCTTGAGGCTAAAGGGTTACTTGACTTAGAGACTCGTAAGAAGATGATATGGTTTAGAGAATGTAATCCAGACATTAGAATAATAATGTTATTCCAGAATGCATCTAATAAGTTACACAGAGGTAGTAAGACAACTTATGCAATGTGGGCTGAGGCTAACAACTTTGAATGGCTTGACTTTAGAAAGGATTGGTTAAATGCGTATAGAGAATTGTGTTCGAAATGAGAAGGATGGGTCTTTGGACTTTGACTTTAATGTTAGTGAAGCTGAAGCTGCTTTCTTAATGGATCATGCAATCAAGAACTTAGTGTTCAATGGTCTTATTAAGATAAGTGAATCAGATGCGCAACAAGAGTTAGATCTATTTAAACAAGAAGGAGGTATCCCATCATGAGTCAACCACTAGATCCTAATGATCAACTGTCTGAGGAAATGATTGATGAAGATACAGCTGATGAATGGGACGAAGATCGGATTGATAACATAGGTCAGAATGGTAACGATGGAGATCACTATGGGTAAACGTATTATGGTAATACCTGATACACAGATTAGACCTGGAGATGACTTCTCTTTCCTTGATGCTATTGGTCGTTATGCAGTAGAGATGAAGCCTGACATCATTGTTCACTTAGGTGACTTTGCTGATATGCCTTCTCTCTCTTCTCATGATAAGGCAGGTAGTAAGTCAATGGAAGGTCAGCGTTACAAAGCTGATATCCAAGCTTCTAAAGATGCAATGAAGGTTCTGCTTTCGCCCGTAAGGGCGGAACAGAAGCGTCTAACAGATACTAAAAGAGCTAGATGGAAACCTCGTTTAGTTATGCTTGGTGGTAATCATGAGCATAGGATCAATCGTGCTATTCAGAATGATCCAAAACTAGATGGTTTAATTTCTTTAGGAGATCTTGAATATGAAAAAAGTGGTTGGGAGTTTATCCCGTTTCTTCAACCTATTGTTATCGAAGGTATTGCGTTCTGTCACTACTTTGTCAGTGGAGTCATGGGTAATCCTTGTAACACTGCTCGTATGCTTTTACTTAAGCATCACCAGTCTTGCATAGCAGGGCATCAACAAGGACGAGACATTGCTTACGGTAAACGTGCTGATGGTACTGAGATGACTGCTCTGATTGCTGGTAGTTGCTACGAGCATGAGGAACACTATCTCAATCACCAAACTAACAATCACTGGAGAGGTTTGTATATTCTTCATGATGTTAACAATGGTTCTTTCGATGAAATGCCTGTAAGTTTGAAATATTTAAGGAAAAAGTATGGAACTAGCTAGTGATAAACAAGTTGGTGGAGATCACTACAAAGATTTCCCAATCCAACCAGCTTACTTTTGTCATGTAAATAATATACCTTATCTAGAGGCAACTGCAATTAAGTATCTTTGTCGTTGGCGAAAGAAGGGTGGTACACAAGATCTAGAAAAAGCTATACATTTCATAGAGTTAATAAAGGAGTTTGAGAAATGCTAACTCTCCATGAACTAAAAGAGAAAGTGTCTGAGCAAATCTCTGAGTTTGATTTAGTAGATTTACTTGGACTCACCTCTTGGGATATTGTAAATGCTTTCGAAGATAAACTTGAAGCTAAGTATGCACAAATTTTAGATGAACTTATAATAGAGGAGTATGAAGATGGCGACGAATGACATAACAGGTGACAAACTAATTAGTAAGACAAATACTAAAGCTTATGAAGATCGATATGACTTAATCTTTCGCAAGCAAGTCGAAGATCTAGATAGTACGGCACTGGACATTGCAGATAGCAGGGTCGGTCATAGCAATCCTAGTGATGAAGAACTATTCAATTCTAAAAAGAAGTAACATAGTATGGGGGGAACTGACTCTTCCTCCCATTAATCTCTATAATGTACCATATAATCAAGAGGATAACTAATGGAATTACCAAGTATCTATCAATCCATTATCCATCGTAGTCGATACTCTCGCTACATAGATAAGGAACAACGTCGTGAGTCATGGGAAGAAACAGTAGATCGTTTAATCACATACTTAAAAACACAAACTAAAGATGTAGAGATACCTTATGATGAGTTAAGGTCTGCTATCCTTAATCTAGAAGTAATGCCTTCTATGCGTCTTATGATGTCAGCAGGTGAAGCAGTAGAGCGAGATAACATTGCAGCTTATAACTGTAGTTACCTAGCAGTCAATAACAAACGAGCGTTTAGTGAAGCTCTATATATTCTTATGAATGGTACTGGTGTAGGCTTTAGCTGTGAGCGTCAAGAAGTCAGCAAGTTACCCGCTATTCCTGAGAAATTACGTGAGGTAGATGATGTCATATTTGTACAAGACAGCAAGCTCGGATGGGCAAAAGCATTCAAAAAGCTCCTCTCTTCTTTGTGGGAGGGCGATGTCCCTCAAGTTGATTACTCAAAGGTTCGACCAGCTGGAGCAAGACTTAAAGTATTTGGTGGAAGAGCATCAGGACCTGAGCCTCTTAAACGACTCTTTGACTTTACGATTAAGTCATTTAAAGAAGCTAGTGGACGAAAACTCACTAGTATTGAAGTACACGACATAATGTGTATGGTTGGTGAGATTGTTGTGGTTGGTGGGGTACGTCGCAGTGCTCTAATCTCCCTCTCTAATCTTACAGATCGTCGTATGCGTGAAGCTAAAATGGGAGCATGGTATAATGATAATCCACATCGAGGACTTGCCAATAACTCCGTTGCGTACACAGAACGACCAGATAGTGAGACTTTCATGGAAGAGTGGTTGTCGTTGGTTAAATCAAAGTCAGGTGAACGAGGAATATTTAATCGTGTTGCTGCTCAAACTCAGGCTGCTAAATGGGGACGACGCTCTAAAGATCACAGTTACGGAACCAATCCATGCTCAGAGATTATCCTCCGTGATAAACAGTTCTGCAATCTTACGGAAGTGGTTGTACGGAACGGGGACACACCTGAGTCTCTCGAACGTAAGGTTAAGTTAGCTTCTATCTTAGGTACTATTCAATCTACTCTTAATAAGTTTAACTTCTTGAGTGAAGAATGGGTAGCTAATACTTCAGAAGAGCGTTTACTTGGTGTTAGTTTGACAGGTATTATGGATGCTCAAATTACCTCTGATCCTGATCCTAAATTACTAGAACACTTACGAGATATTGCTAGGGCAACAAATGAAGAACTTGCTGAAAGACTTGGTATTCCTGCTTCTACTGCTATCACTGCTGTTAAGCCTTCAGGTACAGTCTCCCAGTTGGTGGATAGTGCTAGTGGCATTCATGCTCGACACAATGATTATTACTTACGACGTATTCGTATGGATAAAAAGGATCCGATCTACGAGTACCTAAAAAGTAAAGGTGTTCCAGTAGAAGATGAAGCCTTTAGACCTGATTCAACTGCTGTATTTAGTTTCCCAATGAAAGCTCCAGCTGGTGCTATTACTCGTAATTCTAAGTCTGCTCTTGAACAGTTAGAGTTATGGTTAATCTATCAGCGTCATTGGTGTGAACACAAACCCTCAGTCACTATCTCAGTTAAAGATGAGGAGTGGGTTGAAGTAGGTGCTTGGGTTTGGAAACACTTTGATGAAGTGAGTGGTGTATCTTTCTTACCACACTCAAACCATACTTATGTACAGGCTCCATACGAAGACATAGGAGAACTTGAATATCAAAGAAGGTTAGAAGAAATGCCAACAGATATTGATTGGAGTGATTTTATAGAACTCGATGATAATACTGAAGGTGCTCAACAATTAGCATGTAGTTCGGGCTATTGCGAAGTATAAATATAAGAAAGGTGAGATATGAGTGTAAAATATAAAACAGTAACTGAATTTACTTGGGAACCTGTTGCAGGTTTAACTACTGGTATTGAAGTTATGGAGAATCCAGACTTCGATGGCAAAGGTGATGACTTAAAATGGGTATTAGTGGTACATTTAGGGTTCATTAGGCTAGTTTTTAGCACATATGCCCTAGAAGGCTAGTTTAAAGAGCTACAACGAGTTTAGAGTAAGATCTTATAGCAGTACATTAGATCTTATTTTAAATGCGTTGTAGCTCGATTCTAGAGGTCACTTTTTAGCTAATTCTCTTCTTCGTACTCTCTTTCTCTATTTTTAGAGGCAGTTTTACGAACTCTTGCTCTTTCTCTTTCTTTTCGTAATTCACTTGCAGATTTAGTATTAATATCAAACATATTTCTAGCAAATTCTCCAGCTCCACCACCAACTTCTTCATTGGCTCGTGTCATATCGCTAAGCATAGGAATTTTCTTCATTAGATATTTTCTATAATCTGCCCAAATTACTTTAGCTTTATCATCTAAGTTATAAATAGGCTGTCTATTATATAATTCATAACCTGCAGCTGTTTCTAAAAACATTTGTAGAATAGGATTAAGAGTAGCAGCAACAGAAAGTAAAGCAAATGGATCTTTCTCAGCTGTAGCTACTTTACCAACAGTAGATAATACGTGAGCAAAACCAGGACGACGTACTTCAGCAGTTTTACTAAATAACCTTGAGTAGAAATCATCTAGAACTGGATAAATAATACTTAAAGCAACTGCAGTAGCAATAGCAGAATCTATACCATCTTTAATCTGTTTAGATTTAGGAGCAGTTTTATCCATCATAGCTAAATCTTTAAGAGTATTTAGACCTGAAGATAACATACCATGCTTATATCGAGCAAAGATAACAATGTTCTTATTATTCAAAGCTTTCTGTAAACCTCTAGATCCTAAGATTTTAGTAGGTAGACGATAAGAAGGCATGTGACGCTCTACATCCCTAGCTGCTTCCTTAATCCCTACATACTCTCCAGGTTTAGCATTATAACCTTTCTCTAATGCTAGTTGCATGTACAAGATATCACGAGATACCCACATAGCCTTATTAGAAAGACGAGATACTGCATTCACTAATTCCGCAGGAGCCCTTCCAGTAGCTTTAGCTATCTCTTTAAAATTCTTATCTTTAAGTAACTCTACTGTACCTTTACGGAAAGCTGCTTCCATAGCTGGTAAGTTACGAGTTCTATCAGACATCAAAGAACCACCCTCTCTAAGCAATTGCTGATACTTAGGACCTTGTGTAACAACCTCAGTAAATGCTTCAGACATAGTAGCCATTAGATCTACATAAGCTTTAGGGTTAGCAAACTTACTTGCACCACGAGTAACATACCAGTGATACAACTCATTATGCATATGCTTAAATGGTAGTACCATCATAGCTTTAACAATAAGATCACTACCTTTAGTTAAAGCAGTAGGAGATACTACACGATTAAAGTCTTGTAATATGTAAGCAGTCTCAGGTTTAAAAGCATAGTTACGTAATTCTGGAGTTCTATTATTGATATTGTCAACAACTATGTAACCTTCAGGAACACTTTGATTAGGTTGTAACTCAATAGCATTCTCTTTAAAGTGATTTGTTTTCATCCAGTTTTCAATATACTCTGTATTTCTAGCTAACTCTCTAGTTTGCACAAGAGAATCAGTAGTAGCCATAGTAGTATTTTGAGAGAACTCTTTACCTGTATGTTTAGTAATCTCAGCTTGAGTAGCTTCTTTAATTACAGAAGAACCTATCTTAGTTCCAGGTTTAACACCATCTATAGGTGCTTTACCCATAGGTATAATCTTGTTTTTATACAAGTGTATTAAGTTACCATTAGCCTCTGTAATTACTTTACGAGCACCATTCTTGTTCTCTAATACAAATAAAGTACGCTTTTCAACTGCATCAGGAATAGCGTAACCTTGATCTAGTGCACTAGTATCCTTAGTAATAGATTCAATGAATCCAGCAGGTCTAGCAGGTAATTTTCTACGAGGTGCAAAAGAGTCTGAGAATGGTATATCCTCTAGCTTACCTTTCTTAATAAGTTCTTGTACTAACTGTTTAGCACGTTCTACTTGTTTAAATGGCACTAAATGAAATACTGTAGATTCACCTGGATTTAACTCAACAAATCGTTTAGGTTGTTTACCTAAATCTACTATTTTTTGTTGTGTTTCTCTTATTTGTTGTGATATATAATCAGGATCATTTTTAAGAGATAAATATTTATTATTACCTTCTCTTATATTCTTTTGAGCTTCATTAAGTTGCTCTACTAAGAACATATTTCTTTGTTCTAAAGTAGACATTTTACTTTGAAATTCTTCTGCATCTACTCGATCTTTCTCTAACTCTTGTCTAAACTTAGTTTGAGTTTCTGGAGAAATATCTTTTAATTCTTTATCTAATAGTAAACCAGTACTAGTATCAGCAGCAGTACGTCCTTGTAACTCAATCAAACCCTCTTGAAGACTCAAGTGATCATTGGGAGCTTTAGGCAATACTTTAGGAGTATCTACTTGATCTAACAGAATACTATTAAGTTCCATTATCTTATTAGGTTTATCGTAACCTAAGTTTACTTTAGTAGTATTTTGATAGTCAGCAATACTCTTAGAAGTAGGACGAGTCAGTACCTCAGATACTTTAGACTTAATAGTCTTAGCTCCAGGAACACCAAGTACCATAAGAGCATCTGCAAAGGTTTCTACAGCTGCCTTTGGTATACCAGTTTCTTTCTCTACCTTAGCTGCACCAAATTGAATACCAGTACCTATTGACTGCATACCTTGAGATACTTTAGACTCTTCTTGAGCTTTAGCTAAGTCAAGCTCAGAACCCCTAGTAGCTTCAACACCAGCAGTTATAGGAGCCCTAGTAATACCAAAAGGTTTAGCTACACGAGCACCAGTCTCTCTAGCCCTATCCCAATCAATTCCCTTTCCTTCCATTAAAGCAGTAGGAACTTGATTGAGAGCATCCATAACTGTAAAACCAGTAGACATGACGAACTCAGGAGTAGAAGCTATTAGATCAGCAATAGCTAAAGACTCTCCTGCAACACCTTCAATAGTTTTAGCTGCAGCAGCTTCAGCCTTACTTACAATAGGAGTAAAGTTTCTTATTGCATCTTGGGGAGCAGCTGTTTTTTCTAAAGGTACAAAATTTGTTATCTGTTCTTCTACTGGGTAAAAAGCCATTAGTCAGAGTATCCTATAAGTTTACCATTTGAGTATACTTCTCGTTTACCTTTATATTGTCCTTGAGTAACTATTTTACCTAACTTAGCATCTTTAGGTAATGCAGGAGCTGGAGGAGGTAGAGTAACACCAGCAGCAGGTTTAGTATAAGATTGACTTCCTCCAAGACCTAAGAAACCAGGTTTAGATGAAATCCTCTTAGCAACTGTTTCTTCAGCAAAAGACTCTGCTTCATCTTCTTCTTTACCAGATTTAAGAGCTTTCTTCTTAGCATTCTTATAATCAATGATAAGACGATTACTATCAGCTTCACTAAGATCAGGATACATCTCTCTTAACTTATCACCTACAGTTTCACTATAATTTTTAGAGTCAACTGCCTTAATTGCATTTTCTTTATCTTTAGCTTTAGTTGTTTCAAGAAGAACAGTTAACGCTTTATCTAAACTATTCCCTGCACCTGCTGCAGCAACCTTCATTTTTTGATCTACAGATATATCATTAAAAGCAAGAGCAGCTTTAGTTTCATCACCACCATACTGTTTAATTAATGCATCATAGATTACTTGATCTGCCTTCTCTTGAGGTTTAAGTTTTTTACCTGCAGTTTCAGTATCAATTTCAGCTTGAATTGCTTTAACAGTTTCTATATCTCCTATAGAATTAGCATAAGCTAAGTCAGCTCTTAATTTACCAATAGGAGAAGCAGCTTCATATCTCTTAGGAATAAGACGAGCTTGAGCTTCAGATTCTAGATTACCTATTTGAGCTTGCTTATAACGAGTCTCTAAATCTTTAGTTTCTTGACTGACCCTATACTCATTAGCTAAATTTTGAGCTTTAAAAGCTTCTTCTGAAAATCCAGCATCATCCAAGTAAGAGGCAGCTATATCATAATAAGCACCTTTGTCTGTTAAACCTGGATTCTCTGTACGAATCTTTTTCTGAATATCTTGCATAACCCTTGCCTTTTTAAGCTCAGGATTCTCAAGCCCAAAGATACTACTTACAACACCACCAAGTAAATTACCTATACCTGCGCCAGCAGAATAAGCAGGACTAACTGTAGCAGCTCTATCTAAAAATGCTTGCTTATCAGCTCTGAGTAATGCTTGTAACTCCTGTGGAGTTGGTCCAAATAAAGTATCTGCCATATTATTCCTTGTATTTTTTTTTAACTACTAAGCTTTACGAGCACCGCCAAGTAACCCACCCCAAAACCCAAGAGTATTCTGATTTTGTTGATTCTGTGCTTGAGCAACATTTGCACCAGCTTGAGCAGAAGATTGTCCTGCTTGTAAACCATAAGATAATGCTGGTAGAGCAGATGTTTGTAATGATGTACCATATCCAAGAATATTAGAAGATTGTTGATATGGTTGATATGCTAATTCTTGCCCCATACCATAGTAACCTAAAGCACGTTGTAAGTCTTCTTGTTGTATTTGTCTAGCTCTATCTTGTAAAGCTAAAGCCCTATCTGTAGAACCAGCAGCAAGAGCAGCATTCTCTTGTTCACGAGCCATTTGTAAAGCATATTGTTGTGGATTTACATAACCTCCACCCATACCCACACCTTGACCAACCGTGCCACCACTAAACATTAAATCGTTTAAACGACTTGATTCTTGAGCACGACTAGGTTCTAATAACATTCTTTGTTGATTATAATAATCTTTAGCCATAGCTTCTGTGTCCATATTGACATCTTTACCTATGGTTGTTCCAAATAATGTCTTACCATAATCCGATAAACTACCTGCAAACTCTGTTTGAGCTTCTGATGGTAAAGCAGATTGAGCACCAGCAAGGTACTTATCCCACATACCTTGTAATTCAGGAGATAAATTATAACCTCCTGTTTTAGTTTTAGTATCAAAGTAGCTACTACCCATAGGAGTAGTAAGACTATAAGGAGTAAACTTCATACCAGCAGTATTTACTGGTTTAACCCCTAATATTTTATTAACTAGTTTACCCATTATATTTTACCCCATATAAACATTATCTTATCCCCATCGTCTGTAGATACTTCATTTTGATATATATTAAAACCATTCATTTTTGTAAATTTATATAATTTAGTATTAGATTTATCTACAAAAGCAAATATAGGTTTTTCTTGTAATGCAAATAAATAAAAACTATCTCTTAACCAATTCTGCTTTACTTCTTTATTCCATCTATGCACATCACAATGAACAGCTATAAAATCGTCAACATATTCAAAATAAATCGTATAGTCTTTTTTAACTAATACTGGATGTTTCATTCCTAAGCAGTGCGATTCCACATATACACAACGATGTAAGGAGGTAAGTTAGCATTAGTGCCACTAGCACCAGCTCCACCTACAGAAGTTGAAACAGAGATACCAGTAGTAGCAGAATCAACGGACAATGAACCTGCTGTTCCATCTGAACCATTTACAAATCGAGCAGCACCAATTTGACCTTCCGCAGTTGTAGATACAGAGTGAACGTGACCAGGGTCAGTTACAGTAGAAGATGCACTGTGGCTATGGCTAACAACAATTGCATCTGCACTACCACCAGTAGAACCATTAGCATAAGCACCACCTGCCCCCATCAACATACGACCTGATGAGAATAATGCCCACGTACCAAAACCAAATAAGATAAAAGGATTAGTAGATTCAGTAGATAAATATACAGAACCTATTGGATATAATGCACCTGCTGGAGCAATAGCTGCTGATACAAAGGCAGTTGTAGCTATTTGACTAGTTGAGGTACCAGCAAGAGCTGTAGGAGCTACTGGAATACCTGTGAATGTAGGAGAAGTGGTATCCGCTTTACTAGCCACTGCTGTAGCAATGTTATTGAACTCTGTGTCAATCTCAGCACCCTTAACAATTTTGTCAGGATTACCTGAGATTAAAGCATCTTTCGTATAGAAATTTGTACTTTTTACATAGTTTGCCATTATACCATCTTCCCTGTTTTCAAATATACTGTTAATTGTTGCAAGCTGACTAAAGTCCCTTCAATTGGAATCTCTACACCAAACTGCAAGATTTTACCTGAGCCGCCTAGGTGCATTGTAATAGAAGCAACAGTGGTAATACCTGAGGTATATTCAGCAATATTATATTCTGATAAATTATATTCAGATGTCCCTACCAAGAAGTCTCTTGTATAAGTGCGGCTTGTATATTGAGCCTGATAATCAAATCCATATTTAACCACTACATCCTGTGTGCCTGAAGCTACTAGAACAAGACTAGCTTTCTTTAAGAACTTAAGATTAAATGGCTCACCTGCATCAATATTAGATGTGTAATATTCTAAACGGTATGAAGCACCATTATCAGAATATCCTGTGTATTCAGCTACACCACCAGCCATACCTAGGTATAATTTGTTGTTTCTAGTTTTACAAAGAGATTTAGGTCTGAACCCTTCCCATGTTGTTACCCTTGCACCACCATTTTCTAATACCTGACGCAAGTCAAAATAAAAGCATTGTTTTAAGTTAGGTAGCACCAAGAGATAGAAAGCATCTTTCTCATAGTAAATACTCTTAAGATTTTCTAGCGTTTCACCTGCAACGTAAGTAACAAGGTCATCCCGCACATTCATTGACAAGTCACGCATAGGCATACTCTTGTCTTGAACTACTCGATTTAAACTACGAAGACCACTATTACTTAAGAATATTAAATCTGTACCTGTTTGTTGTATGGTATCACGAGCAATACACCCAACACCTGTAATTACATCAGCAAGGGATAAATTAGTAGGGTCATTTGGTGATTGATAGATTACAATATTATTACGGCAAAAGATAATAAGGAAATTGTTATGAGATGAAATCCCTACAATTTGGTCACTACTACCAACAACAGATTCAATATCAATTAAACCTGAACCTACCCCTGTAAATGCTGCACCATCTAAAAGTTTACTATAATAAACTGTTGTCTTAGCACCCGTTACACCTGCCACCCAATGACGACCAAAAGCAGTATGGGAACA
>SXGS01468727.1_pt1 | contig 12303 bp, 13 predicted proteins | sample 3174681 | NCBI WGS metagenome assembly SXGS01 (sample SAMN11356861, study PRJNA531348) | freshwater metagenome | isolation source: freshwater sample F1-80 | place: China: Fuxian Lake, Yuxi | collected 2017-12-25
CCCGAGGTGCTCGAGTCCACCCGTCGCGTCGACACGGTCGTGCTCGACACGACCGGCACGGTCACGACCGGCGAGATGGCCGTGGTCGCGGTGGTCGCGGCGCCCACGGCGGACGAGGACGCCGCCCTGGCGGTGCTCGCCTCGCTGGAGTCGGGTTCGGAGCACCCGATCGCGCGGGCGATCGTGGCGCACGCCCGCTCCATCGGGGCCGACGTCGTCGCTCCCTCGGACTTCGAGAATGCCGCCGGGCTGGGCGTCGCCGGGGTCGTCGAGCTGCCGGGGTCCGAGGCCCTTCGGGTCGTCGTCGGGCGGCCGTCCTTCGTGGCCCAGGCGGGCCTGCTGGCGCCCCGGGCGCTGCGCGGCGCGATCGAGGAGCAGGAGTCGCTCGGCCGCACGGTGGTGGCCGGCGGATGGGACGGCTCGGTCCAGGTCGTGGTGGCGGTGGCGGATCGCCCCAAGGACACGGCCGCGGCGGCGATCGACGAGCTGCGCGAGCTGGGGTTGACCCCGGTGCTGTTGACCGGCGACGCCGAGGCCCCGGCAAGGTCGGTCGCGGCCGAGGTCGGCATCGACCAGGTCGTGGCCGGGGTGCTGCCCCAGGGCAAGGTCGACGAGGTCCGTCGGTTGCAGGCCGACGGCCGCGTCGTCGCCATGGTCGGCGACGGGGTCAACGACGCCGCGGCGCTCGCCACCGCCGACCTGGGCATCGCGGTCGGAACGGGCACCGACGCCGCCATCGAGGCCTCGGACCTGACGCTGGTGGGCGCCGACCTGCGGGGCGCCGCCGACGCCATCCGGCTCTCGCGCCGGACCTTGGCGACCATCAAGGGGAACCTGTTCTGGGCGTTCGCCTACAACGTGGCCGCCATCCCCGTTGCGGCGCTCGGCCTGCTCAACCCCATGCTGGCCGCAGCCGCCATGGCGGCCTCCAGCATCTTCGTGGTCACGAACTCGCTGCGTCTCCGCCGGTTTCGTCGGCATCGCTGACGGTGAAGGCCACCTCCTGGCCGAAGGCCAGCTCGAGCTGGTGGCCGTCGGGGTCGACGACGATCCCGTAGTAACCGGTCGGGGGACCGGCGTCGACGGGGCCGAAGGTCACCAGCCCCTCGGCGGCCGCAATCGCCAGCCGATCGTCGACCACGGAGCGGCTGTCGACACCCACGCCCAGGTGGGCCCAGCCGCCCAGCGGGTGGGACACCTCGTGCTCGAGGAGCACGACCACGAACGGTCGGGTGTGGTCGGTGATCCAGGCGACCCGGACGCCGTCGGAGCCGGTGCGCCGGTGGACCGGCGTCAGCTCGGCGTACCGCTCGTAGAAGCGGAGGCTGGCATCGAGGTCCGACACCTGGAGCGCCACGTGGGTGAAGCCGTGGTCGACCCGACCGGTCGGCCCGCCCGTTCGTTCCTGCGGCTGGTCCACACCAGCACGCTACGTTGCCCGGCGTGGACCTCTTCGGACTCGACGGCAGGACGGCGCTGGTGACGGGAGCATCGTCGGGGCTCGGCGACCGCTTCGCCCGGGCGCTGCACGGTGCGGGGGCGACGGTCGTCGTGACGGCCCGTCGGGCTGACCGGTTGGAGGCCCTGGCCGCCGATCTGGGCGACCGCGTCGTCGTCCTCCCCGCCGACCTGGCCGATGCTGGCGCACGTGAGGCACTCGTGCGTGACGCGATCCGTGCGACCGGATCGCTGCACGTGCTCGTCAACAACGCCGGGTACGGCGTGCCGGTGCCGGCGGTGGACGAATCCATCGACCAGCTCGAGCTGACGATGGCCGTCAACGTCACCGCACCGTTCCACCTGTGCCAGCTCGCCGGCCGCCACATGCTCGAGCGGGGGAGCGGCAGCATCATCAACATCGCGTCGATCTTCGGGATGGTCGGCTCGGCCCCGCTCCGCGAGGTGGCGTACTGCGTGTCCAAGGGTGCGATCGTCAACATGACCCGCCAGCTCGGTTGCGAGTGGAGCCGCGGTGGCGTCCGGGTCAACGCCATCGCCCCCGGGTGGTTCCCGACCGAGATGACCCAGGAGTCGATGTTCGACCAGGAGTCGGGTCGTAGCTACATCGAGCGGAACACGCCCATCGGCCGCGCCGGCGAGCTCCACGAGCTCGACGGCCCGCTGCTGTTCCTGGCGAGTGACGCCTCGACCTACGTCACGGGTGAGGTGCTCGCCGTCGACGGCGGCTGGCTCGCCCGGTGAGTGTGCCCGCGGCGACGCTCAGGCGTCGACGGGCACGCCGGCGAACGGCACCGGGTCTCCCGGGCGGGGCAACGGCACCTTGTTCCACGCCATGACGTCGGCGAGGTTGTCGGTGACGGCCTTCCACTCGGCCGGATCCCAGCCGTCGGCCCGACCGACGACGCTCAGGTCGGTGCCCACGTGCACCAGCGCCGGGATCTCGGTGATGCCCAGCGCCGTGATCGCCGTGCCGTCCGGGTCGGCGAAGGTCAGGACCCGCTCGGCCCACGGGCCGAGGAACGCCACGGCATCCTGGGCCGGCGCCCGGACCAGCCAGGCCACCCGGCAGTCGGCCCCGTGGAAGGCCGTGAGGATCCGACCGGCCGTCTCGAGGAGCCAGGCGCTCTCGTGGGTGTACGGGTCGATCGCCACCACCACCAGGTGGAACATGGCGGTCTGGTCGCCCACGGTGAGGGACTCGCCCTCGATCGGGTGGAGCTCGACGTCTGCGGCAACGGTGCTCATCGGGCAGAGAACGTAGCGCGGCGTACACTCCGGCCGTGCACCCGATCGAGCGGCTCCGCTACGTGGCCCGCTCCCGGGGGGCTCCGGCGGAGGTGTTGGTGGCCGAGTCGGCGGCGGCGCTGGTGGCCTTCCGGGGTGATCCGGCCGGCATGGTCGCCGCCTGTCGTCGCATCGTCGACCGCCAACTGGAGTGCGGCCCGCTCTGGTGGCTCTGCTCCCGGATCCTGTGCGGGTTCGACGTGTTGGACGAGGCCCGCTCGGCGGTCGAGGAGTTCGAGGCCGACCCGACGGCCGTGCGGCTCGCCCGGGCGATCGAGGGCCTGGGCCCCGATGCGCCCGTCCCGTACCTGGTTCCGGTCCTGGCCGCCGGCGGTGGCCGGGCGCTGGTCGAGGCCGAGGATGCGACGGCCGTCCCCGAGGCGATCCGCCGGGGCGAGACCGTCTGGTTGGTGGCCGGCGTCGGGCGGGTCCTGCCGGCCGACACCTTCGCTGCGCTCGAACGTCGCCGCGCCGATCGGGACGACCCGTTCGACGAACGGACCGCGGTGATCGACGTGGCGCCGGCTCACTCGGTCGTCCGCCCGAGCGGTCTCGTGGCGACGGACCGGCTCGACCGCCGTCCGGACTGTCCCGTGGCCGCCGAGCTCTTCCGCCTGGCGGGCTGAGCCGGGCCGATCGGTCAGTCGAAGGTGGACGGCAGGTCGTCGGGCGTGGCCCGGGTGTGCACCTCCCAGCGGTGTCCCCAGTCGTCCGAGGCGCTGGGGGCCGGGAACCCGAGGTCCCTCCGGGCCCCGACCGCCGAGCGGATCGCCGACTTGACCGCTCCGAGCTCCCTCAGGTCCGACCGGTCGCGCGCATCCAGCAGACGGTTCTCGAGCGACCAGGCGCGCTGGCGGAGCCCGATGATGGTGTCGGACACGGTGGTGAGGATCGGTCGTATCCCGTCGTCCAGATCTGCGACCGCCTCCTGGGCGCGCAGCCATCCGTAGTCGATGTCGATCCGCATCCGGCCCGGGTGCACCTCGAACGTGCCGACCACCAGCATCGTCGGTTGGATCACGGTGTTGACCGTTCCCTCGGGCAGGGGGGTCGCGAGGTTCTCGACCTGGGTCGCCAGGTAGCCCAGTCGCTCGGCGACCTGGACCGCGGCCCGGTGGTCCGGCTCACGCACGGGTGAGGCCACCAGCGTGAAGATCCGCTCGGGTTCCAACGCCACGGCGGCGGCCAGCGGGATGTTGGCGAGCACACCGCCGTCGACGTACTCCTCGCCGCCGAGCAGGCGTGGCGGAAACACGCCGGGAACGCTGGCCGATGCGATCAACCCGTCGATCAGGTCGAACGCTCCCGGGTCGCCGATCGGTGTGCGGGCGTCCGGGCCGATCAGCCCGGCGTCCTCGGTCACGTAGTGGGTCACCCGATCCCGCACGTGCGTCGTGGCCAGGCGGAGGTCCAGCCCGTCCCGGGCGACCAGGTCCGGGTCGATCGACGTCACGCCGGTCCCGGTGTCGGTGTCGGTTCCGGTTCCGGTTCCGGTCCCGGTCCCGGTCCCGGTGGCGCCCCGCAGTGCGGCCTCGAAGGGGTCGAGGTTCAGGATCCCCCGTGCGGTGTGGTCGGTGCTCACCCGATGCGCTGCGGGGAGCCGGTGCACCACCTCGAGCACCCCGGCGAAGGGGTGCGCGTCCTGGCCCCCGGTGTCGGTGCCGGCGTTCCGCCGGTGGTGGTCCCGGTGGCGCCGCCCGCGTCGGGACCGGGAGTCGACGGCGGCCGGGTCGTCGAACGACGTGGGACCACTCTCGACCAGCAGCTGTCGGATCCGGTCGGCGGCCACGGTCCCGTCCAGTTCCTGCAACCAGGGCTGCTCGGCGAACACCACATCGATCCGGGTCATCGACATGAGGTCGGCGTCGGCCTCGTCGAGGCGCTGGAGCAGGTCCTGGTGCGTCCGTGCCTGCGCGACGACCGTACCCAGGATCGCCCCGGCGGAGGTGGCGGTGACGATGTCGGGGATCACCTGGTGCCGTTCGACCAGATGGCGCAGGGCCCCGAGTTCGAAGGCCCCCTTGAATCCGCCGCCCGCCAGCACCACGGCCGTGCGAGGTCGGCCGGTGCCCCCGGTCGTCTGGGCTCCCCGGCGCTCCACGACCACAGTGTGGCCGCTGGCCATCGGGTCCCCGGCCACTCCGATCCCGGGTCCGCTACGTTGATCCCCTCGGCGCCCGCCGATCAGCGGACGGGCCGCAGGCAGGGAGGCATCTGGTGGGTGAGATGGTCCGGTTCCCGGTGAACGGCCGCGAGGGCTCCGGGTACCTGTCGGTGCCGGAGTCGGGGTCGGGTCCCGGCGTGCTGGTGATCCAGGAGTGGTGGGGACTGGTGCCCCACATCCGTGACGTGTGCGACCGGTTCGCCGAGGAGGGCTTCACCGCCCTGGCCCCCGATCTCTTCGACGGGACCACGACCACCGAGCCCGACGAGGCCGGCAAGCTGATGATGGCCCTCAACGTCGCCGAGGCGTCGAAGGACCTGCGCGGTGGCATCGGCTACCTGGTGGGGAGCGACGCGGTGACCTCCTCGGGTGTCGGGGTCGTCGGGTTCTGCATGGGCGGCGGGCTGGCGTTGGTGGTCGCCTGCGACGAACCCGACTCGGTCGTGGCGTGCGCGCCGTTCTACGGCGTGATCCCCTGGGAGCACTCGGCTCCGGACTACAGCCGGCTGCGGGCGCCCGTCCGGGGCCACTACGCGTCCGAGGACGGCTTCTTCCCACCGGCCATGGTGCGCGCCCTCGAGCAGGAGCTGGTCGAGGAGCACGGCGCCGATGTGCAGCTCCAGGTGCACGAGGGTGTCGACCATGCGTTCTTCAACGACGCCCGGCCCGAGGTCTACGACCCGGCGACCGCGGCGGTGGCGTGGCGCGAGACGATCGCCTTCCTGCGGGACGCCGTCCACTGAGCCCCGAGCCGCCGGCACCGTCCGGGTCGGTTCGTGGCGGTCCGCTGCGCGTCCTGGTCGTCACCAACGACCTGCCCCCACGGGTCGGCGGGATCCAGTACTACGTCGACCAGCTCGCCCGGGGCCTCGTCGGCGCGGGCCACGAGGTCACCTTCCTCGGGTCCCGGTCCGAGGGCTGGGAGGAGTTCGACGCGGCGGCGCCGTACCGGGTGGTGCGGCGGGACACCTCGACCCTGCTCCCGACACCGGGGGTCCGCCGGCAGGTCGTCGAACTCGTCGACTCCACCTCGGCCGACGTGGTCGTGTTCGGTGCGGCCTTCCCGCTGGGCCTGCTCGGCCCGGGCGTCCGGCGGCGTACCGGGGTGCCCTACGTCGGGTTCACCCACGGGCTCGAGGTCACGGCGGCACGGACCTGGTTGGGCCGTCGGCTGCTCCGACGGGTCGGCTCGGGTGCCGCTGCGCTCACCTTCGTGTCGCAGTGGTGCGACGACGAGCTCCGGGGCGCGTTCGGTCCGGGTCCCCGCTACGAGCGGCTGTCACCGGCGGTGGATCCGGCGGCGTTCCACCCCGGCGTGTCGGGGCGGGCGGTCCGTGACCGATACGCACTGGGCGACCGGCCGGTCGTCGTCACGGTCTCCCGACTCGTCGAGCGGAAGGGGCAGGACACGCTCGTCCGGGTGCTGCCCGAACTCCGTCGCCGCTGCGGTGACGTGGCGCTGCTCGTGGTGGGGGACGGCCCGCACCGGGGTGCGCTCGAGGACGAGGCCCGGCGAGGGGGCGTGGCCGAGCACGTGGTGTTCACCGGTCAGGTGGCCGACGCCGACCTGCCGGCTCACTACGCCGCCGGCGACGTGTTCGCGTTCCCGACCCGGGAGCGGCGTCGGGGGTTGGAGGTCGAGGCGTTCGGGATCGTGGTGATCCAGGCCGCGGCCGTGGGCGTGCCGGTCGTGGCGGGCCGGACGGGCGGCGTGCCGGACGCCGTCGGTGGCCCGGACTCCGGGGTCCTCGTCGACCCCCACGACGACGCGGCGGTGGTTGACGCGTTGGCCGGACTCCTGACGGACCCGGTCCGCCGGGTGTCGATGGGCCGGACGGCGGCGGACCGCATCGCGGCCGGGTTCACCTGGTCCTCCCGGACCGAGGAGCTCATCGCCCTGCTGCGCGACGTTCGGGACGTCGCCGGTCTCAGCCGAAGCGCCGGAGGAGCCAGTCGACCAGCAGCCGGTTGACGGTGGCCGGGTCCTCCTGTTGGACCCAGTGCCCGGCCCGCTCGATCACGTGCATCTCCAGGTCGGCGCAGAGGCCCGGCATGCCGGCGGCCAGTTCGGGTCGGAGCGCCGGGTCCCACTCGGCGCTCAGCATCAGCGCCGGCAGGTCCAGGGGCGCCGTGCCCAGTTCCGGGAACGCAGCGGCGTTGGCGTCGATGTTGCGGTACCAGTTGATCCCGCCGCCGAAGCCCGTGCGCTCGAAGACCTCGACGTAGTGCTCGAGCTCGTCGTCGTCCACGATCCGGTCGCCGACCGGGACGAGGTCGTCGAGGTGGAGGAACGGGTTGGCGTCGATCGGCGGGTCGGCCTGCGCCTGCGCCCGCTCGAGCTCCTCCGGGCCGACGCCGCCTCGCAGCAGCTTGGTGAAGAGCGTCCTCGCCCGGGGGTCGAGCACGGCCTCGGCCGTGCCGGGTTCCTGGAACCACAGCATGTACATCCGCTCGTCGGTGCCGAAGAGGGCCCGGAGCAGCTCCGTGGTGGGGAACGGCAGGTACGGGGTGCAGACCCCGACGACACCGGCGCACCGGTCGGGGTGCAGGACCGGCATGGCCCAGGCCACGAACCCGCCCCAGTCGTGGCCGACGAACACGGCCCGCTCGGCACCGAGGTGGTCGAGGACCCCGACCAGATCGCCGCAGAGTCGGTCCATGCGGTACGCGTCGATCCCGTCGGGCGCATCCGACCCCCCGTACCCGCGCATGTCGGGGGCGGCGGCGGTGAAGCCGGCGCCGGCGACCACCGGGAGCTGGTGTCGCCACGACCAGGCGAGCTCGGGGAACCCGTGACAGAACACGACGGGCGGCCGCTCCCGCCCGGGGTCGCCGTCGAGCACGTGGAGCGACAGCGTGAGCTGGTCATCGCCGCTGCCGACCCGGAGGGCGCGGGGGTCCGGGAACGGGGGCGTCGTCACGACCAGATCGCCGACCAGGTGTCGGAGAGCCAGCGTCCGATGACGTCACCGAGCAGGATCGAGGCGGCCACGAACGTCGCCGTGAGCAGCCCCATGATCACCCAGGTCCGGGGAGGGATGCGGCCCTCGTCGGGGATGCCCGGCACCTTCTGGCGGATCAACAGGATGGTGCGCTCCGCCCAGGCGAAGGGCAGGAGGCTGAGCCCGATCACGATCGTCAACCAACCGGGCCCGGGCAGCGGCAGCAAGGCGATCCCGATCCCGATCAGCAGGAACCCGCCGACCATGCGGGCGATGCGGATGGCGACCCCGCGTCGCAGCTCCTCCTCGGTCTCCTCCGCCCGGCCGGTGCGCCGCTCGGCCTCGAAGGCGGCGGCGACGACCCGGTCCCTGGTCGGGTGCTCACTCGGCGTCGCAGCGGTGGCTGCGTCGGTCTCCGGGAGGGTGTCGCCCTGTTGTCCGTTCGCTCGGCCCGGGGTCTCGTCGTCCACGGGGAGATCGTACGCAACCCGCTCGCCGTCGGGACCTCAGGCGAGCGCGGCGTCGAGGTCGTCGGCCACCCGCTCGACGACGGCGGCGAGCTCGGGGCCCAGCCCGTCGAGGGCGCCCTCCGGGATGTCGTCACGGAACCGGAGGCGTTCGGCGTCGACCGGCGTGTCGTCGTCGCGCATCCAGGCCGAGTGCAGGAGCACCGGGACGCACTCCCGGTTCGGGGACGCCAGCACGGCGACCGGCCCACGGCCCACGTCGGCGGCGTCGAACAGCTCGACCCGGAACCCGTCGTCGGACAGCACCGGCAGGACCACCCATCCGTGGTGGCCGCCCCGGGTGTCGTCGAGCCGCGGCGCAAAGGCTGGCGAGGTGATGTGGTCGCCGAGGTCCCCGTACTCCCACCGGGCGTGGACGTCGAGTGATCCCCGCTGGAACGACACGAGGGCCCCGGGCGTGTCGTCGCCCGGGAGCGGCCCGAGTCGGTCGCCGTAGAGCTCGACCGCCCGGCGGCTGACCGCACCGGGCCGGTAGCCCTGGTAGGCGACGTGGTGCAGGACCGGGTTGGTGAGCGCCTCGACGCTCCAGTCCATGGCCGAGAGCTCCAGGTTCCAGGTCCACTCGTCGCGGAACGCGGCCTCCTGCTTGCTCACGCCGGTCGCCGGGTCGAACAGCACCTCGGAGATGGTGCTCGGTGCCATGGCGGTGTTGTAGAAGCCGACCAGGCCCGGGTCGATCGGACGTCCGAGCGCATCCAGGTCGTCGTCACGGAGGCGCTGCCCCAGGTCCATGCGGTCCATGTGCTCGAAGATGACCCGCACGCCGTCGGCGTCGTCCCACCGCCCGTAGAAGTGCCCGGTGGTCGGTGCGATCCGGAAGGGCTGCCCCTCGTGCGGCGTCCCGGTGGGCGACTCGAGCAGCTGGTCCTTGCGCACCAGGTAGACGGCGGCGTCGTCGTCGACCGTCGCCGTCCGGGGGCCCCCTGCCATCTCGCCCGGGTCGGCCTTGAAGTTGCCGGAGTCGGCGAGCACCAGGAAGTCGCGGGTCTGGCTCACGGTGTGCGAGGAGCCGTAGACGATCCCGTTGGTGATCGGCCACACCCGGACCTCGGTGCCGATGCCGTCCCAGCACACGACGTGCAGTTGGGTGCCGCCGTCCATGGTGAACGACTGCTTGACCGTCCAGAGGCACTGGCGCTCCGGGTCGACGACCGGATGGGCGGTCGAGAAGTAGAACGGCAGCACGCTGGCGCCCGGCAGGGTGGCCGCCCCCCACGAGGACTGCGATCCGACGTCGCCCCGGAACGTCAGGTCGACCGGGTCGATCTCGACGGGTCGCCCGACGTCCCAGGTGGCGAAGAGTCGACCGTCCCAGGGCAGCGGCGCGGTGTTGGCGCAGTTCGGGAACCCGAACGGCGACAGGTAGCCGGTGGGTCCGGCGGTGAAGGCCTCGGGGGCGGCGGCATGGAGTCGCTGCGACGGGGTGTCCAGCACGTTGTGACGCCAGGCGAAGCGATCCTCGGCCGACCCGTGACGGCCGGGCTGCAGGGAGAGGCGGCACACGACGCCGAAGCCGAAGAGCGCGAACGGGAGGTCCCGGGCGACCTGCGGGGCGCTGAACACCACGTCACCGCGGATGTCGGCGGGCCACTCGCCGCTGACGAGTCGGAGGTCGAGGTCTCGGTGCTCGGCCGAGATGGCGCTGGTGGGGACCGGCATGGCTGACTCCGTTCGCTGGCCCGCGGGGCGGTCGGACCCGCTCGGGGCCGAGCGTCGGAGCGGGTGTCTTTACAGTGTTCACCAGCTTGACACCGTTCACCTCGGACGTCAACGGGCAGGCGGGGAATCGGACCACGGCCAACGGCGACAGGGGCCACACCGGGCCCGGGAATGAGCCGCCGTTCAGGGTGTTGACCATGGCGTGACCGACATGGCGACCCGCAAGCGCTCCTCCCACGACCCCGTGGGCCTGTACCTCGAGGAGATCGGGCGGCATGCGTTGCTGACGCCCGAGGGTGAGCGGGATCTCGCCCGGACCATCGCCGCCGGTCAACGGGCCGAGGCCGAGCTCGCCGACGAGCAGGCCCCTCCCTCGCCCGCCCGGCGTCGGGTGCTGCGCCGGGAGATGCTCGAGGGCCGTCGCGCCGCGGAGACCTTCGTCAACGCGAACCTCCGGCTCGTCGTGTCGGTGGCCAAGCGCTACCAGTCGTCCGGGGTCCCGCTGCTGGACCTGATCCAGGAGGGCAACCTCGGGCTCATGCACGCGGTCAGCCGCTTCGACTACCGGCGCGGCCTGCGCTTCTCGACCTACGCGTGCTGGTGGATCCGCCACGCCATCGGGCGCGCGCTCGCCGACAAGGCGCGTGCGGTGCGGATCCCCGTGCACATGCTCGAGGCCCAGCAGCAGCTCGAGAAGGTGCGGCAGCAGCTCATCCGCGAGCTGGGCCGTCAGCCCACGCCCCAGGAGGTCGCCAAGGCCGCCCGGGTGCCGCTGGCCAAGCTCAACCAGATGCACCGCTACCTGATGGGCCAGCCGCTGTCGCTCGACCGGCCGGTGCACGAGGACGACGACCGTCAGCTCGGCGAGCTGCTCGCCGATCCGGCGTCGGAGGATCTCAACCCGGCGGCCGATCTGACCACCGTGGCCCTGACCAAGCAGGTGACGTCCTTGATGCGCGGGCTCTCGCCCATCGAGGCCGACGTGCTGCGCCAGCGCTTCGGGCTCGGCGACGACGAGGAGCGGACCTTCCGCGAGATCGGCGATCGTTACCGGCTGTCGCGCGAGCGCATCCGGCAGATCCAGAACTCGGCGCTCGACAAGCTCAAGAAGGCCCTCGAGCGCGAGCACAGCGGGCTGTTCGAGAACTGATCAGGGCCTCGGGCGGCGCCCGAACAGGGCTTCGGAGACGAGCTCGAAGAGCTCTCCGGCTCCCTCGTTCGTGCGCGCCCGATCCTCGCCGTCGCGGAGCGCGGTCTCGTGCTGCGCGGCCCGGGCCAGGACGTCGGCCAGCTCCTCGGCATCGAACCAGGTGCCGTGGGGCTCGCAGCGATCGATGGCGACCCGGGAGAAGTAGGCCCGGTGCATGACGGCCGCGCAGATCGGACAGGCCCGGTCCGGTCCGTCGTGGCGGCCGCTGCCACCGACGATCACCGCCTGCCGCGACAGCGACGTGAGCCGCTCGCGCAGGGCGGCGTCAGTGACGAACGTGCCGGTGCACGCCGGGCAGCGCCAGGCGCCGGTGCCGAAGCGTTCGAGCGGCGCAGCGCAGGCGGGACAGGCCGACATCAGCCGACTCTAGCGCCGAGGTCGCGGCGTGGCTCGATCATCCGCGGTAGGCTGGCGACGTGGGTCGCTGGCTCGATCGGGTGCTCGTGGTCGCGGTGTGCCTGCCGTTCGTGCACTGCATCTGGCGCCGCACCGTGGTGACGCGACCGGAGGTCACGGTCGCGGTGGTCGACGCGGCGGGTGCGCCGGTGGCGGGCGCGCCGGTGATCGTCTACTGGTGGTCGTATCCGCACCGCGTCCTCCACGACCGCTACGTCGCGACCACCGGCCCCGACGGGCGGGCCACGTTCACCGGCGCCAGCAAGCGCGAGACCATCGCGCCGCTGTGCATGCACGGCGTCCCCCAGCACGAACACACCGTGTGCGTGGCCGTGCCCGGCAAGGGCCACGGCGAGGTCGAGCTGGAGCGGAGCGGGCAGACGGTGACCGTGACGCTGGCGTCGGGTCCGGCGGGCCGGTGTGCCGAGCTTGCGTCCGACCACGCCGGCGCGGGGTCGGCGACGACGCCGGCGGCGCAGCGCGCGGAATGAACGGGCACGCTCGCGCGTTGCGGGCGAGATGTGGAGGCTCGCCCCGGTCCTGGTGATCGTCCTGGTGTCGCTGGTCGCCTGCTCGAGCCCCCGGCGCGATCGCGTGATCGGCGGAGAGGCCGGGCCGGGGCCGGCAGCGGCTCGGGCGGACCAGGCCGGCGCCGCGGTC
>SXGS01180264.1_pt1 | contig 12301 bp, 7 predicted proteins | sample 3174681 | NCBI WGS metagenome assembly SXGS01 (sample SAMN11356861, study PRJNA531348) | freshwater metagenome | isolation source: freshwater sample F1-80 | place: China: Fuxian Lake, Yuxi | collected 2017-12-25
CGGAGTGTTGACGTTGACCACACCCCCGCTGATGAAGACCGAGCCGGTGATGCCGAACGTGCCGCCCAGATTCACCGTCGCGCCGCTAAACATCACGTCCCCGCTCCCGCCGACGAGCGCTGAGCCGCTGAAAGTGTGCGTGCCTCCGCTGAATTCAAGCGTGGTTCCACCACCGACTGTAAAGGCGCCCGCGCTGCTGCTCCCCCCGGCCGCCAACCGCAGCGTTCCGGTCTGCACCTCGACGGTTCCCGTGTTATTCAGAGCGGCGTAGTTCAACGAGGCAATCCCCGTGCCGGTCGTCCGCCGCAACGTCCCCGAGTTGTTGAAAGCCGTGAATGCCCCATTAAAGTTGTTCTGCCAGGTGCCGTCGTTCTGGATCTCGAACGACCCCTGGTTATCCACCGTCCCGCCCCCCCCCGCTCCAATCACCCCGGTCCCACGCCAGGTGGCCGCTCCCAGGTTTACCAGAGTCCTCTGTGAAAAGGTCTTCGTGCCGGCGCCACTGATGGACAGTGTCGCTCCGGGTGCGATGGTGGTGGTGCCGGATCCGGACAAAGCGCCGGCAGTCCAATTGAACTGGCTGACTACCGTCAGGTTGCCCGATCCGGTCAGAGTTCCTCCGGACACGCTCAGCGTGGCAACATTGCTGTCGGCTTGGACGGTCACCGTGGCGCCCGTGCCGACTTGGAGGGTTCCGACGGTGGCCCCGCTTGAAATGGTGGCGTTCCCTGCCAGCACGATCGCCGTGTCGGTGCCGTCTGGAACCGCGCCGGTGCTCCAGTTCGAGCCAACATTCCATGCGCCCGCCCCGCCCAACCATGTTGCGGTCAAGCCCGCGGCAACGGGCGCCAACAGTCCGGCTGAGTTCGTGGAGAGTTCGCCGCTGAAACCGAGAAGCCTCCCTGCTTCGTGAGCCGCAATTCGCGTGACCAGAGCGAGATACGAATCGAACGTCTGGCCGCCAAAGGAAAGATTCTCAGTAAAAACGAAGGCTACGTCCGAAGGATCGGCATTCCCGTGATCGACCTTTTCAGCAAGTCCAAAGTAACGGCCAAACGAGGCAAAAGCCTTGTCCGTACCACCGAAGTGGATCACCGAATAAGGCCTGAATTCCGGCGCGTTGTCGACAAAGGTAACGTCAAAATCAGAAAAAATCTCGTTCAATCTGGCAACGGTCCCACGCAGGATTTCATCCCGCGCCACATGGTACTCGGCGGGGACCTCGTACGCGGGCACGTCGAATGGCCCCACAAGGACTGGACCTTGGTAACTGAGGGCTTTAGCGCCATTAGCATTCAGCAAGATAGTCTGCCCGGCCATCGCCTCAACGTTCCTCGCAGAAACGGTCAAAACGGGGATGCCCGGGATGGCGATCCCGTTTTCTTCTTCCACGGATCCAGATTCCGAACCGGGAGGACCCTGAGCTTCCTGGCTACTGGCCGGGTTCCCGATCGGTTGTCCGAGGTCTTCGACACCCAACCCGTCGAATAGAACGCCTTGAAACTGATTCGGTTCGCTTGAGCCAAAGTCCGAGGCATTCCCTGCAAAGTTTCCATCCTCCGTCGAGACCGCGACAAACTCCAGCGACTCGGCTCTTCCGGCACACTCCCAAAAGGAAGGTGGCGGCGGCTCAATCGACGGGCCGTCGGCGGACAACAGAAGCCGCGGCTCCAGTGCCTCTAAACTAAAATGGTTGGGAATATCTCTCACGGGAACCTGCTAACAGAGCCGCCGCAGGCAAGCTCGAAGACCGCCTTTGGCCCAGGCCACCGGATCGAATCCGGCAAAACCACAAGTTCTCCATGGCACCCAGTCGCTATCATACATTGAGTATTCGCTTGGGCCGGGGATGATCTAACAAGAATGCGCTGTCTTCCGCCCGCTACTCCGATTGCGCCGATTCGAAGTTTATCCTTAAAACGGGAGTTGCCTATGGCGAATCTTCGCAAAAGCCTGGAGATAAAGTCGTTCCGAATCACTCACCAGATCCACCAGGGAGGTGCCTCCTTCTTCGTCAAGCCTTTCTCATCCAGGCTTTTGCAAATCTTCAATAGGTTCAACTGCCGTTTTAAGGTTTATGGAATGTGCTTCCGCGGTTTGGGCTTTGCGGATGAGAAAGAAAGGTTCCCTCCTCTGAAGATCCCTCAGCCAATCCGCACCACGTCCGGGGGCAAGTTCCGAACTTCCGCCTTCAGAGTCCTTCCAATCCTCATCTTGGCCATGTAAACCTGCGCTCGATTCACTCCCAGAGTTGCGCACACGCGCTCCATGGGCCAACCCTTCAACGCGGACAGGTCATACATTTGCCATTGCCGAGCGGAAACCTTTTTCTTGACCCGGTCGACCGCCAACTGAAGCTCGTTTTGCCTCCATTCATCCTCCCAAATCCGCTGCAGCGGATCCTCTCCAATATCGGGCTGCTCCTGGACTTGTTCAAGCGACGCGCTGGCCTGGCCGGCCTCGCGAACTCGCCGCCGAAATTGATCCGCGATCCGCCTTCGAGTGATCTTAAAAAGCCATCCTTTGAACGAGCCCTTGGCGGGATCATACCGAAAGTCAGGCATTTCCTTGGCCACCGACACAAGCGTTTCCTGGAGCGCCTCATCAGACTCGGTCGGCGACAGTCCCGCATTTCGTGCGCACGCCAGTATCACTCCGGCATACGTATCGAAAAAGCGCTGCCACGCATCGCTATCCTCGAACTCCCGCAGCCGCGACACCAAACTGTGCCGGGTCGCCTCCAGTGAGGAGGCCCAAGCCCGATCCTGCTTTGCTTCGAGCGGCGGCGAGAGCGACGATCCCCGCCTTCCCGAAAGTCTCGAATTCATGCTCCTGGTAATTCGCGCGAAGGCGCCGGCATCTAACGGGAACTAGCAAGTTCTCCCCTCGGCGCGGAAACCAGGCTGAGAATTCCTGCCTGGCTGACCGCGGCGATCCACCGGCCTTTCGGGGACACCGTGATCCACCCTTGCCCAGTCCCCGGAGTCAGCGGGATGATTCCGGCTTCCCGTTGAGAGGCAAGGCTCCAGAAAGTCAGCACACTCTCGCCGGTCAAGCCTGCCAGCGTGCGGCCATCGGGGGCAAAGCAAACGGCTTGCACCCCTCCCCGGTGTCCGCCTAGTAAAGCGTTCCTCGTTTGATTTCCCATGTCCCATACTTGTATGGTATCATCCCAACTCCCGGTGGCGATTGACGATCCATTCGATGAAAAGGCCACGGATCCAACCCCCATTTTGTGGCCCGAAATGGTTTTCACCAAAACCTTGTTCTCGAGTTCCCACAAGCGCGCCGTCCGATCGATGGAACCTGACAGCAGGTGCCGGCCATCGGGCGATATCGCGAGCGAAACCACCATATCCTGGTGCCCGGAAAGGCGAAATGGCGCTTCCGCCAAACTCAAGTTCTGGACCAGGATATCACCGTTTCTCAATCCAACCAGCAGCCATTTGCCATCGGGGCTCAAGAGCCTCCGGTTGAATGGCTCGACCGGAGGAACGGCCGCCCGTCGTTCCAGGATCTTGCCCCCATCGGCCAGGGACCGACGCTCGAACACCCAACCGGCCGTTAGAATCGTCAGAGTCGCACCGTCGGATGAGAAGCCTCCAACTTCGCCTATCCCTTCGAAGCTCAACACTTCGCGATCGTTGGAAGCTTCCCTCACAGTCCCGGTTCCGTCACGCCGACGAATCGCTATCAAGCTCTCATCGGCGGAAAACACTGCCGCTTGGACGACTTCTGAGACTTCCGGGAATCTTGAGGGGCGCGTCGCGGACCACATTCGAATGGTGGCATCTTTGCCCGCCGAGAGCAGCTGCCGGCCATCCAGTGTCCAGCGCACGGCCCAGACTTCGCCAACATGCCCCCGGAAGGCATGTTCCTGAGCGAGCTTGGAAGCCTCCCAGATCCTCACAGTCTGATCGTTACCGCTCGTGGCGAGACGCACGCCATCAGGCGAAAAGTCGACGCTCCAGATCACCGAACCGGAGTGCGCCGTGGTTTCGGCAACGATCTCTTTCGAACTCATGTCCCAAACCACCAAACGCCCTTCACGAGAGACACTCGCCAACCTCCCGCCATCCGGTGAAAAACACATCGATAAAACCGTCCCAGCTCCGGGCAGGGTTCCGAGCAATTCAAGGGTTGGCCACGACCAGAGGCGGATCGCCCCAGCCCAGGCGCCGGTAGCTAACACCTTTCCGTTTGGGGCAAAGACAGCCCTACCCCCCGAATCAGGCAAGACGCGCCGCACCTTGAACTCGAAATCCGTCACCTCGACGACCCCGTTGGTGTCGAACAACATCGTGTGTCCTCCTCTCACCAATTCGTTGCCCATCGGCGAAAATGCGATGCTTGGGGACGCGGACGAGATATTCGTCACCCACAGGCCTGTTTCGAGATTCAAGAGGCAGGAATAGGGCCTGTTCCCCCCCTCCCCGGCGAGCTTGAGGCCTGCCGGATCCATCGAGAGTGACATGAACAGACAGCCAGGCCGCAACCATCGCCGCAATTCCTTGTGATCAGCCAGCGACCACTCCCGAATGGTGGAGTCGAAACTTGCCGAAAACAGGCGCCGCCCGTCCCGGCTCATGACGAGCGACGAAATGACTTCTTGGTGGCCGCGAAAAACGGCGATACTTTCGCCGCGCAAACGCTGCCAATAGCAGAACCATTCAATCCCGCGGACATCCGACAGTCCTAAATCCCCTAGGTAGGCGGACAGCAATGCTTCGGCTCGCCCATAATTCCCCGCATCCAGGGCCTGTTGAGTGAGATTCATATCGGCCGCGTACAAATTTTGTCTCGCGGTGTGTTCGCGTTCCTCGATGGCTCGCCGCAAGGCCGATTCCGATTGGGCGGTCCGCCGGGCCGTTTCTGTCAACTGCCGTTCAAATCGCAGGGCGCCTAGCACGCCAAAAAGGACCAGCATCGCGGCCACCCCCACCCGGCGCCACGTCCTGACAAGGCGCTCGTCTCGCCGGAGTTTGCGGACGGAGCGCCCCGCCTCCAGCAGCAACAATTCGCCCCGCAACTCGGCCGCTGACGCATGGCGATCCTTCGGGTTTGCCGCGCAAGCGCGCAAAATCACCTCGTTCAACTCCGAAAACGCGCCGCCATCCGCCCCTACCTGAAGATCCCCGGGAATTTCGGGATAATCCATCCGGCTCTCCCCTGTCACCATCTCGTAAAGCACTTTACCGAGGCTGTAGAGGTCCGAGGTGGCAGTGCCAGGACCTTCGGGCGCAATAAAGCCTTCCGTCCCCACGAATGATTTCGCGTCACCCAAACTGGCCACCAATCCCACATCCGCGAGTTTTGGCATTCCCCCCACATAAACAATGTTGGATGGTTTGATATCCCGATGCACCAATCCCTTCGTGTGAAGAAACTCCAAAGCACCAGCCACCTGCGCTCCAATCCGAACGCATTCCAAAACTGGGATTCGGGTCTGCCGACGAATGAGTTCCTGCAATGTCAACGGCTGGTACTTCTCCGACAACAGGCCGCCCGAATCGCCCGCGACCGCATTGGCATCGTCCGCCAACTCCATCAAATAATAGAAAAAACCGCCCTCGTCATCCCGACCCACTTGCAAGACATCAACCAATCCCTCGTGTGCGCGAGAAATCGGTTCGAACTTCTTTAATCCCGAAAACTCCCTTTCGTAAGATTTAGATCCCTCGAACTGGTTGCGCCGGACGACTTTCACGGCTCGAGCGACGCCGATAACGTTGCGTGCCAGCCACACCTCTCCGTACGCACCTGTCCCGATGAGGCTCAGGACGGAATGGTCCGCGATGGTGAATGAGGGCCGCATTCGTCTCCATCTTCAATGGCGATCCCGTGATGGTCAATAATCCTGATGCAACCTTCAATGGAGCTGAAACGTGGGACAATCGCCTCGGCCCGCGATGCTCAGAAAGCTCCGAGGCGACCACCGGTTACGTGCCGTCGGTGCGTGATCCGGAACCGCCATCGGAAAAGATTCCGGGAAGCAGCGGCTCCCCTAAGCGAGAATCTCTTTGACCACGTTGCCGTGGATGTCGGTGAGCCTGTAATCGCGACCTTGAAATCGGTAAGTCAGCTTTTCGTGGTCCACGCCCAGGCAATGCATAATCGTGGCGTTTTGGTCGTGGATATGGACGGGATTCTCGGCCACATTATAGCCATAATCATCGGTTTGGCCGTAGCTAGCTCCCCCTTTGATGCCCCCGCCAGCAAGCCAGATCGAGAAACAACGCCCGTGGTGATCTCGCCCATAATTCTCTTTCTCGATTTTGCCCTGGCAGTAAACCGTTCGCCCAAATTCCCCTCCCCAAATCACCAGCGTGTCCTCCAAAAGGCCGCGCGCTTTCAAGTCCTTGACCAGGGCGGCGCTAGGTTGATCCGTGTCCGCGCATTGCTCCCTGAGCCGCCTAGGGAGATCACCATGTTGATCCCAGCCTCGGTGGTAGAGCTGGATAAACCGAACTCCGCGCTCCGCCATCCGCCGCGCCAGCAAACAGTTATTGGCAAATGTCCCGGGCTTCCTCACATCAGGACCATAACTGTCGACAACACTCGGTGATTCCTTAGACAAATCGACGAGTTCCGGAACCGACATCTGCATCCGATAAGACATCTCGTACTGGGCGATGCGGGCGTTGATCTCGGGATCGGCATAGGTCTCGAACTGTTTCGCGTTCAGCCGCGCCAGCGCGTCCAGTGCCTGACGCCGGGAACCGGCGCTGACACCGGGTGGATTGGCGAGGTACAACACGGGCTCGTTGCCCCCCCTGAACTGAACCCCCTGATGCTCGGAAGGCATGAAGCCGGAACTCCAGAGACGTTGATAGAGCGGCTGATCGCTGTTCTTGCCGCTCGAAATCATGACCAGAAAGGCAGGAAGATTTTCGTTGGCCGTGCCCAACCCGTAGCTGAGCCACGAACCCGTGCAGGGACGCCCCGGCTGCTGAAATCCTGTCTGGATGTACGTAATCGCCGGATCATGATTGATGGCCTCGGTATTCACCGTCTTGATGATGGCAATGTCATCCGCGAGACTGCCGATGTGGGGAATGGCCTCGCTTATCATGGCGCCCGACTTGCCCCGCGCATCAAATTTGAACAGTGACCGCACGACCGGGAGGGATTTCTGCCCGGAAGTCATCCCTGTGATCCGCTGTCCCATGCGAACCGAGACCGGCAGCTCGGACTCGTGCATTTTGTCGAGCTGAGGCTTGTAATCGAAGAGGTCCAGTTGCGATGGCCCCCCTGCCATAAACAGATAGATCACGCGTTTTGCCTTCGGGGCAAAATGGGTTCCGAATGTCCTCGCGAGCGGGGCTTTCTTGGTTTCATCCTTGCTCCCGGCAAACAGTTCGGGCCGCAGGATCGACGCCAGCGCCGCTGTGCCGATGCCTGCGGCGGTGCGGCCAAAAAAGTGCCGGCGAGTCGTCAAAAGCTGGTTTTCTCTTAAAGGATCCATGTGACTCTTGAAGTTTAGTTTTTGGTCAATGTTTCATCCAAATTCAGGAGCAAATTCGCCACCGAAGCCCAAGCCGCCAGATCGGTCTGAGGAATTGTCGATTCGGCTTGGTAGGAACCTACCTGGAGCAACTGGCCGGCCGCCGTGCCTTCCTTCCCAAACTCGGCGATCTGGGCGCGCAAGGCCTGTTCCAGGACATTCAACTCTTCGGATCTGGGATGCCTCGCGGTGGCAAGACGGAAACCGTATCGCAGCTTGTCTCTCGTGCTCTTGCCTCCCTCTCGAATCATTCTGTCAGCAAGAGCCCGCGAGGCTTCCACAAAATGGGGATCGTTGAGCACCACCAGCGCTTGCAAAGGAGTATTCGATCTTGAGCGGCGGATGGTGCAGTACTCGCGCGTCGGGGCGTCAAAAATCAACATGTTCGGCGGAGGGCTCTGGCGTTTCCAGAACGTGTACAGACTGCGCCGATGCTGCGCCGCCCCCGCTTCCGGAACGTACTTCTGAGAGTTATTGAACGACACCGCCTCCCACAAGCCCGGAGGCTCGTAAGGCTTGACGCTCCTCCCGCCACGCTGCTCGACCAGCAACCCACTCGCGAACAAGGCCGTGTCGCGGACGGATTCTCCATCCAGCCGGAACCGAGGCCCCCGCGCCAGCAGGCGATTCTCCGGATCGAGAGAGTGGGCTTCAGCGGTCGATTTTGAGCTTTGTCGATAGGTCGATGACGTTAGAATCAGACGGACATACTCCCTCACGTCCCAGGGCCGCGCCTCGCGCACAATTCTCCTGGATCCCACTCGAGCAACCACCGGGCCTCCATCCCGAAACTGACACGCCAGCCATTCCAACAACTCGGGGTGCGATGGAGTCTCCCCCTGCAATCCAAAATCATCCGCCGTTTTCACGATCCCAGTGCCGAAAAACTGCTGCCAAATCCGATTCACGTTCACCCGTGACGCCAGGGGGTTTTGCGGATCCATCAACCATCGCGCCAGCCCCAAGCGGTTCGTTGGAGCGTTTGCGGGCCAAGGCGAAAGAACCGCAGGGATTCCCGGAGGCACTGGTTCGGCCTTCTTATCGTATTCGCCCCTCATCAATATATGAGTCACCCGGGGTTTCTCCATCTCACGGGCAATCATGGTTCGCGGGATCACTCGATCCAAAGCCGCGTCTTCCTCCTGCCAGGCGGCGAAATCCTGAAATACTTTCCTGAAATCATCGGAGTGCTGCCGCCTGTAATAATCCCGCACCACGCCCTTTGCCGCCTCAGGAGCGGGGCTGCCCGAGGCCAGGATCACGGCCACATTCGGCGTCACTGTGTCGGAACTTTCAGGATCCGGTGTGAATTTAAAGGAAGACGCCCCTTGAACCGTGACCGCCTTAACCAAGAGTTTATTCTCGCCTTTTCTCAGCTTCAAAACCGTTCGCAACGCGCCCTCTCCTGGCTTTGCTTCGTGATCCCTTTCCCCGACCAGGGCGCCGTTCAACCAAATTTTGAACCAACCATCCAAATGCGTGCTCACAACCAAATCACGCTCCCGCTCCGAGTCAATAGTCCGAAAAAGGTACCGAACCCCGTGGACGCCGTGCAAATCCTGGACCAGCAAATAAGATTTCCCATCTTGAATGTCCTCTTTCTTTTGCCACCGGACCTCGTCCTTCACGCCAGCGTAAGTCTTCTTCAGATCCACGTTGTTCTCGGGCTCGAGACTTGACGCAAAGGCCGCCTTTGGATCCGGAGCCGCCAAGGGTCCCACCATTTGCCACGGGCTGAACTTCCGGGGAGCCAAGGCCGTGAGCAACGGCTCCCGGCTCGCGAACGAAAGCCGCCACTTCCCCAAAGTTTCCTTCTCATTCATCCCTTCGAACTTCAAGCGCACCACCAGTCGAGCGTTGTCGGGGATTTCGACGGCATCGGCAAACGCAAATACCGCCACCCTCGGGACGGAGGCTTGCTCGGCGGTGACACTCCACGCGGTGTCATTTTTGCCATCAATCACCCGGCCGATGTCGCGATCTTTGTCCGAAGCATCCGCAAATGCCTGCGCCAGCTTTAAACGCGCGGGTTTTTCGCCTGGCTTCCCAGAGTTGACGGACAAGTCGACCTCGATTTCTGAAATGGAAAAGCGCCCGTCCGAAGCGCGACCGGAACCGTTCTTGGGGAGGGATGAGTCGGGTAGAGCTTCAAGTCGCAAACCGCCAATCACACCTCGTGGCAGCGCGTAAGCTACCTCATAGGAGTCAGACTCCAGCAATGCCCCCTCCGCCAGGACCGAACCATCTTCGGCGACGCGCAACGCGGGACCGTTTGTCACCGTGGACCGCGCGTCTACCGGCTTCACCAGGTTCCATCCGGAGCCAAGCGCGGATCTCCAGGTGGCTTCCCACGCCGACTGCGCCGCATCCAACTCCGGTGACACCGAGTCGATCTTCTTTCTGGCCCCATCCATGTCCCGCTTGAGCGTCTCCAACCGCGCCGCTTGCTCCGCCGACGGCACCTTAATCACCGGCTCCGGGTTGGGCCCGTTGCCGTCCATGATGGCCTCGTTCAGGGTGTTGAAAAACGCATACAATCCGTAATACTCCTTCTGCGTGATCGGGTCGTACTTATGATTGTGACACCTCGAACACAGCATCGTGAGCCCCAAATAAATCGTCGCCGTGGTTTCCGCCCGGTCGAATGCATACTTGGCCACGTACTCCTCTTCGATCGCGCCCCCTTCCCCCGTGGTCATGTTGGCACGCACATAGCCTGAGGCCACTTTTTGATCGAGGGTCGGCTCCGGCAGGAGATCGCCCGCCAATTGTTCGATGGTGAATTGATCAAAGGCAACGTTCTTGTTGAAGGCTTCGATCAGCCAGTCTCGATATTTCCACATGCTCCGTTCCGCGTCGATGTGGTAACCGTGGGTGTCGGCATAACGGACCGCGTCCAGCCAATACCGGCTCATGTGCTCGCCGTATCGAGGTGAAGCGAGGAGCCGATCCACCAGTTTTTCGTAGGCATCTGGCGATTTGTCCGAAAGGAATGCGTCCAATTCCTCTGGCGTGGGTGGCAACCCGGTGACGTCCAGCGAGGCGCGTCGATGCAGGATCGCCTTATCCGCTTCAGGCGAGGGTTTCAGCCGCCGTGCTTCGAGTTTCTGGACCACGAATTGATCAATGGGATTCCGAGCCCACCCCGCCGCCTCTCCCCCAGGAAGGGATGGCCGCGTTGGAGTTGAAAATGCCCAGTGGCTTTCGGCTTTCGCACCCTCCCGGATCCATTGTTTCAGCAGCTCGATCTGGGCTTGCGTTAATTTTTTCCCCGTCTTCGGCGGGGGCATCAAATCATCCTCATCCTTGGTGACCAAACGGGCGATCAGTTCGCTCTCCTCGAGCTTTCCCGGGACTATTGCCGGCTTTCCCGATTTGGCGGGCCTGCCGAACTGCTCCGGAAGATCGAGCCGCAGCCCGCCTTTCCTCTGCTCCCCGTCCGGCCCGTGGCAAGCGAAGCAGTTGTCCGACAAGAGTGGACGAATATCACGAGTATAATCGAGCGCTTTGGACGAAGGAGCACTCGGCGCCGAGCGCAGGGCATCTGCCGAACTCGCGAGCAACAATCCCATTAACAAGTACCGTTTCATCAAAAATTCATTTAGACGCAGAACGAGCGTGGTTCTTCATGATTTTCAAAATCCATATCCCTCAAAAGATAGCCCCTCGAGAGGATCCAGACAACTATGATTCAATGAGCGAGGCACCCCCCCCTTCGCCTCCGCAAAGGAATCGCAAACCCAGCTCCTGGAGTGCTCCAGATCGACCCTAAGGCAACCTCAAAGCCCTGTCACTCCTTGATTCCAACTTGCGTTTCCAGCAGCCGGAGGGGGTTGAACTTAGATTTGAACGAACTCTCCGCATTAAACGTCTATAGACAAACATCCTGCTTGAACTCATCCCTCGCAATCCTTATCCAGATGCCCATCGTGGTCATGGACAAGCTGTTCCCTCCCAAGAGCCATTTTTTTCGCTTCCCACAACAACCTTCGCAGCACAGCGGTGTTGATGCCGGGAATATCATGCTCTCCCAACGCAAAGACACCGAAAGGCGATGAACCCTCCGACCTCGAGTGTGAATGGCCGAGGACCCGCGTTGGAACCTGAGGCAGGGGCGACGCCGCCGTCAACGACCGTTGACGGCGGGAGCGCGTCGGCAAAGCCGTCGCCCGAGCACATTGCGCGCCTCGTCATCCCCCCGGAAGTGTTGAGAACGCTGCCAGCGGAATTCGTGAAACAACACCGAGTGCTTCCATTCGCGATCAGCCGCAACACCCTCCGGATTGCGGTCACGGAGGAAGTTTCGGAGCGTGTCATCGAAGATATCCGGCTGCTGAGCGGACTCGAGGTGGAGCAATCGCTGGCTCCAAGCGGCGATCTCTTGGAAAAGCTCGCTGAATGCTACCAGATCACCGTTGAGCAGATGATTGAAAACCTCAATCCCGAGAGCTCCAGCTCGGTTGAGATCAAGAATCTGCACGACATCGAGGTGATGGCCAACGAGCCCACCGTCATCAATCTCGTCAACCTCATCATTTCCACCGCGCTTCGGGAACGCGCGAGCGACATCCACATCGTCCCATTCGACGACTCAGTCCAACTGAGATACCGCATCGACGGCCTGCTCCAAGAGAAGCCTCCGCCCCCAAAACAGCTTCAGAACGGTGTGGAAGAATGGAACTCAAAGCGACGCGTAGAGGGCACGCAGGCGGGGCAGGGCGGCGGTCCAGGCAAGCCTGGAAAGGATGGAGGAGCGTAACCAGCGGACGAGTTTGACGGAGTATTGGACGGGCTTGA
>SXGS01306997.1_pt1 | contig 12294 bp, 8 predicted proteins | sample 3174681 | NCBI WGS metagenome assembly SXGS01 (sample SAMN11356861, study PRJNA531348) | freshwater metagenome | isolation source: freshwater sample F1-80 | place: China: Fuxian Lake, Yuxi | collected 2017-12-25
CCGGCAACATCCCGATCTCGCACAGCCAGGATCCCGCCGGCCCAATGACGCGCACCGTGACCGATGCCGCCGTGGTCCTCGGCTGGCTCACCGGAACCGACCCGCGTGATCCCGCCGCCATCGCCACCACTTCCGCCGCGCATCGGGAAGACTACACGCGCCACCTTGATGCGGACGGATTGAAGGGCGCGCGTCTCGGCGTCGCTCGGGGATTCTTCGGCCGCACCGCGCGCGCGACCCGCATCTTCAACGACGCGATCGAACAGTTGAAGAACGCCGGAGCCGAACTCACCGATCCGATCGAACTCCCCGGCTACAGCCAGTTCGGCGCGGCCGAAGGCCTGCTGATGTCCTACGAGTTCAAGGCAGGCCTGAATGCCTATCTCGCCGCGCTCGGGCCGAACGCTCCCGTCCGTTCCCTCGACGATGTGATCGCCTTCAACGAGAAGAACCGTGACCGCGAGCTCCAGTTCTTCGGGCAGGAAACGCTGCTCGCATCGCGGGAGCGCGGGCCGCTCACGGAACCAGAATATCTCGAAGCCGTCGCCAAAGCGAAGCGCGTCGCCGGCAAGGAAGGCATCGACGCCGTGATGGATCAGCACCGCCTTGACGCCATCATCGCGCCGACCAGCGGCCCCGCCGGCACCGTGGATTATCTCTACGGCGATCGCAGTGAAGGCGGCAGTTCGAGCCTCGCCGCCGTGGCCGGCTACCCGAGCATCACCTTACCAGCCGGGCATCACAACGGGCTGCCCGTGGGCATCTCGTTCTTCGGCCGCGCATGGAGCGAAGGATCGTTGCTCAAGCTCGCCTACGCGTTCGAGCAGCGGACAAAGGCGCGCATAGAGCCAAGGTTCCTCCCGACGCTCGGTGCAGCCACGTGGTAGATTTTTTCTCGACCGGAACGATTCGGTCGAGTTCCGCGTGGAACGGGCTACCAGCCCGTTCTGTCGGGCGACCCGCCCGAGGGCCGAGAGCACGACGCACGCACTGATTAGTGAACGCCCGTCTCGGGTTCGACTCGGCGGCAATTTGCTGCCGAGAACCGCTAGGTTGGCCGTTCCAACCAGACCAACGACGTTGTTTCGGCTCAGGGATCCGCCCCATGCGTGGCCGCCTCCGTGAAGAGAACCCACGGCAGAACGCCTAGCCGCGCGACCATGAACCGGAGCGCCGAGCATTGCTCGGCTTGGTGAGATCCCTCTGGTTCTTGCCGAGCAATGCTCGGCGCTCCGAACCGAGGTTCATGGATAAGCGGAATCGCCGGACACAACTTCATCTCCCCCTCGTCACCTCGGTGGATACACTGGCTAGGCTGCTTCCGAATTCGCGGGCGAAAAACCTCGAACCCCGGCGCGACCCGCGCTCACACTTCCGGCGTCGATGAACTGGTTCCTGCTCAACTCCGGCCCCGGCGAGTCCGCGTTCAACATGGCGTTGGACGAGGCGTTGCTCGAAGCCGCACCCACACTCGGCGCGCCCGTGCTGCGCTTCTACGGCTGGCGCGAGAAGGCGGCGACGTTCGGTTATTTCCAGAAGCACGCGGATATCGGGCAGTGGACGCCGCTGCGCCCGCTCATCCGCCGCTGCACCGGCGGCGGGCTCGTGCCGCACGACGCGGACTGGACCTACAGCCTCGTCTTCCCGCCGAAGGATCCGTGGTATGCGCTCAAGGCGACGGAGAGCTACGAGCGCGTCCACGAATGGATTCGCCGCGCCTTTGAGAACATCGACACCGCCACTGAGCTATCAGCGTGTTGCCGCAAGGAGGTCCCCGGACAGTGCTTCGTCGGCGCGGAACAGTTCGACGTGCTGCTCGACGGCCGGAAGATCGCCGGGGCCGCGCAACGCCGGACGCGCGATGGCTTACTGATCCAAGGCTCGGTGCAGCCACCGGCCGGAATTGAGCGGGAGCGTTTTGAATCCAGCCTGTGCGAAACCGCGACGGCGGACTGGAAGGTGAAGTGGGAACCGCTGACGTCGAGCAGCGACCTCGCGGAACGAGCGCGGCAACTGGCAGCTGAGAAATACAGCCGCGAGGATTACAACACGCGTCGGTAACGACCCAAATTCAGCCACGCCGGGTCAAGGACGTGACCCACGTCGGCGGAACTGACAACGCTCCCCCCGACGTTGCGGCAGCGGTTTGTCAGCCGTCATGGTCATCTGCTCTTGCGATAAAGATACTCCAACCCTGGCGCAAGCTCGTCCCGATAGTGTCCCCACTCGCCAGTATCAAGCCCAATCTCGTTCGTGGTGTGTTCACTCGTGAATATGAACACAAGGCCACCGGCTGGGCTGTTGGTAGCTGCGCCAGCCGGTGCGGGTGAATCGACCAGATGCACGAATGAAACCCGCTCCGAAACTCGCCAGTCTCCCTTGTATGTGGAAACAACCGTCGCCTTGAAGTGATGTGGTGTTAGTCGGCGTGGCCCCAAGTCCTCCCAACTGTGCTCGTCAATGCGAGCCACCAACACATGCTTGTAGCCGTCCAAAAGCGCATGGGCGTGCTTGGCATCCTCCCATCCCCAAGGATAAAAAAGTTTCGCGTCACGGCTCGGGGCGCAACCGATGAAAGCGAGCAGTCCTAAAAGTAGGATGGTGCAAACTTGTAGCATGGTGGGCGAATAACACCTAACGACCCAAGCTCAGCGACGGCCTCGGCGGCGCGGGTGGAGCGCACAGTGCGCTCACGAACTCCCGCGACGCTCGGACGGACGGCGGGGAGGCCGTTCGCTGCAGCGCATTGTTAGGCCGACAATGTGATAAAACACTCATCATGAAGTGGTCGGATCGTTTCCACACACGGTGCGAATCGCTGGGCATATCCGGCGTGAGTATGCACTCCTACCACGCCGACAAGCTGAAGTTCCACGGCCAGCTTCAATCGTTGGCGCAATCGCAAGCGGCAGCAAACTCGGCATCGGCGCGACGAAGAAATTGCCCGGCGAAGGTTTCAAACGCCCCTAGCCGCCGCTGATCAAGATGGATGAAGCCGTGAAAGCGAAAGCGGAAAAGCTTTTTGACGGAAGCGCGTGAACTCCGACCGTTGGACGCCAGTCCACGCGGACAAAGGCAAATTTCCAGATTGCGCAAGGCTTGTCCGATTGCCGCACGGGCATCGCGGCAAGTTTTTAGAAAGAACCGTCAAAGCGCATGGGCGCAATTGCTCACATGGTCCCGACTATTCAGACTGTGGGCCTGCGCCGCGCTGGATGCGGACGTTGAAGCGCTGGCGCGCGTCGGTGACGAGTTTCTCGAACTCAGGGCGCTGGGTGTCGGTGAGCGTCTCGCGGATGCGCGGAACGTTTTGCTCGAAGAGTTCGAGGCGCCGGCGCTGGCGGCGGCCGGCCTGCTCGGCTTCCTTGGACCACTCGATGAACAACGGTAGGAGACGGGTCTTTTGTTCGACGGTGAAGTTCAGGCGCTCGGCGATTTTCTCCAACGCGCCTTCGGCCGAAACTTCGATGCGACCGACGCCGACTTTCGTGATGGGCGCGGAAGGCTTGAGTTGCCAGCCCGCCGCACCGCCGAGCACGAAGGTCAGCAGGAACGTGGTGATGATGCGGATGAGACGCAGGCGGTTCATGGGCTAAAAGAGGCTGATTTCGTCGGCGTCCAGGGGACCGAACATGTCGAAGGGATTGGGTGGCGGGGGCGAAGGCTGGACCAGAATGATGACCGCAAGCGCAGTGGCAGCGCCGGCGAGGGACCAGTTGCCAGCGCGCTCCCAAAGGCGCCAGGGATCGGGCGTGGAAGCGGCAGCGCGACGGCCTTTCGACAACAAAACGGTGCGTTGTGCGAAGAAGCGGACGTCTTCGGGCGCGGCGGGTTCGTCGCGCGGCGCGGCACGGCGGGCGAGGGCGACAAGTTTGGCGAGGCGGCGGTGGATGTCATTCATGATTTTGAGTCTTCGAGTTGGCGATAGAGGGCGCGTAGTTTCCGTCGCGCGCGAAAGACGCGGATGCGGACGACGCCGCTGTTCCAGCCGGTGAGGGCGCAGACTTCGGCGATGGTTTTCTGTTCGAGGTCGAACCAGCGGATGACCATTTGTTCCTCGGGCTTCAAGGCGGCGAGCAGTTTGTCGAGCAACTCGCGGGCGTTCTCGGGCGCGGACGGGCCGGGGTCGGCTTCCGTTGCCGCCACGGCTTCGACGAGCGTCTGCTGCTCCTCACTCAGGTCGGCCCAACGCCATTCCGGGCGCACGCGTTGCCGGCGCAGGCGGTCGATGCACACATGCACGGCGATGCGCGCGACCCAGTGCTCGAAGGCGACTTCGCCGCGATACTGGTCAAGGCGGTCGAACATTCTAAGGAAGGCTTCCTGCATCAGGTCCTCCGGTTCCTCCCGGCGGGGCAGATGGGCGAGCACGATCTTGCGGACGTGTCCGTGCAGCCGCTCGACGACGGCGCGGGCGGCATCGTCATCGCCGGCGCGGACGAGCGCGAGCAAGTCGTTCCAGTCCGCCGCAGCGGGCGGGGTTGCGCTGGCATCCGGTTCATGGTCCATGCGGGGAGACGCGCGTCAGGCGGGAGTGTTACCGGATTTATGCCGGTCGGCGACATCAACCTTTCCTTGGCGGCGTCTCTTGAGAGCGCCACAAACTTCCCTCCGGCGAGTGTGGCTGGAATGGTGCCGTGACGCGCTGGTTGTAACATGACTCGTTGCGGTGCGTCTGCGGGGTGTATGCACTCGCAAAAACAATTCTATCAAGCGTTGCTCATCGTGGGCGTGATTTCGATTGGCCTGTGGCCCTCCAGGGCACGGGCGCAGCAGGGCGGCTACTCGCCGCCGGAACTTGGCGGCCTGTTCTGGGGTGAAGCCGTTCCGTCCTCGCCCGGTCGACACTTCCTGCGGACGCAGATTACCAACGATGTGCGGTGGACCATCGTGTACGTTCCGACGAATCGTTCCGTCACGCCCGCTCCCTTAGTGCTGGCGCTGCACGGCGGAGGCCATAGCGCCGGTAAGATGGAGAGCGATCACCCAAACTTGATTGCCGCCGCCAGCGAGATGGGGGTGGTGCTCGCGTTCCCCAATGGCCACGAGGACATCGGTGGTGCCCAGACCTGGGTCGCTTTTGGCCCAGTCCACATTGACCGGGGTTACCTGGAGGGCGTGATTCTGTGGCTGCAACACTATCTGCCGATTGACACGAAGCGCACTTTCATGACCGGCTTTTCGGCCGGGGCAGGCATGACGCAGCGCTTCGCCGCCGACCGTCCCAACCGGATCAAAGCCGGCGCGGCATTCTGCTACAGCTCGGGACTGGTGGTGGCGACCAATGGCGGGCGGGCGGAGCTTCCCACGCCGGAAGCACCGATCAGCATGTTTCTGGTCCGGGGCGGCCTGGATGAAGCCGTGCCGCCAGACGGAATCACCGTCACGGACAAAGGGTTTATCTGCGACTCGGTCGCCGACCACATGGAGTTCTGGGTCACAGCTGCGGGAGGGACGACCAACGACCTGATGAGAACGGACGTGGATGCGACCACCACCCGCTTCACGTATTCTGGCGGCACGGCCCTCGTCGAGATGACCTACGATCGGAGTCTCGGCCACCGGTGGGAAACCGAGCGCGATCGCCCGGTTCTCAACTGGCTGCTCTCCCTGCCAACCGATGCGACCTTGCGCCGGGAAGGCACGAACGTCGTGGTCACTTTCGCAAGCGGCATCCTCCAGTCTGCCGACCGCGTTACCGGCGCCTGGAGTGATGTGTCGGGCGCCACCAGCCCGCATCTCACGCCGCTGGCCGGCTCGGCCCGGTTTTTCCGCACCCGGCGATAACGCGATGCGTTCGCGAAGAGCAAGTGCCCCGAAGTGCAGCGACCGGCTGATGCGCGGAGAGCAACGGGTCACTCACCTCGGCTGAGGCTGCGGCGACTACGTTCGCGAGCAGTTGGCGAAGCTGGTGATTGAGTTGGCCGAGCCTTGGAAGCATTTTGTCCGAATGGGAAACTATTTTGCCCAAAGTTCGATGAACTTCTCCGAGATTGTCGACATCGCACTGCCGGCGGAAGGCGTCCTCCACAACCTCGCCTTCGTGAGCCTCAAGCAGACCTGCTCAATGCAAGGACTCACCAAAGGCTCGTCCGACGTGCTCGACCGCGCCACCAGCGAAATCGCCGTCGGGAGCAAACAAGGTTTCGACGCGACGAAGAAATTAGCCAGCGAAGGTTTCAAACGCCCGTGGCCGCCGCTCATCAAGATGGATGAAAGCGTGCGAAAGAAAATAGACGCCCTCGCGGAAACAAAGCGGTAGCCACGAGTGAATGCCAGTGAATGACGTTTTGTCGAGACGCCGAAAGGGCGGCGTCGCCCCGAACCTGTCACTCTCAAGAACCTACCCTCTTCCGGGTCATTGATTCTTACCCTTAACAAAAGCCTCCACAAAGACAACGAAATCGTCGGCGCTGACATCGGAACCGGCAAATACAACGGGGCCCACTTTCCGTTGGGGCGTATTGATCGTGACCCGGTAAGAGCCGGACCTCGCAGCAGTCGACTTATCAAGTTCGTCCAGCGTGACTGCTTCGAACGAGTTCAGGGAATCGACGTAGAAATACGCCTTCTCGTCGGTGAACAGGATTGCGTGGTCGGCCGCGCCAAACAACGTGAGGTCGAACAGGCCAAGCGCTTTACCCTCCACCTGCAGTCCGCTCTTGCGGATCTTCGACTCGCAATTCTTGTATTTCGCCGCAAACTTCGGCGACGTGGCGATGAAGAACCCCCGATCAATCGAAGCCCCCAGGACGGCTTTCGCAATTCGGCCCTCCAGTCCGCTTGAGGTAGTCGCGGAGTTCAAGGACTTAGTGTCCCCCCGGCTCGAGGGGTCTGGCATCAGCGTTGCTTTTTGATCGTTGACCGTCACTTTGAAGTTCGCTTCCAATTTCCTATTCTCACGTTCGAGGGTGGCGAATTTGGCCTCGGCGTTTGTCAGTAGCGCGCCGACCTCCGTCAGACGCTTCTCTGCTACCTCTTTCTGGGCAACGGCCAACTCTGCGATCTTGTCGAGCACTTGGAATTTCTTCTCCCGTGCCTCGTTAACGTCGTTTGCTGCGTCCCGTCTCGGTTTCTCAACCGTCAGATACCAGAACGTGCCGACGACCGGCAATCCGAGCAGCGACGCGGAGACCATTATTGTCGAGCGTACCTTTCCGCTAAATGTCCGTCTCCGTTTGTTTTCCGCCGCAAGCTTTTCGGCGTTTTCTCGGGAAACATTGGCATCGGCCCGAAGCTTTTCCGCCTCGGCCTCGACTTGGGCCTTCTGCGCGAGTTTCAGTTCGATCGCGGCCATCCTGTCTTTTTCCAAGAATTCAGTCTCGTTCATTGTCGTCTTGATGCTGGTCTAACCCCGATCCCCTCGCACGCGGTCGCAAACTTGGAGACGGCTTAACCCAGCCCCGGGATCTTCCACAAAGGGGGCGGTTCTTGATAATGGCTAGTCACAGCAGGCCTCGTGCGCCGATCCTCGGTTGGGGGGAAAGCTGAACGTTTGACACGGTGCGGGCCGACCAAGAACTCTTTTCCAGCAAGCTCATCGACGAAGATTTTGCACCTACTTTCGCCGGAGGCAAGTTCGATAATCCTGAGTTTTGGCCAAGTTTGGCCAAGCCTTGAAAACTTATTAACCGACGTCCGCCTGCGATGCGGTTTGGCGCGACAGGCCTACTTCGTCATCGAAGGCTGGCATGAGGACGCCCGCCAGCTCTCGGAGGCTGGCGGGCGCGTGGATGGCGGGGTGTGGTGGCGGGAACGGGGAGCCGCCGGACGGGCGGTGCCCGCAGTGCGGAGGCTGCCGGCCCGTGCGAATCTTCAGAGCTGCCGGGCGAGCACTGGTCCCAGTTGTTTGGCGGAGTCGTAGTTTTCCGCCGTGATGATGCGTCCGTCCACGACGACATCGTCGGCGGTGGTGGTGGGGTTGCCAGCCTGCCCGCTGTAGGGGTTCGTGAACCCGCCGTTGATCACGACTTGTTCGTGCAGTCCCAATTCGTTGTCCGCGTACGATGTTCCCAAGAAATACGTGGCGGGTGATCCCATGGGGCCGGAGACGACCTTCTTTCCCTGGAGCGGGCTGGCTCCGTTCACGCGCGCCCACGCCAGGACGGTGATGCCGTGGCAGATGCCCGCCACTGGTTTGTCCTGCGCGATGAAATCGTTGATCAATTGGTTCACGACGACTTTGTTCGTTCCCGCGCGGCCATCGTTCAAGTTGTCGTCGCCGTTGTAGAGGCTGTTGGCATAGTAATTGTCGATGACGCCATCAAAGTTGGGATCGATGTAGGCGTATTGATACATCGACGATCCCCAGCCGCCGACGAAGACGATGGCCGAGTAATCACGCGCGCGCGCTGCTCAACGGCAGGTTCGGCAGGACGCCACCGTCAGTGTTCGCGGGCTGCCCGGTATTGGGAGACGGGATGGCCCGGGCGGTCGTGGCGGCGGCGACCTTGACGGGCAGGCGGGCGGCTTCCAGGGACAGCCGCGCGTTGGCGTATTCCTGGTAGTGGAATTCTTGGTTTACGATGACCAGGAGAACCGGGAGGGGTGCGGGCCGTTTCGGTTCGGCGCCGCTTGCTTCACGAGTCAGGAAGTGGCCGACGCAGAGCAGGCCAAGGAGTGGGAGGATCGTTTTCATTTTCATGCAGTGTCGATTGGATGGTGTGTTCATGTATGTGATGCGTGTCCGCGCTTCAGCGAACGTCGCGGGAGCGGCACATGATGAAATTAAGAATTTGTGGGCGGAGGTTAATGCCAGCGTCCGAGGTGCGGCTACAAGGTGTGTAACACGCCGCCCTCCCGTGCGTCTGCCCGGTGTCGTGACCGCACACGCGACGCAAACACCGAGATGATATGAAACAACTGCTTCCGCTCCTTACCCTCTGGCTCGCCGCCACGACTACGTTCGCCGCACCCGCCATCAAGCCCAACATCCTCGTCATTCTCGCGGATGACGCGGGTTACGCGGACTTCGGTTTTCAGGGCGGTGGCAGGAATGGTGATTACTCCAACCTCACTCCCAATCTCGACCGCCTCGCCACCAACGGCGTGCGCTTCCGCAACGCCTACGTCAGCGCGCCGATTTGTTGCCCGTCCCGCGCGGGGTTGCTCACGGGGCGGTATCCGCAGCGGTTCGGTTTCGAGAACAACCTCCGGACGAACGATGCCGGCCTGGCGGTCGGCCAGTTGACCATCGCCAATCATCTCAAGCCGCTCGGCTACACCAATTTCGCCATTGGCAAATGGCATCTGGGCACAAACGCGCAGTATCATCCCAACGCGCGCGGGTTCGATCACTTCCTCGGCTTCTTGGCAGGCGCACGCACCTACTTTCAGTGCATCACCTGCCCGCCGGAGGAGCGCCTGCAAAACAACGGCACGTTGCTCCCCAACGATTCGGAGTTTTACACCACGGACAACTTCGCCCGCGCGGCCACCAACTACATCGTGCAACACCGCGCGAACCACCCGGCCAGTCCGTTCTTCATGTATCTCGCGTTCAATGGCGTTCACGCGCCGCTCGAAGCCCGGTCCGCTGACTTGAACAACGCCAACGTCATGGCCATCACGAATGACCTGAACCGCCGCACCAACGCCGCCATGACCCTCGCGCTCGACCGTGCGGTGGGCACGGTCTTGAATCAACTCACCCATTCCGGCATCCACACGAATACGCTGGTCGTCTTCCTCAGCGACAACGGCGGGCCGGAGAACAACCCGGACCGCGATGCTCCCAACGGGTCTGACAACGGCCCCTTGCGCGAGGGCAAGGCGTCGCTTTACGAGGGCGGCATTCGCGTGCCCTTCGTGATGAGCTGGCCGAGAGTTTTTCCCACGAACGCTGCGCGCAAGCTGATTGACGATCCGGTGATCGCGCTGGATTTGTTGCCCACTTTTCTCGCCGCCGCGGGCCGGGAAGCTCGGCCGCATCTGGGACTTGACGGTGTCAACCTACTACCGCGGATCACGAACGAAACCATTGCGCCCATCCAGCGCTGCCTGTTCTGGCGCGCCCAGTTGAAAACCGGGGAACAAAGCGCGGTGCGTCAGGGCGATTGGAAGTTTCTCCGCAACACGAGTGGCGCGGCCGAGCTTTACAACCTCTCCACCGACATCGGCGAGAGCATCAACCTGGCGGGGGCATTTCCGGAAAAAGTCGCCGCGTTCACAGCGGAACACGCCGAGTGGGAACGCGGCCTCATCGAGCCGCTGTGGGAACTGGGCGCGCCCGTTCGGTCCACCCCCGCGCTCACCTTCGACGCGTCGGCGCTGGGTTACGTGGTGGAGAAAACGAACGCCGGCCTCGGCCACATGCTCTACGAGTTGCGCGAGCCGCTTTCGATGAGCAACGACTGGACGCTGGTCTGGAGCATGTCGAGCAAAGTGCTGGCGGGTTACGGCCGCAATGGCTACCTCGTTCTGAGCGACGGATCGAACAGCCCCAATCGCATTTACGCCGGACTGAACCTCGACACGTTCGAATTGGGCATCATCGAAAATCAGCCTCCCGGCATCACCAACCGAACCATTTCGGGGTCGCTGGTGGCGGATTACTATTTCCGGCTCGATTACTCGGCGGCCCAGCACGCCTTGCGATTGCGCTACGGCACGGACCAGCATTTGATCCTGTACGCATCGGCGAGCGTGTCGAAGATCCTGGCCGGCAGCTATGGCCCGTTGCAGTTTGCTGGCTTCGCCTTGCAAGGCCGGGCCCGCACGGAATTTTCGTCCATCCTCACGGAACCCAACCCGCTGTCGCCGCCCACGTCGCCGTCGTGGACGCGCCTCCAGATGACTCGCGAATACCGGGCCGGCACGAACGACGCCAACGGCGTTTACATGGGCGGCACGGAACTCAACCACCTCACGGCTCACAAGGAGAAGCTCTACGCCGGCGTTGGCTACTGGACGGACACGAACGCGCCCAACGTCAATCCCGGCGCCCAGGTGCTGGTGAAGGAAACCGCGACGGCACCTTGGCGCGTGGACAAAAGTTTCGGCACGAACTTCGTCCGCGTGGAATCGCTCCGCTCATTCACGTTCACGACCGACAAAAATGGCGTGGCGTTGAATCCGCCGGTGAACTTGTTGCTGGCAGGAGTGTCGCTCGGCGATGAACATATCGAGTCGAGCACCGCAAACGTGTACATCCGCAACGATACCAACGGCAACTGGCGGCTCACCTCGCCCGGCACCAATGATAGCCAGGCTGCCGTCCGTTGCATGTTCGATCACAAGGATAGTGTCACCGGCATTCACCACGTCTTCGCCACCTTCGGCGAAAAAAGAACCCTCGGCGAAAGCAAAGTAGTCCGGGGCGGCTACAACCCGAACACCGGCCTGATTGATTGGATCGAGACGCCCGAGTTGACCGGCTCGGAACGAATCTTGAGCGCCGGCAACTTGAACGGCTGGGCGTACGTCTGCATCGGAACCGATGGCAATCCCAACAACAACACTGGCGGCGTCTTCTGGCGCGAGGACGGCCCCATCCCGAAGTGGCACTTCGCCGTCGAATTCGAGGATCACCCGGAGAACTTCGATGACGTGCGCGGCTTCGGCGTCGTGCCGCACCCCAAGGGCTTTGGCTACGACGTAGCAGTGGTGGCGCTAAACAGCCACACCAAGATCATGCGCATTGACCCGATCGGCGGCGATCCCCGCAATGGCCCTCTCATCACGGAGGAGTTGAACATCCGCACTTTCCTCGGCGACCAGTGGGACAACGGCACGCCCATCACGGAGAACATCATCACCGCCTACAACGACATGCCGGAACTGCCCGACCCGGCGACCGGCGGGACGGTTCGCTTCATGGGCATGTTCATCAAAGACTTTCCCGCACCCACGAACACGGTCGAGTACAACAGCACCTACTATCTGATCCGCCGGCCCGACGCGACCTACGATTGGGGGCGCATCGTGTCCGCGGCCGAACCGATCCCCGAACCGTTTCTGCGCGCGTGCCGTGCCGCGTGCCTCTCGCCGTTCGAGAGCGAAACCAATCGCGTGCTGTTCCTCGGCGGGTACGACGGCGGCGGGGGCGGAGAAGGGCAAAACATCTCGTGGCATAACACCGCCTGGATTTATCGCGGCGTGCTCCCAGACGAACGCGCCCGCATCCGCATGGACGGCGCGACGCCCGTCGTCGGCATCGACGCCACCTTCTACTGGAACTACCAACTCGAAGCCACGCCCACGCTGACGAACTTCCTCCCCATCGCCCCGCCGCACTCTGGCAGCAACTCCGTGCTGGAACTCCGCCACACGACCGCCCCCCTTGCACACGATTTC
>SXGS01111645.1_pt1 | contig 12292 bp, 8 predicted proteins | sample 3174681 | NCBI WGS metagenome assembly SXGS01 (sample SAMN11356861, study PRJNA531348) | freshwater metagenome | isolation source: freshwater sample F1-80 | place: China: Fuxian Lake, Yuxi | collected 2017-12-25
CGCGATCTCACGGCATTTCCAGCCGCAGGTTGGTTGCAATTTCAACCTCTGTGGGAAGAAATTTGTCGCACAGACCCAGATCTTTTCGATTGAGCTCAAATGCCGCCTCGCGCGGATTAACTCGTCTTGGAAATACATCACCGCCCGAATTTCTATTCATAGTTTCAGCCTTAGGTCAGTACTGCGGTGCGGTCATCGCGGTTCGCTTGTTCGACGACCTCGCCCCAGCCAGTGTCGCTTGGCTGCGCGTGATCGGTGCGGCAATTTTTTTGCTTGCGTTCTCGGCTAAATCGTTAAGGCTCGGCGGCCACTGGTCGCGCCAACAGATGATGAGCGTCAGCCTGTTCGGCATTTCAACGGCGCTTATGAATTTATTCTTCTACTTGGCCATTCAACACCTCGATCTGGGCAAAGGTGTGGCGATTGAATTCATCGGACCCATCACCGTCGCCGCACTTCGTACCCGCACGAGCCGCAATGCCATCGCCCTCGTCTTGGCCGTAATCGGTGTCGTGATTCTGTCCGGTTTCGAGCTCGGCAACGAGCCGTTGGGTTTACTTTTTATTTTTCTGGCTTCAATCATGTGGGCGCTGCACATCGTGATCGGGTCGAAGGTCGCAAGTTTTGACCGCGGCGTTTCTGGTCTTGGCATCGGCCTGTTGATCGGCGCACTCTTTATCGCTCCATTCGGTGCGCCAGATGCCGGCCCTGCATTCAGCGCACCATGGATTCTCGCAACATGTTTTTTGGTCGGCATTTTGTCAAATGCAATTGGCTACGGCATCGATCAATTCACTTTGCGACGCATTCCAGTGCGCAGATTTTCTGTGTTGCTCGCATTGCTGCCGGTCACAGCAACTATTTTCGGATTGCTGTTTTTAAATCAGGTGCCAAGTATCACAGACTTGATCGGTATCAGTTTTGTCTTGATCGGTGTCGTCGTGCAACAACGCGACGTGCTTCCGGCAACCGAAGTTGTGGCTTAATTTCAAGTAGACTGCTCAGGCGGGCAAGGGAGTTCTAATTCTCTATGCGCATACCCCCAATTTCATTCAAACGGCGCTTCGTCGCATTATTCGGCATCGCAACACTCGTTGTGGGGCTCGCACCTGCGCGACTCGCCCACGCCGAACTTGGTCAACTGCCTGGTGGCGTGGTTGTTTACGGTCGGGGTTTCGGCCATGGTCGCGGTCTCAGCCAATACGGTGCTTACGGTTGGGCAACGGTTCATGGCTGGTCGTGGGAGCAAATTCTCGACTTTTATTACGGCGGGGCAACAGGCAACTCGCGATCAAATCTTGAAGCGCCAAATCAAGATATGACAACTTGGCTGAGTGCGATGAACAACAAGCAAACCGGCGTTGTTTCAGACTCTGGCACGATGCGATTGCTCGAAGACCCAGACTCTGCCAGACGCTTCACCAGCATGGTCGCCCGCGAAAAGCCCGGCGCGCAACGCGTCTATCAGGTTTGGGGTTCAGGTGAACGCAAATGTCTGAATGAGGCAGACTCGCCCGAAGCCGCGGGTTTCGCTTTAATCGGCGAGTTCAACGAGACCGCGTCGTTTCTCACAAACGCCAGTCAAGACCCCGCCGCATCGGCACTTGACACGGTCGGTCTTTGCGAACCCAGATCAGCCAGCGCAAATCAAGTGCGTTACTACCGCGGCGTGATTCGCGCGATGAACAATACCAAAAACGAAAACCGCACGATCAACATTGCTCGACTCGACGATTATCTGCGCGGAGTTGTGCCCCGTGAGTCGCCGGCATCTTGGGGCGACACTGCTGGTGGTGCGGGTATGAATGCGTTGCGAGCCCAAGCAGTCGCCGCGCGATCATATTCGGTCACCGAAAATCGCTACACAGGTTTGGCGAAAACTTGCGATACACAAGACTGCCAAGTTTATGGTGGTGCTGCATTGCGCACCGCAGTGAATGCCTCGCCATCGGTTCTCGAAAGTGCCAACACCGATCGTGCTGTTGCTGAAACTTCTGGCGTAGTTATTCGAAATCCAAAAGGCAATATTGTGCGCACAGAGTTCTCGTCTTCAAACGGTGGTCGCACCGCAGGAGGAGAATTTCCGGCCTTGGTCGACGAAGGCGATATTGCTTCAAACAGTTCGCTGATGGTTTGGACGCGTACGTTTTCTGCCGCGCAAATCGTGGCCAAATACCCACAAATCGGCACCCTGGCATCGGTGACCACAACCAACGACGGTCTGGGTGGCGATTGGGGTGGCTATACGGTCGACGTCACAATCACCGGCACTTCTGGCGAGGTGAAAGTTTCAGGTTGGTCATTTCGTACAACTTTTGGGCTACCTGCGCCATGGTTCGGAGTGACACAAGTTTTTGGCGCACCACTTGAATCTGGCGTAGTTGGTTCAATGTTGTTCGTCGGTGATTCAATCGGTCAGAGCATCGTTCCAGAATTTTCGGCAATAATGTCGCCCGCCTATCCGTCGGTCAATTTTCAAGCCCTTGCCAATCGCTGCATGGTTGGCCCGAGTTGCGTCACACCAGACAAAGGTCTGCCGGATGCGATCGGTGTGGTCAACTCGCTCAGCGTCGAACAGTTCCCCCAAATCGCGATCATCCAACTGGGATACAACGACGATCCAAACACCATGGCTGGCGATGTGACTGCGGTGATCAACGCACTAAATGCACGCAACGTGCAAAGAATTATTTTTGTCAACCTGTCAACGCGTCGCGCTTCGCAAAACTATGCGTTGTCAAACGCTGCGTTGGCGGCTGCCGCGCAGACGAACCCAAATGTCTCAGTCCTCGACTGGAATTCGGCCAGCAGCGACCCGTCGGCTTCGCGGTGGTTCAGCGACGACATTCATTTAACAACAACTGGCCGCGTCGAATTCACATTGTTTTTGCGCAAACAACTCGACGACCTGCGTGCCCAAGGTCTAATAACACCGAACCCAGACAGTGTCTTGCCACTCGCCCTGCCACTGGTTGTTGGCAATAAGGGCGAACCCGTCGCGCAACTACAACAGGCTTTGAACGTCGCCCTGGGCCTGAAAAAGAAACAGAAACTTGCCACCGATGGCGCATACGGCAAAGGCACTGCAAGCGCCGTGAGCAAAGTCGAAGAACTCAACGGTCTGCCGGTGGATGGCATCGCTGACGCCACGGTCCTTAGCCTCATTGGCATCGACACCACGACTTTCAAACTCAGTCAAAACTCGCGCCATACGTCTATAGCTACGGCTCAAACAGCACTCGCCCGTGTACTCAAAATTAAAATGAAGGCAGACGGAATCTTTGGTTCCGGGACGGCTAAACAACTCAAGCGTTTTCAAAAAAGTGTCGGGCTCAAACAAACTGGCGTGATCGACCGTACAACCTGGCTTTCGCTGCTGGCTGCCAGCGCAACGCTCGCAAAATAAGTTAATCAGCTGTTAAATTTTTTTTGCCAGCTTTCGTCGCTCACAAGAATCGGATAAGCACCACGATATTCGCGCTTGAGCCGACGGTAATTCAGCGCAATTTCTTTGGTCACGACGCAGACTTCCCGCAATAACGAAAAAAATCGACGTGAGTCGCGCTCAACTACAAAACCTTCAGGCAGTCTGTCGTGGCGATACAAAATTCTGTTGTATCTGGTAGCCAACCCCACCGCTCGCGAGTCAATCGGCGCAGTTCTCAGAACATCACGACGTAGCGCCTTGGGCAGGATATAGCCACCGATGAGTGGCACGGCCAGCGCAAAACCAATCAAGCGGATCGGTTTGATTCTTGGTTTGGTGATTTTCACCGCGGCCAATTCTGCAGAAAGCGGTGCGGGCTTTTCTTCAGATACTTTGCGCAATTCGTCGTGCAGCGCAGAGTGATCCGTAGCAATCAACGCCGCCGGACCCTGCAGGTATGCACGCACACCGCGAATCATGTATTCGACGCTGGCATAACGCATCGAGAACAAGTTTCTGAAACACAACGCTATGAACCGTCGCGCCAAGTGCCACCAGTGATGGCGATCGAACACCAGCGTGTCAATGATCGCAAAATTGCGTTTTTCGTAAAACAACGAAGATGGATTGTTCTTCAGACCAAAATCTGCGTGCCAGACGATCACCCCGTTTAAAGTGACGCTGTGCTTGCCGGTATGCAGCAACCCAAAGCTCACATCATCGCCACGGACAAAGATTGGTAGTGGGTTATCTCGCGTGATCATCACCGGAAACGCCGTATACCACCATGCCGTATAGGCAAACTTCTTTTCGCGTGCGTCGCGCAACACCGATTTGCGCTGGCGCAAGTCGTCTTCACGACCGATCGCCCGCAACGGATACAGCGATCGCCATCGATATTTCGAGCCCGCCTCAAATTGCATCCAACCACGCTCTTCGCTGAGCATTGCTCCGTGGATACACAATTTTTCGTCACGCGCGAAACTAAACAGTGCATAGGTTCGCACAAGGGCATCTGGCTCGAGGGTGATGTCGTCGTCCATCAACAAGATGTGTGTCGACCAACCTTCGTTGCGCAGATGAATTATCCCTCTTGCAAAACCACCAGCACCCCCCAAGTTGGGGTTCGGTACGACCATGATCGGTGCATCGGGCTCGGTATCAAATTTGATATTTCGTGCGTTGTCGACAACGAGCACTCGCAATTTACCGTGCAGTGTTTCGACCGTTTTTTCAAGATGCAAAACCTTTGCCACGGTCGGCTTGACATAATCTTGGCGATTAAAAGTGGTAATCGATAACGAAAGCCTTATCTCACGCGCGGCAATCGTGGTCGTTGTCCATTCTCCCCCGGTGACGACCACATCGGTTTGCTCTGCGCTTAGCCGAACGAAATAACTTCCATAAATCACCCCGGAAAAATCCGGCACTTCGATCGTCGTCTTGCCGTTCAACGCAATACCACTGGATGCGACGACTTTTTCTGTTTGTGTCAAGCCGAACAACTTGGCACAAACACCCACAATTTCGATTCGACCAGACCCGCTTGCAAAAATGCTGACGGAGAGATTCTCGATGATACTCAGTCGTCGCCAACGACCAGCAGCGAAAACCCCGAACGAAGTATCAAAACTGAGTTCGGCGCCAGCACGCAAAATAGCCCGACCATCCGCGATCGTTACATCACCCTCGGCACGCACGTACAGCAACGGCTCGGTCGTCTCTGAACGCGGCAGGGTCAGTCTTTGCAACAAGAAATTATTCATTTCATGCCATCGGATCAACCGAAAAACTCGGCAACGATTTTTTTGCGGTCAGGCATTCAAGCATCACTTTTGCCGCCGACAATGCCTCATGAATCGTCACATCCATGTCGAGATAACGGTAGGTGCCAAGTCTGCCAATGAATGTCACGCCTTTGGCACCGCGAGCCCGTTGCACGTACTGCAGCAACTGCTCCTTTTCTTTGACCAATCGAATCGGATAATAAGGCGTATCAGTCTCACCACAAAGTCGCGAAAACTCGCGATAGACAACTGTCCGAGCGTGGTCTTCCCACGGTGCGAAGTGTTTGTGCTCGGTAATTCGCGTGTACGGCACCTCGACATCGCAGTAGTTGACAACTGGGTGACCCTGATAATCGCCGTCACTTACCTCTGGCAAAAAATCCAGGGTTCGGTATCCCAATCGTCCGAATTCGAAATTAAAGTACGCATCAATTGGTCCAGTCCAGACAACATGGTCAAACTCACCAAACTCCGTCGACTCAAAAGGCACGAACTTCGTGTTTAACCGCACTGCGATCGACGGGTGATTCAGAATCGCCTCGACTATCGGTGTATAACCATCTTTGGGTATCGCTTGATACGGGTGGTTGAAATATGAATCATCTTCCGTAAAGCGCACGGGCAGTCTCGCCAAAATGCTTGCAGGTAATTCTTTCGGATCGACCCCCCACTGCTTTGACGTATAACCCGCGAAAAACGCCTCGTACAACTCTCGACCGACGAATCGCAAGCCTTGGTCTTCAAAAGAAACCGGATTAGTGATCGTCGTGTCAGCCTTGCTCTGAATAAATTCTTCGGCTTGCCCGGCATCAAAATCACGGTCAAAAAACTGGTTGATCGTCTTCAGATTCACCGGCAACGAATACATTGACCCTTGCGAAATGGCCTTGACTTTGTGGCGATACGGCATCATTTCGCCAAAACGATTGATGTACTCCCAAACATGCTCATGCTGCGTGTGAAAAATATGCGGGCCATATTTATGGATCATCACGCCCGTGTCGTGACGCGCCGTAAAGCAATTACCAGCTACATGGTCACGGGCATCAAAAACCATCGATTTGTGGCCGGCCTCCGCCAATTCTCGAGCAACAACTGCTCCTGAAAACCCAGCCCCAACAATGGCGAATCGCACTAGATAATCATACGACTTGAGGTCGCGCGACTGAGTTCAATTAGATATCGGGCTTGTTGGCTAAGCAATTATTTTGAGAGCCACGGTGCGCAGGCACCTTCGAGATCACGAATTTGAATTCTCTCTCGATTGTCATGCGTCACAGCATTCTTCGGATCACGTTGCAACTTGAAAGTGCGAAACGACATTTCGGTCGTGTCAATTGTCAAAATTTTGCCGATCAACGAATCGCCCAGATCAAGTATCAGTTTCAAGGCTTCGAGCGCTTGAATCGAACCGACGATTCCGGGCAATACGCCCAGCACTCCGGCCTCGGCACAACTCGGGGCCAATTCTGCTGGTGGCGGTTCTGGCACCATGTCGCGATACGTCGGGCCAAGAATCGGGTGAAACACACTGACCATGCCTTCAAATCTGAATATTGAGCCGTGCACAACCGGAATGCCTAGTTTGACGCTGGCATCGTTAAGCAGATACCGACTTGGAAAGTTATCCGCACCATCCACAATTACGTCATAACCTGTCAGGATTTCAATTACGTTTTCGGCACAAAGCCGCGTGTCGTAGGTAACGACATCGACATCGGGGTTGAGCATCGTCAACGTTTTTTTCGCCGAGTCAACCTTGCGGTCCCCAACTCGATCGACGTTGTGCAAAATTTGACGCTGCAAATTTGACGCATCAACTACGTCCATATCCACGATGCCTAGCGTGCCGACGCCCGCCGCTGCCAAATACATCGCAGCTGGCGAGCCGAGCCCACCGGCGCCCAGCAACAACACCTTGCTCGAAAGCAACTTTGTCTGACCCTCAATGCCGACCTCGGGCAACAACACATGGCGTTGATATCGATTTTTCTGCTCTGCCGACAACCGTGCCGGTGTCGACCACTCGCGGTTTTCGTCTTTCCATTTGCCAAACCCACCGGCCATGCTGAACACGCTTGTATAGCCCAATTCTTGCAGCGTCTCGGCGGCAAATGCACTGCGCACCCCGCCTGCGCAATAGACGATTACTGGAGAGTTCTTGTCGACGATCTTCGATTCGACTTGGGCTTCAAGATGCCCGCGCGGAATATGCACAACATTATTCAACGCTCCTTGTTCGAACTCGTCGGGCTCGCGGACATCCAAAACTACGACTTGTTTAGCGGCAATTTTTTCTGCGGCAGTCTGCGTGTCGACCTCTTGGATCTTTGACTTGGCGGCAGCAAGTAATTCGCGAAAACTAGTCATATCAATACCCTACCGTTTTTGTCAAGATTTCACGATGCCGCAAATTTCGGGCAAAACTTTCGCGATTGGCGCATTCACAATCACTTCGGCGTATTTATCCATTTCAGTTGGCTGACCATTGACGATAATTATTCTGGCTCCAGAACTTTTTGCCCTCGGCAAAGTGTTGCACGCCGGAAAAACCGATAGAGAAGTGCCGACGGCCAAAAACACTTCGCATTCGGTGCTCGCCTGCATCGCGCGATCCATCACATCTTGGTCCAATGACTGGCCAAACAAGATCGTGTCGCTCTTGAGAATGCCGCCACAAAGTTCGCACTTCGGGTCTGGGTCGCCTGCCAAAACTCGGTCTAATGCTTCAGTCATCGGACGGCGATCTTTGCAACCCCAACAACATGTGCGATGCAAAGTGCCGTGAACTTCTAGAACCTTGCTCGGGTCGTGGCCGGCTTGCTGATGCAACTCATCGACGTTTTGCGTGACGATGGCAACAAGCGATTCGCGCTTTTCAATCGAAAGCAACGCACGATGTCCGTCATTTGGTCGCGGGTTGTTGTTGATCCATTTTGCGCGATTTTGCCAAGACTGCTGGCGCAGTTGAGGGTCTTGCAAATAGAACTGCAATGTCGCCGCCCGCTCAGCATCGGGATTCTTGGTCCATAAACCATTCGGTCCCCGAAAGTCTGGAATCCCCGAGTCAGTTGAGATGCCGGCTCCCGTCAACACAGTTATTTTTGACGATGAAGCAACAATTTGCCTGGCTGCATTCACTGCTTGGTCGACACCGTTATTTTTCACCGCAGTATTCTGCCGTAAATTGCCTGCCAAAACTTCGCACAGACGCACACAAATCACTATGGCTTCAAACATTTGCGACCTCACAAACACCGAAATCTTTGTCTCTGAATGGGTTGACCCGGTATTGACCGCATCCGGTTTCGACGCGTGTGGCGACTATGTCGAAACATTTTGGCTCGGCGTCATCGGCCCCAGCGCCACATGGGTGCTGCGACATCTGTCGCGCGAACTCGAAGTTTTTCCAAACGGATACAGCCTCGACTTGGCCAAAACGGCGGCGGCACTCGGGCTCGCCTTTCGGCATGGTTCGGGTTCGCTCGAACGAGCCATTCAACGATGCGCAACATTTGGTCTGGTGGCTCAACTTCCACAGTCGCTTGCCGTGCGTAGGCGACTACCTGCACTGACTAAACGTCAACTACTTCGTTTGCCAACTACCTTGCAACACTGCCACAACGAGTTGTTTGCTAAAAACTGATTATTTTTCAGCGACCGTACGACGAATTTCGACGATTCGCTCTTGATCATGATTTGCGTCGTCGCCTTTTTCGGCCAACGCAGCATTGCGATCTTTGGCCGCTTCTCGCTCGGCAATCGTGGTGTCCACGCGTTTAAGAGCAGCGTCCGTGCCATGCTCATGGATAAATGACGCCCACTCGACCAAGGCCTCAACCATTTCGCTTTCCGGCACGACGGCGACGTTGCGCCCTTTGACAAACAAGTGCCCGCGTTTGTTGCCTGCGGCAATGCCTAAGTCGGCTTCACGAGCCTCACCAGGACCATTGACCACACAGCCCATGACTGCAATTTGAAGGGGCAACTTTTTGTCGGCGAAAGCCTGTTGCGCACGCTGGGCGATGTCGATCACGTCAACTTCTGCACGACCACAACTCGGACATGCAATCAAATCGACATTTTTTCGCTCGCGCAACCCAAGAGATTCAAGCAACAACCGACCAGCCCGGGCTTCTTCAATCGGGTCGGCCGTAAGGCTGTAGCGAATCGTGTCACCGATGCCTTCAAGCAACAATGTGGCGATGCCAGCCGTGGCTTTTACTAGTCCCCCAGGCAGTGGCCCCGCTTCAGTGACACCAAGATGCAATGGAAAATCAGTGATCTCGCTCAGCATGCGATAGGCCTCGACCATCAACACGACATTCGAGGCTTTGACCGAAATCTTCACCAAATCAAAGTCAACTTCTTCGAAATATTTCAACTCTTGTTGCGCCGATTCGACCAACGCCAACGCTGTAAGTCCACCATGTTTTTCGTAGAGATCTGAATCTAATGAACCGCCGTTCACACCGATTCGAATCGACACGCCCCGATCGCGAGCATCCGAGGCGACCGCCTTGATGTGATCTGGTTTACGGATATTGCCAGGATTGAGGCGCAAACCGTGCACACCCGCTTCGAGTGCGGCAAGCGCCATTCGATATTGATGATGGATATCGGCGATAATTGGAACCGGTGAGCGCGGCACGATTTTTGCCAAGCCCTCGGCGGCAGCCGCATCGTTGCAAGTGCAACGCACGATGTCGCAACCCGCCTGAGCCAATGCATAAATTTGTTGCAGCGTGCCTTCGACATCGGCCGTCTTTGTGATCGTCATCGACTGCACGCTGATCGTCGCACCGCCCCCGACCAGGACTTTGCCAACCTGAATTTGACGGGTCTTTTTGCGCTGGTATTTTTCTGAATCATTTGTCGTCATTCGCGCACCCAAATCTCAGAATCTTTTTAACCGAGCGGGCTCGTGATATCTAAATAAAGGCCCGCAAACATTAATGTTACGAGCAAAACCACCACGGTCGTCGCCACCGGAATCATCTTGCCGACATCTGCACGGTAAACGCGCCCACGACGCGAACGAACGAGCTCGTATGTGGCAATCGCGGCATGACCGCCATCAAATGGCAGAAGTGGCATCAAGTTGAAGACTCCCACAAAAATGTTGACGCTGGCGAGCAACATTAGAACACCTTTGAGGCCCTCACTACGACCGATTTCTCCGCCAACTTGGCTTGCCCCAACAACCGTCGTTGGTCGCGTCATCATGTCTGGCTCGTCGGCGACGACGTTTGAAAATATGTTTTTCGGATTAAGCACCACGACTAGACCCGACACAGAATCCTTCGCGGTTCGAGCAACATCAAACAGACCAAGTCGCACCGCATCAAATGGATTTTGGCGCACATAACGATATGAATCTGATGCGACACCCAAAAACGCCACCTTCGGGTTGGCTGGGTTCGCTCCAAGTACAACCTGCTCAACACCCACCTGACCCTCGCGCAGATATTTAATGGTGACGATTGCTCCTGGCTGATTTTCAACGATCGCGAAAATCAACTCGCTTCGTGAAGTTATTTGTTTATCATCAATCGCCACGATTTGATCACCCTCGCGCAAACCAATTTTTGCTGCAGCCGAGTCGATCGCAGGCGCGCCATAAATCAAAAGTTTGCCCGTATCACCGAATCGGCCCGCGGTCGCGTAGATGCCAATGAACAGCACGATCGCGATAATCAAATGCATCAAACTGCCGGCAGTAATCACGAGCATTCGCTTCGGATACGACTGCTGACGATATGTGCGGGGCTCGTCTTGCGGGTCTGACTCATCCAAATTGTTCATGCCCACGATGCGCACGAAAGCACCAATCGGCAGGGCACGCAAACCAAATTCGACCTCACCACGCTGAAAACTGAACACTCGTGGTCCCATGCCCATAAAGAACTGCGTTACTTTCATGCCGCTGCGGCGAGCCGTCAGAAAGTGGCCAAGTTCATGCAGAAATACCGAGACGATCAAGCCAGCCACAAAAACCAACGACCACGGATTCTTCACACCGAGCCAAATCAACAGCCCGACGACTACGACGCCAGTGATTTTCGCAGTCGCAGAATCATTTTTTGGTTTTTGCGGATCGACTGCACCACCCGCAGCCATCTCATCACGAAATTTAGTGTAAAACGAACTCAATTATTTTGTCTCCTTCATCGCCCATTCACGCGCCATTCGGTCGGCTTCTAAAATGTCGTCGACCGTTTTTGGTATTTGACCATCATGGTGTTGCATAGTTGATTCAATGATGCTCGGAATCTCCGACCATTTGAGGCCTCCAGCCAAAAATATTTCGACGGCGATTTCGTTGGCCGCGCTCAACCAGGCAGGCGCCGTGCCACCGATTCGCCCGGCTTGATATGCGAGGTCGAGACAGCGAAATATGTCACGATCGGGTTTTTCGAAATCAAGGCGCGAAACATCCGCCCAATTGATCGCGCCGAAGCTGACGGATGCTCTGTTCGGGTACTCAAGTGCGTAGGCAATCGGCAATTTCATATCGGGCATCGAAAGTTGCGCGATCGTCGTCCCATCGCGAAACTCGACCATCGAATGCACAATTGACTGTGGATGAACGACTACGTCTATCGCCTCATAACCCACGCCAAATAACTCGTGGGCCTCAATCACCTCGAGTCCCTTGTTCATCAGCGTCGAAGAATCCACCGTAATTTTTGGCCCCATTGACCATGTCGGGTGCTTCAACGCGTCAGAAACCGAAACATCTTTCAACGAGTCACGCGACCGACCTCTAAACGGCCCGCCACTAGCGGTCAGCAAGAGTCTCGACAGATCACGTGGGAAGTTCTGCGAACTGCGCAAGCACTGGTGTATCGCACAGTGTTCGCTATCAACGGGGATTATTTCTGCGCCGGCAGTTTTTCGCAGTGGCGCCACTACCGGCCCCGCAGCGATCAAACTCTCTTTGTTGGCAAGCGCCAGTCGCTTGCCACTTTTTAGAGTTGACATGGTCACGCTCAGTCCGGCAAAGCCAACAACACCGTTGACGACCACATCGGCGAGCACTGCTAGTTGTGTTGCGTCATCTACGACCTCAATTTTC
>SXGS01493288.1_pt1 | contig 12292 bp, 7 predicted proteins | sample 3174681 | NCBI WGS metagenome assembly SXGS01 (sample SAMN11356861, study PRJNA531348) | freshwater metagenome | isolation source: freshwater sample F1-80 | place: China: Fuxian Lake, Yuxi | collected 2017-12-25
AAGCCGCCGCCGGGTCCGCCGAAGCCGCCGCCGGGTCCGCCCCCGTTCGGCTCCCAATTGTCCAGCGCAAGTTGCAGGAGCTGAGCTTGTTGCTCCGCCGTGAGCACCTTCGACAGGGCCAGCCGTACCTGGTTTGTCACGTCCGTCCATGTGCGCATCCGCACCGAGGCCTGTTGTTCCAGGCTGGTTTGTACCTGAGCTTCCACCGCGGCCGGCGCCTGTCCGGACGCGGCCGTACGGCGCGCCTGTTCCATCGTGGTTCGTGTGCGCGCCAGCGCCGTCGCCTCGGCCGACGCTGCTTCTTTCAGCCTGCCCTGGGCCTGATCCAGGGCTGGGGCCAGCCGGCCTGCCTGCTGGCCCGTCACCCGGAGTTGTGCGAGCAATCGGGTGAGGGTCAGCTCGACTTGAGCGTCGCGGGCATCGGACGCGGCTTGCTTCGCGTCCGGGGCGCCGGGGGCAGGCGCCGGCTGCTGAGCCTGGACGGTTGCCGCGCTCAGTACGAGCGCAGTCCCCAGGGCTACGGTATGAGCAATTCTCGTTGGCATGGTTTCCGTTTCGCCGTGCGTCACTCCAGGGCAAAATCCCTGACCTGGTGTCTGGTAGCGGACAGTCGCTGCTTCGACGAGGGCCGATTTCCAGGGAAGTGTGGGGCACACGGCCTAGACAACCGACTTCTACTCTCAGGGACGCAGGAGCTGACGCCTGGTTCTCTCAAAGATTCCGGTGAGGGCCCGCCGCGGTGCTCCACTCGGAGGGCCTCACGTGGCAGGAGTAGCGGCGCCGATGATGACCGGTCCCGATTCAGTCCGGCGCGCGGGTTGGCCCCGGATGCCGGGCCGACCCGTGGAGCATTCTGTCGTCTCTTACGGGTTGGCGGTGGTGCTGGTGGCAGCGGCGGCCGGCCTCCTCTGGTGGCCGGTGCTCGGACTGGCGCGAGCAGGAGTGTTCCTGCTGTTTCTGCCGGTAGTGGTGCTCTGTGCCTGGCAGGGGGGCCTCGGCCCGGGGTTGACCGCCACGGTCCTGGGGGCGACTGTGGGGTGTGGCATTCTCATTCCGCCCGCGAACTCACTCGGGGTGGAGACGCCCGCCGGCCTCCTGAATCTGCTAGTTTTTCTGAGCCTCGGCGGTGGCCTCAGCGTGTTGTGTGAGCAGATCCGCGACGAACGTACCGTCGCCCGCCGGACCGCCGAGAACCTCACTGTCAGCGAGGACCGGTGGAGGCAGGTCCTGGAAACGGCGGAGGAAGGCATTTGCATCCTCGACCGGGGCGGCGCGATGGAGGTTACCAACGCCCGCTTTCGGGAAATGCTGGGGGTGCAGCCGGAGGAGGTGCGTGGAAAGAACATAACGGAATTCCTGGTGCCGGATGAGCAGCAGGAGGGCTTTTGGAGCGCGTGCGCCCGGGGCGAGGCTGCGCAGTCGGCATGGGCACTGCAACGGGAAGATGGAGTCGTGGTGCAGGCCCAGGTGCGCTCCGGCGCGCTGCGCGACGAAGCGGGGGCTGTCATCGGAACGCTGGCGTCTTTCACGGACGTCACGGAAGGACTCCGGCTGCGGGAAGAGCTCCAGGAGGCGAGCCGGCGCATCCTGACGATTGTGAACCATTTACACGAGGGATTTGTGGCGCTGGATCACGACGGCCGGGTCACTTTTGCGAATCCCACGGCGCAAGGTCTGTTCGGGAGGCCGCTTTCCCTGCTGCAGGGAGAGCAACTCTGGGAGGTCTGCGATGATCTCCGCGACACCGACTTTGCCCAGCATGCGCGGTCGGTGCTGGACGGCGCGGGTGAGATCCACGCACTCATCCGTCATCTGGCCACGGATCTCTGGGTGGAGCATCGTTTCCAGCCGTACGGCGACGGCCTGTTCGTCTTCTCCACCGATGTGACCGCTGCTCAGTGGCCCATGATGGCGGATGCTGCGCGATCCGCCACGCGGAATGTGCTCGTCGAGGCCGCCTCGCTGCGCTCGGCTGCACCGCGCTTCCTGGCCGCCGCCGCAGAGCCGCTGGGATGGGATGCGGCCTGCCTCTGGCTGGTGGATTTTGAAGAGCGGGTGCTGCGCGGGCAAGAAGTCTGGTCCACGGAGGGGTTCCCCTGCCTGGAACTCCGCGATCAACAGCGGGAAATGACGCTGCGCCCGGGGATCGCCATCGTGGGCAAGGCGTGGAACTCTGAGACTTCTCACTGGTTGGAGGATACGGGAGAGGAGCCCTATTTCCTTCGACAGGTGGCCTACCGCACCGATGGCCTGCAGTCCCTTGTGGCGATCCCGCTGCGGCGGGGCAGTCGGATCCTCGGGGTGCTGGAATTCTTGAGCCGGGTCTCCCGCCAGCAGAGCGAAGCGATGCTGCACCTGTTGGAAGATCTCGCCAACCAGTTCGCGCAGTTTCTTGAAAAGGAGCAGGCCGACCTGGACCGGCAGGCGGCGGAAGCGCGATTCCGCCGCCTCCTGCGCGGTGTGGCCGTGCCGATGGCCCTCGGCGACGCAGGGGGGACCGTCCGGGATGCCAGCGATGGGTTCTGTCGCCTGCTCGGGTATGACCGCGCCGACCTGCGGCCGGGCCGTACCACCTGGTCCGTGCTGACCCCGCCGGCGGCGACCCGTCTGGATGAAGTCGCGCGCGCGCAACTGAGCGAGCCCGCGGGGCGGTCTCGGGCTGTGGAGTGGCTCCGCAAGGATGGGACGCCGGTTCCGGTGCGCATGACCGCCACGCCGGTTGATGGGGAGGCCATTGATTGGATTGTCGTGGGTGTGGATGATACCGAGTTACAGCTTGTCGCCAACGCGGGGGAATCTGCGTTCGTCGCGCTCACCCCGGGTTTAGAGACCCGCTGGGCCAACGCCCGCTTCCAGGACTGGTTCCCGTCGGATGGAGGCTCTGATACCTGGCTCGCCGCGGCGCCGGATGCGATTCGGGAATGGCTGGAACCCCTGGTCCGGCAGGCGCAGAGCGGAATCCGGCGTGCCACGGAGGGGACAGTCGTGCATCCGGTGCTGGGTTTGCGCGAGGTTTCGGCCTCTGCGATCCCACAGATCGGGCCGGGGGGGAAAGTAACGGGCGTCCTGCTTCGCCTGGAGGACCGCACCGTGCGACTGCGTGCGCAGATGGCCTGGGACGTCTGCGAAGATGTGAGCCGCGCTCTCTCTGCCGGCCTGCCGCCGCTGCCTTGCCTCCGGGAGGCCGCGCAGCGCATCCCGCCGCGCCTCGCCGACTGGTGCGTGCTTACACTCGTGGACGACCGGCGGCGTCCCATACACAACATCGCGTTCCACGAGAACGCGGCCCGTGCGGAATTTCTGGAGCGGGTGCTGCGCAGCTTTCCCATTCTCTCGCCGGAGTTCGCGGCCCAGTTGCGTCCCTACGAAACCGGCGACCCGGAGCTCTGCGAGCAGTTCTCCGAGGCAGCCGGACAGATCGGGATCTGGGACCCGTCGCACCGCGAGACGCTCGATCGTCTGGGGTTTCAGTCGAATCTGTGCGTGCCGATGCGGGTCGGCGAGCGCATCATCGGGGCGCTGACGCTGGTCATGGCCGAATCGGGACGGCGCTTCTCGCGCGAAGACCTGCCCTATGCCCTGGATCTGGCGCTGCGGCTGGCCGGCCCACTCGAAGCCGCTCGCTAACTTCCAGCGTTGTGCCGGGAGTTCGGAAACGGCCCCTGGGCGCCCGCGGGCTGGGGAGCGGATCTGGAGTCTCCGCACTCCGCACCGGAGATCACCGGCAGTCGCGCAGCCGGTCGCCCCTTGTCCTGACGAAGCCCTGCGTGCCCCAACGGCCGGGGCAAGGTGTACCGTGGCGCAGTTGCCCGGAGTCACAGAAACGAAGTTCGGAGACTCCACGGGGCGCGCTGCGCGTAATCCCGCAGAAAACTGCATACCCCCTCGGAGGAAAGACAGATGCGATTGGCAGGAAGGGTGGCGATCGTCACCGGAGGCAGTTCGGGAATTGGACGGGGCATCTGCCTGGCGTTCGCACGGGAAGGCGCCCGCGTCGTCGTCGCGGATCTCCGGGAAGAACCCCTCCGTGGGCGCTATCACGAGACCGATGCAGCGCCCCCGACGGCGGCAGCCATCGCCGGCAGCGGGGGGCAGGCGCTCTTCGTGCCCGTTGATGTGACCGAGGATGCAGCGCTGGCCGCCCTGTTGGAGCAAACGGTCGCGCATTTCGGCGGCCTCGACATCCTGGTGAACAACGCCGGTATCCACATCCCGGGGAATTCCCAGGACCTGACCATCGCGCAGTGGGATCGGGTGGTAAACACGAACCTGCGCGCCCTCTTCGTCGCCACACGGCTGGCGATCCCCCACCTGCGGCGATCCCCGCACGGGCGCATTCTGCACGTCGCTTCAGTGCACGCATACGGGGGCGGCGCCGGCCCGGCCTACGCCCCGGCGAAGGCCGCCGTGGTCAACCTGGCGCGGGACACGGCGCTGGAAGTGGGGCGGGACGGCATCACGGTGAACGCGATCGGTCCCGGCTACATCGCGACGGCCCTGCAGGACTATCTGGAGCCGGCGCAGATCGAGGCGTGCCGGCAGCGCACCCCGCTGCCGCGGCTCGGGCGACCGGCGGATGTCGCCGCGGCGGCGGTCTTCCTGGCCTCCGACGAGGCGGAGTGGATCACCGGCGCCTCTCTTGTGGTGGACGGCGGCTTCATCGCCTCTGTCTGAACGGCTGCTCCGGGTTCAGTCCGGATTGGGCTGGACCGGCGGGACATTTTTCCAGGTCCATTCCGGGCGCGCGTTGGCGAACTTTTTGAGGGCGCTGTGGAGTTGCTCGTACTCGCGGCGCTGTGCGTCCGAGAGGCCCTCGGAGGACAGCGGCTGCTTCTCTCCCGGGTCGGCTTCCACATCAAAGAGGCGGCCGTCGCGGTAGAGTTTCAGGTGCTCCCCCCGTGCGAACTCCGATCCGGTCGGTCCGCCATCGCGGGCATACCAGGAGTAGATCCACCGCCGGGGCGCGCCGCCCTTCCCGGTCAGGCGCGGCCAGAGGCTGTGCCCATCCAGCGTCCAGCCCTTCGGACGCCCGATGCCGGTGCAATCCAGCAGGGTCGGTACGAAGTCGGTGAAGTCCACCAGATCGCGGGTTACCCGCCCGGCGGGGATCCGCCCGGGGAGGCGCACCATCAGCGGCACATGCATTCCGATCTCCTGCTGCAGGCCCTTGCCGCCCTGAAGCGCCTGCCCGCGGAACCGGGTGGTGATCGGCCGTCCGGTGCCGTTGTCGCCGGTGAACAGCACGAGGGTGCGGTCCCGTAGCCCCAGTTCGTCCAGCTTGCGCAGCACCTTGCCGACGGCGGCATCGGCATGCGCCACCATGTCGGGGAAGTAGCGGGGGCCGGCTCTGCGCGAGGGGTCTCCCTCCGGCCCGGTCGCCTGCCGCCGGTAATCGGGTGAGTTGGGAGGCGGCTCGAACGGTCCGTGGGTGAGCACCATCGGGTAGTAGGCAACGAAGGGACGGGCCTTGTTCTGCTCCAGAAACAAGCAGACGGCATCGGCCAGCAGGTCCTCACCGAATTCGCCGTTCCGGTAGTCGCGCTCTACACCGTTGAACTCGAGGCCGGGATTAGCGTAACGGGCCGGGCGGCGGGTGTGCTGCCAGAGCACCGCCTCATCGAAGCCGAAACGCTGGGGAAGGTCTTTCTCGCGACCCAGTTGCCATTTTCCGAAGATTCCCGTCCGGTAGCCCGCCGCCCGAAACCAGTGCCCGAACGTCTGCTGTCGAGCATCAAGGGCGCCGAACCGGGTGTAGTTTCGGATGTTGTACTGGCCCGTCATCAGTTGCAAGCGGGACGGCGTACAGAGAGGCTGCGCGTACGCGCGTTCGAAACGAACGCCCTCGGCGGCGAGCCGGTCCAGATTCGGCGTGCGGTAGTCGCCCCCGTTGACGCCGACGCATTCGTAGCCGAAGTCGTCCGCCATGATCACCACGATGTTCGGCCGGTCGGCGCGTTGGGCGTTCGCGCCGTTCCCCGCCATGAGGATCCCTGCTGCCGTCAACAATCCGAGCCAGACCGTTCCGCGTGACATAGGCACACCTCCGGATGGGAGTTGGCCAGGACGCGGGGAAATTCCTCAACACGCGGTGCAGAGCCCCGGAGATCGGGAAGAAATCGGGAGTGAGGCCCGAGAAATGGTTGGGAAGCGTTTGACGGCAGGGCAGCATCATCCAACGGGATCTGCCCTGTGCCCGCGCCCTTCCCGACCATCATGATTGAGCAACGGGCCGCACACGGACGGGGAGGGTGTTATGGGACGGTGGGTCGGGATGGCGGCGGCGGTCACAGCGCTCGCCCTGGGATCGTGGGTGGCCGCGCAGCCGCCGCGTGCCGCGCCGCAGAACACCTACGACCTGGTGATCCGCGGGGGCCGGGTGGTAGATGGAACGGGCAATCCGTGGTTTCTGGCCGATGTCGGTGTGCAGGGAGACCGGATCGTCTACCTGGGCCGCGCCTCCGACGTGCGGGGGCGTACGGAAGTGGATGCCCTCGGGAAGGTCGTCGCGCCCGGGTTCATTGATATCCATTCCCACTCGGACGACACGCTGCTCCAGGACGGGCACGCCGAGAGCAAGATTCGCCAGGGCGTCACTACCGAGGTGCTGGGGGAAGGCAGTTCCCAGGGACCCTTCACCGGAAAGGCGCCGCCGAAGGAGGTCACGGTCGGCGGCCGCACGGAGCGGTTGTCCCGTCTGGGCGAGTACCTGTCGCTGGCCGAGCGGGCGGGCATCTCCGTCAACATCGCCACCTACGTTGGAGTGGACAATGTGTGGCGCGCAGTCATGGGCAATTCCCACGCCCGCCCCACGGTCTCCCAGCGATCCGAAATGCGCGGGCTGATCCGCGCCGCCATGGAGGAAGGCGCCTTCGGACTTTCCTCAATGCTCGCGATGCCTCCCGGCTCCCTCGCGACCACCGACGACGTGGCGGATCTGGCCGCTGCGATTCGCCCGTACGGCGGTCTCTTCAGCACGCACAACCGGAACGAAGGCACCGGCGTCCTGGACGCGATACGCGAGGCGATCACTGTCGGCGAGAAAGCGGGCGTCCGCGTGGATGTGATCCATCTGAAGATTGCCGACCAGCAGCTCTGGGGCCGCATGAAGGAAGTGGTGGATCTGATCGAAGCTGCTCGCGGGCGCGGTGTGGATGTGCAGGCCAACGTCTATCCCTACACCCGGGGCAGCAACAACCTCTCCAGCATCCTTCCCCCCTGGGTGCATGAGGGAGGCGCCGACCGGAGACTCGCGCGCCTCCGCAATCCGGCAGACCGCGCTCGGATGAAGCGGGAGATTCGCACCGGTATTTCCGGCTGGTATAACCATTACACCGCCGTGGGGGGCGACTGGAAGCGGATGCTGGTTGCGGGCGCCGGGCGCTACCAGGGGCAGACGATGGACCGGGTGCTCGCGTCTCGCGGCGTGCCCGTCCCGCCGGACCCGAGCCGGGCCTCTGTCGCCGACGCGGACCGTACCCTCGACGGTCTGTTCGATCTGCTCCTGGAGACCGGCGGCTCGGTCCCGACCGTGTACGAGCATCACTCCGAGCCGGACATGAACCTGGCGCTGGTCCAACCCTGGTGTTCCATCGGGTCCGACGGCTCGGCGCTGGCCATCGCCGGCCCCCTCCGCCGCGGCAACCCGCACCCCCGCAGTTTCGGGACCTTCCCGCGCGTGCTGGGCGTCTATGTCCGCGAGCGACGCGTGCTCCGGCTGGAAGACGCGATCCGGAAAATGACCTCGCTCAACGCCGCCCGTCTCGGTCTCACGGATCGCGGCACTCTGCGCCCCGGCCACGCCGCGGACATCACGGTGTTCGATCCCGCCCGCGTCGCCGACCGCGCCACGTACACGGATCCGTTCCAGTACCCGGTTGGGATCGAACAGGTCATTGTCAACGGCCGCGTGGTCCTCAATCGAGGCCGCCATACTGGCGCCCGTCCCGGCCGCGCGCTGCGCAGGGCGCGGGGGGTACGGGGTTGAAACGCCGGGCAGGAACGGGAAGACCACCTGCGTGGATCGGCTGGGTACGGCTGTTTGTAGCAGCGGATTCCGCCTGGCGTGCACGGCACAATGTCGGCGCAAACTCGACCTGGAGACGCCGGAACTGCGCGTTCACTGCAGCAATAGTGGTAGTGTCCCTGTGCGGCGCCGGACTGCGATCAGCCCCACGAGCACTGTTGGCGGAGCCGTGCAGCCGTTGGTAAACTGTCAGCGCCAACGTGCCGGGAGGGATCATCGGTTGCTCCGTACCACTGGTATCCGGTGCGCCGGCGGCACAACGGATACCATGTCTTCGTAGCGCCCGGCCCGCCTGCGCGTACGGGGAGTGCCCGGCCGAGCGAGTGGCCGCCACCGCACCCTGGCGCTGCGCGCAGCCGCTACCGACCGAAGGAAACCGGGATGGTTCAACAACGAAGCCTCTGGATTTGTAGTCTCCTCGCAGGTGGGATGTGGGGTGGGGTTGTAGTCGCTGCAGCGCAGTCCGAGTTCCGGACCGAGATCCGGATCGGCGTGGATCGAAACCGCGTGGAGGTGCGCCGGCTGGGACGGGCAGACGAGCGGCGCATCGGCGAGGTGATCCAGGGCCGCCTGCCGCTGTTTGCGCTCGAGGGGGGGAGCGTGGATGTCCGCAGCCTCGATGATGTCCGCCTCGTGGTTCCCGTGACGCAGCCTGCCACCGAGTTCCAACTGCGCGCCCTTCGCCGCCCCGGACTGCTGGAACTGCGGCATCTGGACGAGGTGCAGACCAGCTTGAATCCGAAGGCGCGTTACGTGTTGGAATATCGCCAGATCGTCGAGATGGTGCCCGTCAAGATCGGTGAAGGAGCGACGGCCCGGCAGGTCGCACGCCCCAGAGAGACGTCCCGGATCGGCTTCCGGGAGCGCGACTCCAACCGCCCGGTGTCCGTACTCGACGTCGTGTCGCGCTCCCCACTGATCGCTTCGACGGACGATATTCTCCCCGGCTCGGCGAAGGTCATCACCGACGGGCCGCTCGCGGTACGCGTGCAGTTTCGCGTCGAGGCCACGCGGCGGCTGTCACGGTTTCACGAGAAACCGGGCCGCCTGCTCGGGATCATGCTGGACGGAGAGATGATCGGGATGGTCGGCAGCGTGCCCGAACTCGCCGGAGCCCGGGGCAAGAAAGCCACCCCTCGGGTGGTCGACTCGCTGGACTTACCCGGTACGTTCGCAGTGCCCGAGGAAGCGGGCTACCTGGCGGTGGTGCTCAACTCCGGGGCACTCCCTGTGCCCATTACCGTACTTGCGACACGATTGATCGCCCGGTAAGGGAAGCGCGCCGGAAAAAGATCCCCCTGTGGTAGCGCCACCGATGGCTCTGTCCGCAACATCCGGCTTCCGGCCCGCCCGGTCGGGATAGTCTCCCCGGCTTCGCTCCCCAAGAACCCCTGAACGACGGGACTCCCTCGCGAGTCTCCCTGGAATCTGAAGCGTCAGCCTCGTCCCTCCGGAGGATCTCCACGCTCTCCCCAGCACTTCGCCGCCGCCAAAACCTTGAGATCGCGCGCGCCAATCGCCGGGTCTGCGTCGCGCCGGAAGCCCTTGAGGTGGCGAAACGCTGCGGGTGGGGGAGTGCCCCGGCGCCTTGCACCCCCAGAGTGTGCAGCCCTGGAAAAAAGTGATCCGGCTCCCCCGCGGGTGCGTATGTAAGGGAGAGCGTGTACGTCAACGGTCCAGTGTGGAGCTGCGTACACGAAGGAGCACCGGATGCATACCATCAGTGGAAGGCCACGCGAGGAAGCGGAACGCCTCTCGGAATTCACCTCCGGCGGTGATCGAACTGTGCCCCACAGCACCAGGCGTGTGTCAGTGGCGGTGGCAGCCGGTATCGCCCGCGTGGTGTCGCGGGCGCCGATTGCGGCGGGTGACCTGATAGTGCACATTGAGGGCATTCTCCAGGACCGTCCCTCGCGCTACTCCGTGCAGGTTGAGCACGGGATGCACGTGGACGTGCCGCCGGAGAGTCGGGGCGTCGCAGCCGGAGACCCCGGCTATCACTGGCAGTTCTTGAATCACAGTTGTGCTCCGAATGCCCGGGTTGTGGGGCGCACCGTCATTGCCCTGCGTCCGATCACCCTGGGAGAGGAGATCACCTTCAACTACAACACGACGGAGTACGAAGTGGCGTGTCCGTTTTCCTGCTGGTGCGGCACTGCGGACTGCGCGGGCGAAATCGGCGGCTTTTCGCGCCTGGATCCGGCCGCGCAGGAACGCCTTCGGCCCCTGCTCGCAGCGCATCTCCGCAATGCTGCTGCATGACTTTCTCTCCTCGGCCGTTGGGCGCTGGCCGGAGCGGATCGCGATAGAGATTCCGCCGGGACCGGGGCGATCGGAACGACGATGCGTTTCGTACGCGGAGCTTGGATTCCAGGCCGACGGTGTGGCGGGGTGGCTGGGCGACCGAGTGTCGGCCGACCAAGTGGTGGCGGTGCTTCTCGGCCGGAACTCCGAACTGTTGTACCTCGCGCAACTCGGGATACTCCGTGCAGGAGGTGCGTACGTTTGCCTGGACCCGTCGCTGCCCGATGCCCGAATCCAGCAGATACTGAACGATGCCGCGCCCGTGGCGGTGCTCACCGATGCCTCCGGGGCGGCAAGACTGCCCCAGACAAACGGTCAGCTCTGCTACCCGCCGGCTGCGATTCAGGATTCGGGGAGCCCTCCGCTCATCGGGGCGCTTCTGCACAAGAACCTCTCTGCTTGCGGCGACGCGTCCCGGCAGGTCCCGGAATCAGGGTGGCGCCTCAGCGGTACGATGCCCGCATCGCGACATCCCCAACACGCCGGCAGTCTTGCCTACGTCATCTATACCTCGGGGACGACCGGTGTGCCGAAGGGAGTGATGATCGAGCACCGGAGCATCGTGAATCTGATTCAGTCCGATGTGGACGAATTCCAACTCACGCCGGATGATCGCGTCGCGCAGATTTCTTCACCCGGGTATGATTCGTCCGTCGAGGAAACCTGGCTTGCGTTCTCCGCAGGGGCGACGCTGGTGGTGGTGGACGACGAGACGGTTCGCCTCGGGCCGGATCTGGCGCCCTGGCTGCGGCAGGAGCGGATCACCGTCCTGTCCCCCACACCCACACTGCTCCGCAGCGTGGCCTGTGCTGACCCATCCGTCGAGCTACCCGAACTCTCGCTGCTCTATGTCGGGGGTGAGGCGCTGCCCCAGGACATTGCGGCGCTGTGGGCGCCCGGTCGGCGATTGGTGAACGGCTACGGTCCGACGGAGTGCGCTGTCACTGCCCTGCGCGGGCGGATCGAACCCAACGCTGCGGGCGAGGTGCGCATCCACATCGGCAAGCCCGTGCCCGGACTCTCGGCATGGATCCTGGATGACGAGTTGCGCGAAGTGCCGCCGGGAGAGCCGGGCGAACTCTGTCTCGGAGGTGTCGCGCTGGGGCGCGGCTACCGGAACGATCCCGAGCAGACCGCGCAGCGATTTGTGAGCCATCCGCTTCTGGGACGGATCTACCGGACGGGTGATCGAGCGTGGCGGGAGCCGGATGGGAACTTCGGTTGCGGCGGCCGGCTGGACGCGCAGGTGAAACTGCGTGGGCACCGTTTCGAACTGGAGGAAGTGGAGACCTGCCTGGCGGAATGCCCCGGCGTGCGTGCCGCCGGGTGTCGCCTGCATGATGACGGGGCGGGACGCCAGACACTTGCAGCCTTCGTGGTGCTCGCTGATCCGGCATCTCCTCCGGACCTCGGCGCCCTGCGAGATTTGCTTTCGGCGCGCCTTCCCGCCCCGATGGTTCCCTCCCGTTTCACCGTCCTGGAGGATCTGCCCACCACCATCGGCGGCAAGCTGGATCGCAAGCAACTTCCGGACGCAGCCGGCGGAGCGCGCGCAGCGGTCACAGCGTCCCCACAGGTCGCCGAGCCCCCCGCGGCGACGAGCCAGGAATTCGGGTTACAGCACCCCCGTCCCGGGTACCCGGCCGGCGATGACGCTCAAACGATGCACTCCAGCAGAGCCATCCGCATCAGCAAGCGGGCCCCCACTCAGGCAAAACCCCCCACGCCACCACCCAGCCCCCCAAACCCGAGCCACGCGCGTGAGCAAGTGGACCCACCTCAGGCAACCCCCCCCACGTCAGCACCCAGCACCCCCCCAGAATACCGCCGTGACCCAGGACACTGCGACGCTCAGGCACAACCCCCCACGCCAAGACCTAGCACGCCCCACCCGAGCCACGCGTGTCAGCAAGTGGACCCAGCCCAGGCAAGACCACCCACGCCACCAGGTGTCCCCCCCCCCCC
>SXGS01731265.1_pt1 | contig 12286 bp, 17 predicted proteins | sample 3174681 | NCBI WGS metagenome assembly SXGS01 (sample SAMN11356861, study PRJNA531348) | freshwater metagenome | isolation source: freshwater sample F1-80 | place: China: Fuxian Lake, Yuxi | collected 2017-12-25
ACAGGCACAGGCACAGGCACACGTATAGTAAGTGTGCCGATGCCAGAGCAACCCCTATCAACAGCAACATCAGCACCTACGGGTACTACAGGTACTACAGGTCCGGGCACTACGGGTACTACGGGTACTACAGGTACTACAGGTACAGGTACTACAGGCACTACGGGTGTCAATGAAAAGTCTGGGCTGCTTACCAGCCTTGTTAACTCCACTCCTATTGCATCAAAATTATTTAAACCAGAGTTATTTAAAACACAAAATAAGGTCAGCGGATTATTTGATTTAGTAATGAGGACAAAAGCATGACCTATTTGGAGATTGTAAATCAAGTTCTTAAAAGACTGCGCGTGGATGCAGTGGACACAGTGGATTTTGATGATTACTCGTCTTTAGTTGGAGCTTTTGTCAATGATGCTAAGTCTCAGATTGAGAACTCTCACTCATGGTCAGCCCTTAGGTCGACCAAGCTAATCAATACAACTCAAGGCACAAGCGAATATTCAGTGACCGGAAGCGGAAGCCATCCAATTATTAAGGCAATTGTTAATGACACGTCTAATTCAAATATTACCTTCAGGGACATGGACTTCTTTAATCGGTTCTACTACAGAACCGACGTATTAACTGGCTCTCCATCTTACTTTACAGGCATTGGAATTGATGGTAGCGGGGATATAAAGATCAAACTTTACCCCCAGCCTGATGGTGTATATGCACTTAGAATTGATGGGATATATGCTCAGGATGACCTTAGTGAAGATGCTGATATCCTGCTAACCCCTTATAATCCAGTGATACAATTGGCTTACGCTATGGCATTAAGAGAGCGAGGAGAAAGCGGAGGGCAGTCAGCTCAAGAGCAGATGATCTACGCAGACAGAGTTCTTTCTGATTACATTGCCATTGATGCTAATTATTTTCCAACCGAAACCGCATATGTAGTTGTCTAGGTATCCTATGGCGCAGCAGATTCAGAACATAACAATTACAGCGCCAGGGTTTGCGGGGATTAACACCCAAGATGCGCCTTTATCCCAAGACCCTAGCTTTTGTGCTATCGCTGATAACTGCGTAATAGATAAGCAGGGAAGAGTGGCTGCACGAAAGGGAGCTGCGGCTATTACGACTAATGGCTCTTCTGTGCTTGGCACTTCTATTGGGATTCAAGCTATCAAGCAGTTCCGTGATGACTCAGGAGCAACGGTTATTTTTTCTGCTGGCAACAACAAGATATTTACAGGGACTACAACCCTTGCTGATGTTACCCCAGTCTCCTACACGATTACTGCAAACAACTGGAAGATGGTCACCCTCAATGAGCATATCTACCTGTTCCAAAGGGGGTATGTTCCGCTGGTGTATTCTACTGCTACGAGTCCGCTTTCTGTTATTACAGCGCACCCCGACTACAATGGCACTGCGCCTAATGGTCACGAAGCCCTATCCGCTTTCGGAAGACTCTGGGTTGCTGACACCACAACAGATAAGTCTACTATTAAATGGTCTGACTTACTTCAAGGGGTAAAATGGACAGGGGGTAGTTCGGGTTCTATTGATATTACCAAGGTCTGGCCTAATGGATATGATGAGATTGTAGCGCTTGCAGCACACAATGGCTTCCTGATTATCTTTGGCAAAGAGTCAATCGTAATATATCAGGGGGCTGATGACCCTTCTACCATGACCCTTCACGACACCATATTGAGTATTGGCTGCGTTAGCAGAGATGGAGTGACATCTACTGGTAAAGACCTAATATTCTTGGACAAGTCAGGGCTTAGAAGTCTCTCTAGGACTGTTCAAGAAAAGTCTGCTCCACTTGGGGATATTTCAAAAAACGTAGATGAAGATATTAAGATAATTATTTCTAATGAAACTGGAAATATTCAAGTTCATTACTCCCCTACTGAAGCATTTGTCATTACTTTGTTTCCTAATCAGGACGTTAGTTATGTTTTTGATACCAAGACACAACTTCAAAATGGTAGTTATCGGGCTACTACATGGACATCAATGGGGGCGTTATGCCTTACAAACCTTATAGACGACACTCTTTACATTGGAACTTCAATTGGTATCTCAACATACTCTGGGTTTAATGATAATACAGACACTTATGTTTTAACTTACTCCAGTCACCCACTAACATTTGGCAACTCATCTACTCTCAAGTTTCTAAAGAAAATTAATGTTACGACATTTAATGGGGCGCAAGCACTGGTAACTTTAAGCTGGGCCTATGACTACGCCACTGCTTACAAGAAAAAATCTTATACACTTCCTGCTACTAGCGTGGCTCAGTACGGAGAGTCGGAGTACAACGAAGGGGCGGAGTATTCTGCCTCTATTACTTTAATTAACCGTGAGAAAGTAAATGCTAACGGGCAAGGAACTGCGGTGTCGGTTGGATTGGAAACAACAATAAATGGCAACTCAATTGCTATTCAAGAACTCAACATTCAGGCGCTCGTAGGCAAAATTATTTAGCGGGAGAAAAACATGATGACATTAGAAGAATTGCAGAAAGCACTGGGTGGATTTACTAATAAGTATGGTAATTTACTTTCTGGTATTGGCGGGCTTTTGGCTACAGAAAAAGGAATTTCTGAAATCAAGGATACTCAGGCTGGCTTAATGAAAGGACTCGTTGGTAGCCCGACTCTTGCAGGGGCTTTTCCTCAAGGTCTAATTAACTCAGTTCAACAGGGAATGCAGTTCAAGCCATTCACTGTAACCTCTGGTACTGGCGCTACTGCTACTGCTGATACTTTAGGGGGGTTAAATTTAAACCTTGCTCCTCAAGAGCAGGCTCTTCAGAATCAGCTATTGGGTGTTACTGGACAACTTGCTGGGAGTATTGGAAGCGGACGACAACAGACTCTCATGGATTTGTTGACTGGAAACGTCCAGAATCAACAAGCTAGAGAGGCTGACATTTACGGCAGACTTAATGCCATGCAAGCTCCAGAGCAGGAACGTGCAAGACTTCAGCTTGAGCAGAGACTAGCAAACCAAGGCAGACTGGGTGTAAGGACATCTATGTTTGGAGGAACTCCAGAGGCACTAGCCCTAGAGAAGGCTATTGCAGAACAACAGGCAGGCTCTGCTGTTAGCGCAATGGAGCAAGCAAGAGCAGAACAAACTCTTCTGTCCAATCAAAGAGCGGCGGCCTTAGATCAGATGTTGCGAGAAAACCTTGGGGCTATTCAAGCTATCCCTAATCTTCTCCAGAGCGCCTATACCCCACAAACTGGGTTAATCAATGCTTTGAGTCCTTCTGTTGACCTCTCACGAATCCAGTCAGCCCTTCAAGCAGGTAGTACAGAGGCCGTTTCAAACCTTGGAATGGAGGGTCTTACTTCTCAGACTAATCTAGAGTCTTTCATTCAAGATCTTAGACAAAGGCAGCTTCAGGGATTTTTTGATCTCCTTGCTAACAAAAATAAAAAAGACGATGACCCAAACACGGGGACAACAAATTCAACGGCTAATACATCGGCTAGTGGATTTGTTGCGCCAGGGTCGCTTCAGGATTTACAGAGAAAAATAGACGACGCAAAGGCTTTCCTTGATTCAATTCAAAAAGGACAGGTTAGGACTACTCCTCCTTTAGTAAGTGTGCCGATGCCAGATGCTCTGCCCAGAATCGGCACGGTTGGCGGGTATTTTCCCCGCCCTCTTCCAGATGGCCGATACCAATTCTGACCGGGAAAAAGTCAAGGCCAGCTCATTTAGTCAGTGGGCCTCTGACATTTAAGGACGGGCATTTCGCGTTTAATCTTTCAATTTTTATTAATTTCTAAGGTACATAGGACGTTAAAATGGCTATTGATATTACGTCTTTGTTTCAAGACATTCTTGAGTCCCCTGAACAAAAACAACAAAGACAAGTGGCAGAGGGCTTTGTGAGAAGCAAGAATGCAGTCTCTCAGCTCACAGGACTTGCAGCAGCAGCAGCTCCTTTGGTTGGGACTATGGCTGAACTACAAGATCGCCGCACTGAGGCACTTCAAAAAGTAGTGGGTGGTCTTTTAGGTAGAGATGTTAGATCTACCTCTGAACGCCTCCAGGATGCGCTCAGTCAATTTAATCCTCAAGACCCAAGAAGTGTGTCTCAAACCACTCAAATGCTTCAGGGCATGGGTCTAGGAGCGCAGGGCGCACAGCTTGCTGGAATGGCTTTTGATGAGCAGCAGAAGACTAAAGCCCTAGACCTTGCGCAAAAAAGGGCGGACAGGGAGCTTGAGCTAAGAAAGGAAGAGATTGCCTTGGCTAAAGAAAGAGCTGAACAAATGGCAGTGCAACAAACCGACTTTACAAGAAGGCTGATAGCCGAAGCCACAAATGAGTCTATTAACCAACAAGCCTTGGCGGTAAATATGCTTAGACTTTCCACGCAATACGAGCTAACACCGCCAAAAGCAGGATATTCTGCCACTGCTGTAAGTGCGTGGAGAGAATTCCTTGGTTCGCAGGGAGGCGAGGACGCAGTTAGACAGGATTATATCAAGCTAAGGAATGAGGCCATAATATCAGGGCTTCCCCGCGGCTCTGCTTCTGACACAGACATTCAGATAGCTATGAGCGGATGGCCTTCAGATACTGCCAACGCAGATTACCTTTCTGCGTTTATGAGGGGTCAAGCTAAGCTAGCGGCATTGTCTGCGGAAATGAACTCTGTTAAAGCGAGTTACATTAGCTCAAACAATGGAAATCTAGCAGGATTTGTTGAGTACTGGGACAAGACCTCTTCCGACGAAAATTTCATCAAAGGGGTTGAGGACAAATATAAAATATTATTCGCCGAGCCATCCTCACAAGCTGGGCAGGCAGAGAAGCTGGCCGGAAGAGAAAATTTATGGATAGAATTATTTAAAGACTAATGGCTTTCGTTGAGGCTATGATACACGCGAATAAAATCCTTACAGGCAATTCTCACAACATTCTGGTGTAAAAATGGAAAAAACTCTTAGAGAAGTGATTCAAGGAATACCTAAAAAATATGTGCGTCAGCTAACCTATGAAGACTTGGTGGCGATACGAGATAATGACAAAGACGGCTTGTCTACAAAAGGTCTTCAGATACTAGTTAATGGCAAGCAAGACCTTGGCCTTGGCGAGTACATTGATGTAGTTACATCTACTGGCGGGGCTATAGTTGGCGGTGCCATAGGAGCTCGATTCGGTGGCCTTGGCATGAGGGCCGGCGGGATGCTAGGAGGTGCTGTTGGCGCATTCGCGGGGGAAGTCGCAGAGGATGTAATTGCTGATCGTGATGTGAATATCGGATTTTCTTCCGGTGGAGCTGGAAAAGCGGCGGCAGAATCTGCCCTCTGGGACGCGGCATTCGTCGGGGCCGGAAAAGTAATCGGCCCGATAGCCGCAAGGATGGGAATTAGCCCCTCTCAGCTATTCAACAAGATTACTGGAGCAGACCGTGGTGCTGCCGCAAAGCCATCCGACAGGGTTTATCAAGAATTCCCAGAGAACTCGCAAGAATCTTTAAGGCAGATACAGAGCATACTAACTGAACAGGGAGGAAGCCTAACTGGAGTTCAGACTGGGAAAGCTGGGTTTTTGCGTGAGTTTTCTGAGCAGATTGCCAACGTGGGCTTTCTATCAGGGGAGATGATGCAGAAAAGCGCAACAAGGAATATCAAGATATTCCAGGAGGGATTTGATAAGATGATACAGGGCATAGACCCATCTTTTACCAAAGGAAGCTTTGATCTTGGGCAGGCTATAGTTGAGACAATAGAGACAGGGGAGCAGCTTGTTAAGAACTATTACGGCAATGGGTTAGATTCGATTATTGCTACAGCTGGAACCACAAAGGTTGATACTGGGGGAATCAAAAAAGCAATTGATGACATAATAAGGAATGCAACGACAGACCTTGAAATAACATTGAGCAAAGGCACTATTTCATTGCTTATGGATAGGTCTCAGACACTGGCAGGCAAGAGCGCCGACGTCTACAGTCTTATCGAATTCCAAAAGAAGCTGACAAAGGACGTTGAGAAGATAAAACCATCCATAAACAACCTTGACTCTGACGAGGTTGCTTATAAGGAGCTTGTCATTGTAGAAAAAAAGGTTAAGGATGCCATTAGAGACACTATTGCGAGGAGAGACCCAGAGCTGGCAAAACAGTACGCTGCCCTAAATCGGTTCTACGGCGAGTCAATGGACGCGCTGTACCCAGAGGCAATCGGGAATGACCTTATCAGGGCAGGTTCCAAAGAGATGTATACCACAATTGGGAATATTATCGCTGGCAATGGAGACATAGGAAAGATCAGAAAATTGATGGGTAGTCTTGGTACGTCTTTTGCCATTGCAAAACAGACTAAGCAAGTATTTACAGGGAATATCAATACCTGGGATAAAGCGAAGGCTCTTATTCGGCAATCATTTGTAGCCAACAGGATAGCAGACCCAGCCACAAATGCTCTTAACATTCCGAAAATAAAAAAACTTAGTGAAGACTTGAAAAACATAAATACGCGAGAGCGGTACAGGGCTGTTCTCGGCGATTCATATGCTCAATTCAAGACGTTCATTGACGGAGTTAATGCGGTATCTGGTAAGCCAGAAGCCGGAGTTTTGTCCCTATCAATACGAGGAAGGGAGGTTGGCGCTGGCCTTCAAGTTGCTACTGGTATTGGCGCAACGGCATTAGGAGGGGCAATGGCAACAGGGGGCGGCTCAATGGTTGCTGGGGCTGCGCTATCAATTATGGGGCCACTTGCTGTATTTGGTATTCCGATAGTAGCGGCAAAGATTGCTCTCAATCGGAATGCTGCAAATAGACTTCTGATGCTCAACCAGGCCGTTATAAAAAACCCGCAAATATCATTAAGTCTTGTGGCTTCTCAAGTAGCCAAGATACTTGAAGCTTTATCCGATGATGATATGGAAGATATACGGCAGGGGGCGTTTTGAAGAAAAGCTCCATAACGGGGCTTGTTCTTTAGCTTGAATCATTTTACTCTTCATAAAACACATGGTCACTGAAGCTGTGATTCATATTGTTTTATTTGAGTTTTCAAGGTCTTGGTTAAATTTTCTATCTCTGCCCTGTCAAACTTGGCTGGCTTGCGGGCCAGTGCTTCCATGTCATTTAAAAATTCCTCTCCATAGATATCTATCAAGTACCTTCTATACGCAGAGATAACCTTGGTATCCCCGTAAGACATTCTGATGTTGCATCCCTTGCATTGAGGATGGATGTTTTCCTCCATCAACTTGACTGACTTATCAGCTCTCGGAAAGTAATGCCCTGCGTCCAACTCCTTCCAATGCCGCTTAACGCCGCACGACACACAAGAGACATACCCGTCAAGGTTCTCAGCAATCGCAGCTTTCATCCTCACGACCTTCTGTAGGGCTACGGCACATTCCTCTACTACTTTGGCTAGTGTCTTCTTCTTCATGCTCGTCCTTCAGCGCCCGCCCTTGTCTGCTCACCCAATTACGTCCGTGATGGGTCAGGGGGGAGGGATTGATTAAAAGAAACTGTCATTTCTCAGCGCCCTCAAAGTCCTGTTGCAGCGAGAAATATCTTCTTGGTCAGTCATGCTCTTTCTCTTTTCAATCAACAGAGGAATCCTTGAGGCGTGAGAAACTCCGTGAATGCGGAAAACGTTGACCGCTTCGTTGCTGTGCTCATACTTTGCTTTTGTTTCTTTCATATCGAGCCTCATTTGGTGGGCCAAGGAACGTGAATGCCCTTATCTGCAAGCACCGCATTCAGCCTATCGAACACCTCGATCATCTCGCCTGGGGTCAGGTCTGAAGAGCGCTCCTTGCCAGTGACGGCTAGCTGCATCTTGTGCCAGATTTCCTCTTTCACTGTTGCTTCGTTGAAAGGGACTTGATATCCTGACTTGAAAAATTTGTTGACGGACACGCCTGAATCATTCAAAGTCTGAGACAATGTACGCAAAAAGACGTGAAGTGCTGCGTTCTGTTTTCCCGTTCTGATTTCGCCCTTCCATGTCCACACCACAAAACGCTGTTCTTCCATATACTTTTTCGCAAACTCAAGAAACTTCTCCCTCGTGTGCTCATCCTTTGCGACCCAAGACTCACTCACGCACAATATCCCCGAATGGTACGTCGAGGGCGTGACAGATGACCCACAACATTGAGGCGTTGATGCTGGCCCTGTTGATCAGTCGGCTATAGTTTCCTGGGTCCATGCCGATTTTCAGTGCAACCTCTCGTTGCGTGATGTTTTGTTTTGCGTGTGCTCTTTTGATGCAGGAGCCAAAGTGCGGGATGTCAGAACGGGAGGTCGTCATTGAAATCGTCTCCTTCGATTGCTGGCTTCAATGTGCTTCTTGACGCAGTGTCGCCACTATCCCTCCAGAATATTTTTGCATTGCCCAGAATCGGCCCTCTTTCGAAATTGCTCTTGGCTTCCCTCGGGACATCCTGCGTGACCATGCCGTGATTCCCAAATTTATCTGGCGTATCGACATCAATGAACACGGTGGTGTTTAAATATGCGCCTTTGTCGCTCTTGAACAAAAACTCTTTGTTGATTTTTGTCACATCAATCTTCACTCCAACGCCAATTCTCATGCTCTGCTCCTCAGTTTTGTTGTTAAAATTTCAATTTGTTCTAGTGCGTTGATTACGGCACACTCAAGTGCCTTGATGAACTCTTCGTCTCTGAAAACTCTGACGATGAGCGGCTCCATCTTGGGATGGAAGGACATGAAGTCCCACCAATCCCTCCCAGAAACCCACAAGCATCCCTGCACCTGCTGCAGGTATTTTGTCGGGAGATTGCCATCTCGGAGATACTCAACGTGAGTGGCAGGGGATGGACACTTGAGCTCCAGACCGCCGTTCTCTCCCACCAGGCCGTCAGGACTAGCCCCCGCCTGAATCGTGTCGTGCATGAGGAAGCCAACTTGGTTCACGAGGCTGCCACTTTCCAGCTCGTACCGCAACCTTGCTTCTGGCTCCAGGTCGATGCCCCTTGTCATCGGTTCTGTGACGTGGAAGATCGTTGGGTCTCCCGAAATCCTTTCAGCCACTAGCTGATTGATATAAGCCTCTGCCTGCGCGGAGGGCTTGCCTGTAGTTGTTACCAGCTTCGAGAAGGAGCTGGCACTAGGCACTCCAAGTCTCGCCTGTAGCCACTCAGGGGTTCCCTGTTCACAAGTTATAATTCTCATTGCAGACCTTTTTTCGCAATCTCTTTGAGGTTGACACAAATTTCGCGTTCCTCTTTTGTCAATCGAGCCCACAGAGATTTCAGGTCATCAAGGCTGGTCACGCTCTCGAAAGATTTTTTAAGAGACTCATTTGGGGGTGGCAGACAGTCCAGATCTTTCCCCTCCGGCTGCTTGTGCTCGGAGGCGTCAGCATCCTTCGTGTCGTCAATGGCAAGCAGGCCGTTCAATGCGTATTTTCTGGCATAGCTGGATGCCGCTCCAGTTGCCTGACTTTCCCCCATCCCCTTCGGTTGAAGTGTTTCACGAGCAAACGCGGTGGCCACCCCAAGAATCTCACTTTCTTTCCAAATTGAAGCGGTGGATTTGACGTAGGTTCGCTCCCCGATCATCACAATGTCATCGCTCAGGTTCAGGTGACACCCCAACTCTGACAAGATTGGTTTCACCGCCTCCACAATGTCTTCGCATGATCTGAATTTGAAGTTTTGAGCGCGGTTGTGCTGCCCCTTGGGAGCCTTGAGCCTCCCCTGAATCTGCGTCATGGACATGAAATCACCTCCACGTGTCGGCCGGTCAGCCTCTCCTGTTTTTCATAGTTTTTGCGAAAATCCTCCAACTTTTCTTGAAAACAGTCTCGGTTAGCATCAACGTGAAAAAAAATATAGGCTCTCACCGCTGTCGGCACCCGCAAACTCTCTTTCTCGATGCTGGTGCTTGGTTTTCGTGCCAAGCCAAGCACCTGCGCCAAGTCCTCGATGTTGTCATCCGAAAGAACTATGTAACCGCGTTGATCAGCGACCAGCTCGGTCAGTCTGGTGTCAATCCACTCTTCAATCGCATTCATGAAAAATCCTCCTGTTGTCTTTTCACAATTTTGCGTTGATTGAAAAAATTGTCAAGCGTTTTTTTCATTTCGTCAAAGATTTTGACAGCCATTTTTGCGTGTCTCGAACCGAATTTTCTTCACGCCGAATTCTTTCTGCCTTCCTCAATTTCGGGGGTTCCTTCCTCAAAGAGTTCTGACGGTTGACATCGGCGACCAGTTGCTTGCACTCTGGATCGCCGCAGTATTTGCTGTTGAACGACCTGCTTTTGAACACGTTTTCGCAGCCGTGACGAGCGCAAAGTTTGACGTATTTTTTTGATTTTGTGTTCACTCCCGCATTGCCTCTGCAATTCGAAGTGCATCGAAAAGCGGGGTGGCTTGATTGATTTTCTCCCTGTCAAAATCGGTCAGAAAAGGTTGTGCTGCGGCGTACAAGACGCAGCGTGAAGCGTGGTCTAGGCTCAACAAGTCTGTTGTTACCTTTCTGCTGCGCTTGACGCGCCCAAAATCTATTACGTTGCTCATGCTTGGGACTCCTGTACGAGCTTTAGTGATGGTCTGACGGGTTCATGGATTAGCAGCCACTCTGCCGCCTTGCGCTGGACGTGTTCGGCAGACCAGCCGAAGAAAATCAGCGTCATGCTGCCTCTGTGCAATACGCCCTTGTATAGCGGGTCAGTTTCTCCATGCTTTGTGATTATCATGCGGTGCGCCAGCAACGGATGCCGCCTTCAACTGTCCGTGTGGCAAATTTCTTTGGCTTGAATCTATACGCGGCTGAAACAAGCCGACTCATTGCTACCCTCGATTTGGAATCATCGCAAGCAACAAAAATGCTGTCACCAATCTCCATTTCACGGAAAGGGTACTTTAAATCTGTTTTTCGCGGTGCGTTCTCTAGTGAAACGCCCTTTTCAATCTCATACATAGTATTACCTCCCAGTTGACTATTGACACACAATACAGAACCGTTATACTCGCTGTCAACAACTATTTAATCGGAGTATGTAACATGACAACAGAGGAAGTAATCAAACATTTCGGCGGCGCAAAAGAGACTGGCGCGGCCCTGAATTTGTGGCCCAATGCAGTCACCAGGTGGGGCAAGCACCCGCCTATGCTCAGGCAATACCAGATTCAGGAGATTACAAAAGGCGCTCTCAGGATTGAGAAAGTCGCACGAAAATCTGCAACGTAGTCATTGGGAGCAATTGACAATGGTGATCTTTAAGGCAAAATAACAATCGCTGGGGGCCAATTCCGGTTAGCTACTGTGAATTCGGCTTCCTTCCCGTTCGCCCTCGCGGCCCCCAGCACATATTTAAAGTATCGGGATAAAGCAACGGGGAAATTTATGGTATCCAATACCCGTAAGGGAATATCCAAAAAAAGTAGGTTTGAAATATTCAAACGTGACGGGTTTAAATGTCAATATTGTGGAAGTGCTCCCCCTTCTGTTGTTCTTGAGATAGATCACATTTCGCCTGTATCGCATGGTGGTGATAACTCTCAGGGGAACATCATTACGGCTTGTTTTGACTGCAATAGAGGCAAAGCGGCTCGCTCCCTTACAGACATTCCGCAAAGCCTTGCTGACAAAGCGGACACAATTCGAGAGAAGCGCGAACAGTTGCAGGGATATGAGGAAATCCTGCTTGCTGAGAAAAAAGCCAAAACTAAGGACGTGAACAAAGTTCAAAAAGCCTTTCGTGAAGATTTTCCAGGATACTCATTTAACCCAAAAACAAAGGATTCTATTCGGATGTTTCTTGACCATTTTATGGCTTCTGATCTCATTCAATTTATGCGAATAGCGACTAGCAGAATGAGAGAGCCGGAAGACTCATTTAAATATTTTTACGGTATTTGCTGGAGAAGGATTAAAGCGAGGGCTCGTGATGACTAAGAGACCTTCTTTTCAGTTTTATCCAGCAGATTGGTTGCGTGATACAGCCCTCAGAACGTGTTCAGAGGGTGCGCGTGGCGTGTGGATGGATATGCTCTGCTACATGCACGAAGGTTATCCTTACGGATATCTGAAGGTTAACTGTAAGGTTATCCTTCAACCAACCTTGGCGCGAATGGTAGGTTGCGCAGAACCAGTGCTGGAAGGTTATCTGGCAGAACTTCGCAGTGCTGGGGTTGTTCAGGTTGACACAGATGGGTGTTTCTACTCGAAGCGAATGGTTCGCGATGAAATTGTGCGCGAAGCCAGAGCAGCCGGGGGGTCTAAGGGTGGTAACCCTAATTTGATGGGTGGTGATGACAC
>SXGS01132692.1_pt1 | contig 12285 bp, 11 predicted proteins | sample 3174681 | NCBI WGS metagenome assembly SXGS01 (sample SAMN11356861, study PRJNA531348) | freshwater metagenome | isolation source: freshwater sample F1-80 | place: China: Fuxian Lake, Yuxi | collected 2017-12-25
CAGGACCACACCGCTCTTCTCGACGAAGCAGCCAAGAAATTTAGCTATGCAGATTGCAAAGATGACTGGTGGAACCCGGAAGAATTTTCGCTGCTCTACGGCACTCCCCTTTGGGAGCAAGCCAACGAAAGCCAGCGGATCAAGCTCAACCAGCTATATTGGGTCGCCTATTATTCGCAAATTATTTCTGCAGAGGTCGCCACCATCTTCTTCAATCAGACCTGCGCGGCCGGCCTGTACGCGATGGAGGATTTCCGCCGGGTTTGCGATACCTTGGACCTGGAATCCAGCCAAGAACGCGCCCACATCAATGCATTTAAGACGGTCTCAGATGAAGTGGAAGAAAACCTCTTCGGAGAGCGCGTTTTCAGTTGGTCGATGCGCGGGCCCTACGAAGAGACGATGATCTTCCCGGACAGCAACAAGCTGAAAGCGATGTGGAAATCCATTCAATTGCGTTGCTTCGGTCTTCTGTCCTCTGGAAATGCATTCATTGCATCCCAATATTTCACCGTCCGCGGTTTACGTACGTTGAACGGGAAGATTGTTCAGCAGCGGCTGAGCCAGTTCTATGCAAACCATCCCGACCAACAGAATGCGCCCGTCCCTTCGGCAATCAGCTTCTACCATTACATGGATGAATCCTACCATTTCAACAGCTCGTGCATTCTCGGTACCGAGGTGATCGACGTGCTGCCGAAGCCAACCAAATTCGAAACGATGATCGGCAACCTAAGCATTGCTGGCTGCCAACGGGATCATAGCCATGTTTCCGCAGTGGTGAACGGCCTGTTCTGGCACGAGCCCGCGACGTTCAATGCCGTCTACAAGGTGCTTCGCAGCAAGATTTTCGGCATGGACGACCGGGCCGCTCGTGCGATGATGGCGCGATGTTTCACCGAAGAGAACGCCGGAAATCGCGCGTCGTTTGAGACCATGTCCACCGCGATCGAGTCGTACAAACGATACCTCGATCCGCTGGATTACGTATCGGCGAGCAACAAGAACCTCGAAATCATGCGCAAGGCCACCTTCGACAACTACCTCGCCACCAATCGGCGGGCGTTGTCTCGATTCTCCGGCTTGGCGGCGTGAAACCGTTCCGGGTGAGCTTCGACGATCCCGGCTTTGCCCCGCTGCAGGTGTCGGCCGGAAAAAGCCTGTCGTTGGAGCTGGATGCCCGCAATGCACCGGTATTGTTTGGGTGCCGCACCGGAATCTGTGGCACCTGCGTGATCGACGTCGAAGGCGAAGCGCTCCCCGCTCCGGACGATGACGAACAAGAATTGTTGGAGATCATGGCGCCGGATCGGCCGAAGGCTCGTCTGGCCTGTCAATTGAACGTACAATGCCACCTGCGGATTCACCCAGTCCGCTAAGCGCAGACCAAGGGTTTTCCGATGGATTTTCGCGATTTTTGGTACATCGTTGCAGAGAGCCGCGAACTGCTGCCTGGAAAGGTGCTTCCTCGGAAGGTAATGGGCGAATGGCTGGCGGTTTTCCGCGACGAAACGGGACAAGCGGTCGCCCTGCAAGATCGGTGCAAACACCGGGCAGCGCAATTGTCCAAAGGGTTCGTTAAAAACGGCTGTTTGGTGTGTCCGTACCACGGATGGACGTACGATTCGCAAGCCGAGGTGGTGGCGGTACCTTCCGAAGGGGAGAACTACCGGCGTTCCCCCGCTCGAAAGGGCGTAAAATACGCGACCATGGAGCAGGACGACTTTGTGTATGTCCGGATGGCGGAAACTCCCTCTGTGGAGCTTCAACCCTTTAAAATGAGGCACTACAAGGAGCCGGGCTGGCATACGCTCAGGCTGATCAATGAATTCGAAAACTCGGTTACCAACTGCGTGGAGAACTTCATCGATATACCGCATACGGTATATGTGCATCCCGGCATTTTCCGCAACGAACGCCGACAAAAAATCGACGTCGACATCGAACGAAAGAACGGCTGGGTGAAAGCGACCTACCGAAATGAAACCGACAATTTGGGTTGGTTTAGCAAGTTCCTCAATCCGTCCGGAAAAGAGGTAGTCCACACCGATGAATTCTTCATGCCGAACATCAGCTGTGTCGAATACATCTTCGGCCCGCAGCGGCATTTCATCATTACCTCCCAATCAGTTCCGATGGAGGACAATAAGACCCGCGTTTATACGGATTTGACCTACAACTACGGCATATGGAATTGGATTGCAGCGCCGATCGTGCGCTGGCAGGGACAAGCGATCATCGATCAGGACATCGTCGCCCTGAAAATGCAGGGGGAAGTGATCGCGAAATACGGGGATAAATTTGCAAATACACCCGCGGATACGATCCACGCGTTCGTGGAGTCGATCCAGGAGAAGCTGAAAGCCGGCGAAGATCCGCTTTCTCTGCCGGAGAAGAGCGTCACAGTCACGATGTACGTGTGACCATGGGAGTGCGCCCGCCCGATCTGCTTGTTTTTGGCACCTTTTGGGGGCTGTTGCTGGCGTTGGCGATCGGCGGTCGGCTGCTGCCTGCATTCCGGCAACGCAGCTTGGGCGAGTGGGGAAATGACGCGATAAATCTCTTTTTCCAGGGCACGGCGATCCCGTTCCTACAGGCAGTGGTGGTCGCCGGCGTCCTGCGTTGGTTGTTCCCTCATGCGGCCGGAAGCCTCGTGCTTCCCCCTGTTTTGGCGTTCCTGCTGGTGTTCGTGGGCGTGGACTACCTCTACTATTGGAACCACCGCCTTTTCCACCGTCCAGCATTCTGGCCGATCCACCAGGTACATCACGCGGCACCGCGTATGGATGTGCTGGTCTCGTCCCGAAATACGGTTTGGACGACCGTGTTCATCGTCTACCTGTGGGTCAACGGGGGATTGTTGTTCTTGGCGGCGGATCCTCTGCCGATCGTATGGGCAGCCAGTTGCACGGCGGCGCTCGATCTGTGGCGACACAGCAGCCTGCAGCCTCCGGTAGCGATTGCATCCGTTTTCGGCCAATTTATGACCATGCCGAACGACCACGCTTGGCATCACGCGCGGGACGTCCACGACGTCAACTTCGGTGCAAACTTCAATCTCTGGGACCGGCTCCACGGCACCTTCCTTAAGAAGAGCGAAGCCCCTGACCACATCGGCGTTCCCGTCGCCCACAGCTGGGCGCGGCAGCTTCTCTGGCCGTGGCCATGACACTCAGAGGGCGATTGATCGCTTGGTTTCCCGTATTTCATCTCACGATGATCGCCGGAAATGCGATCACTTTTGTGGTGTGGCCGAAAATCGTCAACCTCTTGACGATTCCGCTGGCGATCTACCTGCTCCCGTTGTTGGCGTTTCACCTTCATGCTTGGCTCGCTCCCGTGGAGGAGGGCAGCACCAGCCTGGTGGAGGGGTATTCCCCCTGGTATGGCGGACACATGATTCAGCAGGTATTTATTGCCTTTCCGTTCATCGAGGGGCCGCTCTTGCTGATCCCCGGGGTCTTCGCTTGGTGGCTGCGAGCGTGGGGTTCCAAAATCGGAAAAGGGGTATATTTCGCCCCACATTTCGAACTGGCGGATCGGGGTTTGCTGGAGGTCGGCGACGGCGCGATCTTCGGCTACGGCGTGAAAATCTCAGGGCACATCATCACCCCGAGCCCGAAATATGGGGGGATCCGACTGATGGTTCAGCGGGTGCGCATTGGAGCAGGCGCCTTTGTCGGGGCGGGCTGCCGAATGGGTCCAGGGGTGGTCATCGAGCCCAAAGCGGTGGTTCGAGCGGCCACCGACCTGTATCCAGGCAAGACGGTCAAAGCGTGAAAACCACCCTCGCCTGGGGCATCAAGACCGCCACCGCGCCCATGGTTCGCCGGTTTGAAGGCGCGTTGGCCGACCCTGCCACGGCTCAAAGCACCATTCGAAACAGAATCTTCGACCAGGCATCGAAAACAACCTATGGACGACACTATAAGTTATCCGACCGGTCGGATTTTCGAAACCGCTTACCCATCGCCGACTATGACGGGATTCGCTCCTGGGTCGATCAGCAACGCGCCAACGAACGACAGGATCTGTGCAGCGAAAAGGTCCTTTTCTACGAAAAAACCTCTGGAAGCACCGGCCCCGCCAAGTACATCCCCTACACCAAAAGCCTGCGTTGGTCGTTCACCCGGATGTTCTTGTTGTGGACGCACGATCTCGTCCGCGGCATTCCCGGCCTCGGACAAGGTCGGTTCTACTTCTCGGTTTCGCCGAAGCTGGGGGCCGCCGAAACCACCGATCAGGGCAAGCCGATCGGGCTCGACGACGACGCCGAATACCTGGGGCCAATGAAATGGTTGATGAAACCTTTCTTTATCGACACACGAGCCGCAGCCGCAAAGCGGGATGCCGAGGAATTTAAGTTTGAAGCGTGTAAAGCGCTGGTCGCTGCGGACGACCTGGAAGCCATCTCCGTCTGGAATCCCTCTTTTTTGACGGTTCTTCTTGACGTTCTGTCGACCCGCCGCGAGGAACTCGCGGCCTTTTCCGGAAACCGACGCGACGCCTTTGCACACAACGAAATCGATTTCATGAAATTATGGCCCCAATTGAAGTTGATCTCCTGCTGGGCCGATGCAAATGCCGCCCCGCTTGCCTCCGCTCTGGCCGAACGGTTTCCAGCGGTCATCCTGCAGGGCAAGGGATTGCTCGCCACTGAAGCCCCGATGACCATCCCTCGAATCGGAGTTCAAGGCGGCGTTCCCTTGATTGAAGACGTGTATTTCGAATTCGAAATGGCCGACGGTTCGGTCCGAGAGCTTCATGAGCTAAAAGAGGGAGATCGAGCGAAAATCCTGATTTCCCAGCTCGGCGGCTTGCTGCGCTATCGAATGGGCGACGAGGTCGAGGTAGTCTCCCGCCTTCAGAAGACCCCGACGCTTAAATTCATCGGCCGCGGAAACCGATTTTCGGATCTGGTCGGCGAGAAACTCTCCGAAGAATTTGTCCGGGACACTCTGGACGCGCGCCTCCCCAGTTCGATTCGGTACCGGCAGTTGATCCCTATACGAAGCCCACAACCCGCCTATGTGCTTCTGGTCGATCACGCTACGGAACCCCAATCGCTCATTCAAGAGGTCGAGTCCTCGCTTCGCAAGGCGCACCACTACAACCACGCGCGGGCACTTGGTCAATTAGGGGCGATCACCCTCCTCGTTCAACCCCACTGCGAAGCCCCCCTCGCCGACTTCTACCGGCGGGAGGGATTCCGATGGGGTGACGTCAAACCCGGCTATCTTCTTCCCCGAGTCGCCGATTCGCAATTGATTGCAGACTTGAAGCACAGTGCTTCCGTGTTTCACCCTGATTCGAGGCATCCATGTCCAGAGTGAAAACCGCACCCAAAGACGGCCACACCCGAGCCGAAAACGTACATACCCAGCCGCTTCGGAAGCACAAGGTTTTCAACAATCCAGAGGTATTGCCGGAAGGATGGTATCCGGTGTGCCCTGCAAAAAACATCGGCATAGGAAAAGCCGACTCCTTTTTGATCGGCGGCCAACGCATCGCCGTTTTCCGCACGGAAACTGGAAAGCTCGGTGCGTTGGATGCCTTCTGTCCACACATGGGCGCTGATCTCGCCAATGGCAAGGTCAAAGGCGAAACCCTCGAGTGCTACTTTCATCAATGGCGGTTTGCATGCAATGGCGAATTGGCGGGCACCCGTTGTGGCACCGCCCCTAAGCTCCACCAAACCTCGTGGCCGGTGGAAGAAAAATACGGTTTCATTTGGGTCTATTCGGGGGCGGAAGCGCCCTATCCGGTACCCGATCCGAGCGGCCTCGAAGGTCAGGACACGGTGGCCTTTCACCTCGGTCGAAGGCGGCTTTTCGCACACCACCATGTGATGATGATCGGAGGGATCGACCTCCAGCACTTTGCTACGGTTCACGGCCTCGACATTGAGTTTAAACTCGAGGTCTCCCAGGAACACGACCACATCGCCACCTGGAAGCTCGACGGAGAAGTCCCCAATCTCGGCTGGCGAGGCCGGTTTGCGCGGTGGCTGATCGGCGAAAGATTCAACTACCACGCCCGGTTTGCCGGTGGCTCGATCGTCGCCCTCTCCTACGGGCCCAACGTCTTCTTCCGCGGCAAAGGCAAGCAACTCCCTCCGCTCTACATTCTCTGGGGTGGAACCCCGCTGGAGAGCGGCATCAGCGATGTGGACATCTTCCTCCTTGCCCCCAAAGCCAAAGGCGCGCTTGGAGGCCTGATCGGCCGGCTGAAAATTGCCCTCACCATTGCTTTGTTGACCGTACTTCGCGACGACGACGTCAAAGCGTTTCCGTACATGCGGTTCAGCGTTGGCCGATGGATCAAAGAGGACGAGAGCGCTGCCCGATTTGTTCGGTTCATCGATGATCTTCCCATTTCAAGGTGGTCCAAAGCCCCACCCCAAATCCCCGAGCGCGAAGAGGAGGCCGTATGAGCCAAGTTCGCGCGTTAACCCTCGAAGAATGGTTCACGGACTACCAGCTGCAGTTCATCTGGAGCTCGTACTGCCATCTCCCCGGAAGCCTCGATATCGACGTCAGCGGCTTGGTTTCCGCGACCGAGGCCGCGGGGATCCGGCTATCGCCCACCGCGATCACCGTCAAAGCCGCAGGCCTCCTTGTCGAGGAAATGCCCCTTCTCAACCGAGTTCTCCTGCGGACGCCCTGGGGGCCGCGCGTCCTCGAGCTCAATGAAATTCGAGTGAATATGCCAGTTCAAATCGAGAACCGCGGCCAGCCCATGCTTTCCGCCATGGTGCTCGCCAACCCCCAACGGGAGTCGGCCGGCGTTCTACAGGCGAAGATCCGCGATTTTGCCTCGGGGAACCTTGATGACAAACCCATCGGACGTTTTCTCACCAACCGCGGAAACTGGTTTTGGAACCGCGCTTTGCTGAGGCTGCTCCACGTAGCGGCCTACCGCCTTCCCTGGATGTACGCGAAACGTGGCGGAGGGATATCGGTTTCGTCGATCATCCGGACCAACACCAACCACCCTCGCCACCTGGTCGCCCTCGGTCATACGGCGTTGACCTTGTTGATATCGGGAATCGATCGCGACGCGAACGGGCGTTCCTGGCTGCGCATCGGCTTCGATGGCAACCACTCCATCCTTTCCGGCGCCGAAATAGGCGAAGCTACCGCACGTTTGGCGGCCATCCTCGGTAACTCGCCACCGGAGCGGTTTTATCCGGAACTCGCGGGAGCGAGACCATGAAAGTTCTCGTTCCAAGGCACAGTCGCTTGTTTCCCAGCCCCGAATTCCGCGAAGAGGCGCGCCTTCGAATTGCGAACATTCCCAAAGAACGCTTTGAAACCTATGTTGACTGGTTCTACTACATACACATCGATCCGGTCCAACGGTGGGTGCATGCTTTCGGAATGTTCGTTGGAGCGGGCTTCTTCGGCGCGATGGTGGCGGCTTGGGGGTGGTGGAGCATACCGTTCTATCTGATCGGCGTGTTCTTTTTTTATGGTTTCGGCGTCATCTCGCACCAGATCTACGATCGCGGAGAAGCCAAGTCCGAGCCGAAGTACTTCCTTCTGACGCTGTGGCTGGTGATCTCCATCAACCTCACCACCGTGTTGATGACTTACGACGCTGGTTTACGTCGGTTCGTCGCAAAGTACCCCTTTGCGGCAGAAGCCTTTGATCTGATCGAAATGGAACGCAGCGAAGTGCTTTCCCACGTCCTCGGCCGCCGCCCATGAGCATCGAATTACGCCCATTAAACGCCCGTGAATCCCTTTGGGAAGTGGACGGCTCTCGTCATCGGGGTCGCTCTCTCCCGGAATTGGTTGCATACTTTGCAGACCAGAGTCGCGAAATTGAGCGGCTGGTCAACGACGGCGCTGGCCTGTATTTCAAAGGGTTCCCTGTCGTCGATGTGCATGCCTTCCACCAAGTAATTTCATCGATCAATCCGAACTTCGTGCCCTACACCGGCGCGAAGGTGCGCACGGAGGACGCGAACCACCTGTACCGACCGACCTCCACTCCAGGATTTCGCAAAAATTTCCTACATAATGAGATGGCGTATCAGCGAGACATCCCTTCCAAGATCTACCTTTACTGTGCACGCCCAGCCCCCAGAGGGGGGGAGTCTATTCTCGGCGATCAACGTGATGTATATTCCTCCATTCCTCTCGCCGTTCGTTCGGAATTCGAGTCTCGCCGACTCATGTTTGTGCGCAAACTCGTCAACGACAGCGCCATCCACCGATTTCTCACCAAACACTTCGACATCATGGCCATCATGCCCAGCTGGCAGGGTAATTTCGGAGTCACCGAACGCAAACTTGCCGAAAAATTTTGTACCGATGCCGGATTTTCGGTGGAGTGGACATCCAGTGGCCAGATGATCATTCGTTGCATCATTCACCCGGTGCTCACGCATCCGGTCACCGGTGAACCTATGTGGGTTAACAACGCCCACTTGTTTCAATTGCATGCTGGCGTGTATGGTCCCGCATTGTACACCCTGTTCAAGACCGCTTCATTGTTTTCCCGAGACACCATGACGACCTGCCTCTATGGCGATGGAAACCCCATCCCGCCCGAAGCGATTCAGGCCATACTGGATGCCACCGAACGAAACGAAGTACCACTAGCCCTGCAAAGCGGCGATTTTGCATACGCCAACAATCACTGTATCTCGCACGGCAGATTACCTTTTTCCGGTTCTCGCGAACTTCTCTTCGGGCTTGCCTCCTAACGGAAGTACCATGCAACTTGAGCAGATCAATGCAACAACACAACCCCTACCAGAATTCCGACTTTTCAACCGTTGGAATCGCGTGTCCAAAGGTTGGTTTGTGCTCTGCCCATCGCGGGATTTGGCGACGGGGGCTATTCGCTCGTTTGCGATCTGCGGACACCAAGTGGCTGTTTTTCGAGGACAAAGTGGTAAAGTTGGCGCACTCGATGCCTTCTGCCCACACATGGGGCTAAACCTCGAGCAAGGTCGAGTGACCGGAGATCAGATTCGATGTGCCTTTCACGGCTGGCGGTTTGATGCAGAAGGGGCTTGCACCGACATTCCCTGCCAAGCGCACATCGGCGAAAGCGCCCATACCACCAGCTATGCCGTAGCCGAGCAGCTCGGGTACATTTGGATTTATCCCGACAAAACGGCACCCGAACCGCCCTACCTACCGGAGGCCCTCCGCGAGGGTGACGTGCTGTATTCAACGATGGACATACAGCCAAGAAGCTGCCATCCCCACGTAGCGACCCTCAATGGCATCGACGTTCACCACATCAAGTCCGTGCACAAGGTCGACCTCGACACCACCTACACCATCGATCGCGAAAAACCGAATCGCATCCACTACCATTTCGAAACCACCGTCCCCCAGAGAACCTGGATGCAGCGGCTCGCGCGAAGGGTGATGGGACGAGTTTACAACTATTCCATCAGCTATATTGATGGAACACTAGGTGTTTTCACCTCATTTAAAGACGTCAAACTCTTCGACCGCATCCCCTTTCCGACTTTGCACCTGATTTTGGCCGCGCGATGGGTCGGCATCGGGCAAACCCAGGTGTTCCCGATCGCTATTCAAGCCCGACCCAAAGGCCCGTTCGGTTATCTCCGGGCCCATGTGGCATTGGCCCTGACCAAGTTCTTTTATTGGCTCGTCGTTGCGGGGGAAGGCGACGCATTCTTCAAGGATCTGCGGTTCCGGCCCAACAACCTTCTCGAAGGCGTAGACGAGCCAAGCAAGGTTCTCATTTCCTTTTTTGACGAGCAAGAGATCTCTCGTTGGGAAGGAACCCCGAACGTTTAGGAGTTGGCCACCGATCGACCCGCCAACTCACCCGTCGCAAATGCCGCTTGAAAGCTCAAGCCACCGATCGGTCCGCTCATGTCCAGAATTTCGCCAAAGGCCCATAAGTGAGGGTATTTCTTGACCCTCATGGTGGTCCGTTCGACCTCCGAGAGCGCCAGTCCCCCGGCGGTGACCTCCGCCTTGTCCCAACCCAAGGTTCCGGAAATCGGCACACGAAGGCCTTTTAGGGCATCCACTAACTTGTTGCGGGCTTTCCGATCCACACGATTCAAGGGAGGGTTGTCGTCTTCGATCCCCGCCTGTCGGGTGACCGCTGCCAAAAGCCGAGCCGGAATCCGTTCACCGATCACCCTGGCCAAGTGCGGCCCTCCCGGCCGGCCGGCCGCCTCCAAAAGCTCGGCGCGAAGCTTCTCCTGCTCCACGTGGGGCAGCAAGTCCAAAGCCAACGTCCACCCTGCGGTGGACCCGGAAAGCGCCGCGCGAGCCACCGGGGCGGACAAATCCATCGCACCAGGGCCGGAAATTCCGGTGTGAGTAAAGACCACCGGGCGAGCGCGACGCGCCAAAATCCGGTCGCAGGGATCGTGGAGTCGGGCTTCGACCTCCTGAACGGCAATCCCAGTGAGCGCATGCACCCAGGGTTCGTCGCTGGTGAGCGGCACCAGCGCAGGAACCGGCGTCACCACCTCCAAGCCAAGGGTTCTAAGCCAGGAGTACCCGTCGCCGGTGGTTCCAGTTTTGGGATAGGACCTTCCTCCCGGACAGATCATCAAACGATCGCACCCAAACGCCTGCTGGGCATGGACCACCCATCCCGAAGGGGTCGGTTCAAGCTCCCGAACCGCACAGTCGTAACGCACGGTAACTCCGGCGCGCAGCGCCTCCCGAAGCAGGGCATCGCGCACGTCGATCGCACGTTGACTCGCAGGAAACACCTTTTCCAGATGCGGCTCGGTCACCGTGGGAACGCCCCACTCCAGGAACCGTTGCCGAACGGTGTCCGGAGGCAGAGCTCGAAATGCCGGTTGTACGAATCGTTCGGCCGCCCCAAACAGGCGCGCTGCCGGGTCCGGACCGAGCGTTGTCGTCAAGTTGCACCGACTCCCGCCACTTGCAAGCACTTTGGAGCCCGCACGGGAGGTTTTTTCCAGAAGCAGCACCCGACAGCCAGACCGCGCCGCGGTCGCCGCCGCCCACAAACCCGCAGCCCCAGCCCCAACCACGATCACATCCACGACGCCTCTCTCCGGTGCTCTACCACGTCTGCAAGGCCTGCCGCGCATCCGACACCACCGCGGCTTCGGACGCCTGAGCGAGCTCGTCCACGACCTCCTGAGCGAGCGCACGGGCCCGTTCCCGGTCACCGCGATCGAGGAGCAGTCGCGCCAAGTTCATCAGGAGTTTGCCCATTCCGTCTCGCCGCCCCATCGCCCGAAACGCACTAAGCCCAAGTTCCAACGCCACTTGTGCGCCTTCGAGATCGCCAAGTCGATGCAACGCCGATCCCAAGTTGGCTTGGGCCACCGCCTCCAATCGCCGGCTCCCATACCGTTGATGAAGTCCGATCGCTTTCCGATGAAGCTCCACTGCACGCGCGAAGTCTCCCCTTCGTACCGATACAATACCCAAGCCGTCCCACACGTCGGCCTCGCTGGGAAGGCTCCGAATCGCCGAATACACCACGATCGCCTCGTTAAAATACCGTTCCGCGAGGTCCAAGTGACCATTTCGCAGCGCATTCCCCGCAAGCTGACTCACGGCAAGACCTTCAAGCAATGGGAATTTGGCGCGCCGCGTTTGGTCGACCACATCGCGAAGTTTGTGCTGACCCGCGTCCACATCGCCCAGCGAGCTTAGAATGACGGCTTCGGTCCATGCCATCGCACAACGAAGCTCGGGATTCACGTCGCCCGTAATCGTCGCAAGGACCTCCTGGGCCTCCCGGCTCTCCCCCAGTGCGATCAAATGCCGAACGCGTAAGTGCTTCTTATAAGGGCTACTTTCAGGAAGCACCGACACGGCTTCTATACTCTGCTCGGATTTACCTAGCTCGCGCAAAAAGCTTGCTTCAAAATAAATTAATTCCTCCGGAATCTGATCGGGGGCCGCAGCTAAAATCGCCCGCCGAATGCGCCCCAACACCTCGGGCCCTTCCGAGACCGGGCCAACCATCCAGTAGACATCGCCAAGTACCCGTCCCAACGCCGCAGCATCCGCAAGCCACCCTTGTTCGAGGCTGGTGTCGACGGCGAGCTGGAGATCCGCTCGAGCGGTCACCCAACGAGGACTGTAGGACGAGAGTTGTTTTATTTGCGTTCGAAAGGCGCGAGCATGCTGAACGCGCGATCGCGCGAGGTCTTCAGCCGTGCAACGCCGATGAAGCGCGACCTTTACCACCTGGTGTAGGCAAAACAGGCCGTCGCCCGTGGGGCGAACCAGATGGTTGTCCACCAACACGTCCAATGTCGTTAGGCATTGATCCTTCGACATCGGC
>SXGS01033219.1_pt1 | contig 12283 bp, 7 predicted proteins | sample 3174681 | NCBI WGS metagenome assembly SXGS01 (sample SAMN11356861, study PRJNA531348) | freshwater metagenome | isolation source: freshwater sample F1-80 | place: China: Fuxian Lake, Yuxi | collected 2017-12-25
AACATGGCGACTGGCGCGAGCCACTGCCAGCTTGCGATCACACTCATCGACGCGCGCGCGGGGGTCACCACGCAAACCCGTCGCCACGCGTTCATCGCGAGTTTGCTTGGCATTCGCCATGTGGTCGCGGCGGTCAACAAGATGGACCTTGTCGCGTGGGATGAGGCGCGCTTTCGGGAGATCGAGCGCGAGTTTCTTTGGTTCTGTGCGCAAGTCGGGATCGCCGATCCGGTTGCGGTGCCAGTGAGTGCACTGACGGGAGAAAACATCGTGACGCGTGGTGCGCACACTCGCTGGTACAGCGGCGCGCCCGTGCTTGAGTTGCTTGAAAACGTCACCGTTGATCGTCCGAGCGTGGATGCGCCATTTCGGATGGCGGTGCAGTACGTGATTCGCCCCACACTCGACTTTCGAGGCTTTGCAGGAACGATCGCCTCTGGAAGCGTGAAGGCCGGTGACCGCGTGCGCATCCTTCCATCGGGACGCGAGACTCGCGTGAGGCGCATTGCGCGCTCGCCCGAGGACGGAGGCGACCTCACACTTGCAACTGCACCGCAGAGCGTTGTGTTGACCTTTGAAGATGAAGTGGATTGCAGCCGCGGAGACCTTGTCGCATCGTGTGGCGGATCGGCCGATGCACTTGTCGGTCAGTCACTCGAACTCGATGTCGTGTGGATGGATGAGGCGCCACTCACCGCTGGAACGCGCTATCTGCTGAAGACCGGAACTGCGACCACACCCGCGCGCGTCGTGCGCGTGCGCCACCGCGTCTGCGTTGACACGCTTGAATTGCAACAGACTGAGGCGCTCGCGCTCAACGACATCGGGCGCATCGAACTCGAGACGGAACGGCCCATCGCGTTCGACTGCTACCGCCGCATTCACGGCACGGGATCGGTGATCTTGATTGATCGCATGACGAACGCGACGGCCGCTGCAGGAATGATCCGCACTGGCGACGCGAGCGATCCGCATGCGAAGCGCGCGCACTGGGAGACTGAAGTCGCGCCCACCATTCATGCCCCTGTTGGCGCGAGCCTCGTCAGCGCGCACGAGCGCGCCGCACGCTGGAAGCAGAAGCCAGTGGCGATCCTGCTCTACGGCTCGTCAGGAACGGGCAAGACCGCGCGCGCATTCGAACTCGAGCGAGGACTGTGGGATCGCGGCCACGCGGTTGTCGTACTCGACGGTCAAATGCTGCGCGCTGGACTCAGTCGCGACCTGGCATTTAGCGAAGAGGAACGCAGCGAAAATCTGCGACGCGCGAGCGAGATGGCGTGCGTGCTGCTCGACCAGGGGTTCATTGTGATTCTGAGCTTTGTTGCGCCGCATGCGGACGCCCGTTGGCGCGCGAGCGAACTCATCGGTGCAGAGCGATTCATGATGATCGACTGCGCCGATGACGGGGCTCCCGACTCGGCCGCGCTCTTGCATGCGGTCGAAGCGCGGATCAGTAGCTAGCCGGCGCGGCCAAACAACTGCCGCATCAGAAAGGGCAGCACGTGTGATGCGTGAATCTCAAGATCGTCGTGATCGGCATCGTCGACGATCAGCAGCGGTCGAATCGCGTGCGCACGTTCAACGCGGCCGTGACTTCCGCGCACGAGTGAAGCATCAAGGGGAATGACATCAAGCAGTGCTCGCATGCCGAGTGTGCGTTGAAGCAGCCGAAGCGCCAAGCGCGCTCGCGCACCTGGAAACGGCGCGGCTGGATCGAGAAAGAGTTCGCATGGGTCGTAGCCTGGCTTGCGGTGAATGTCGACGGTGCGTGCGAAGTCAGGCGCGCGCGCATCATCACGCCACCACGGATAGGCAAACCAGCGGTCGGCGGTGGTGATTGCGACGAGGTCGCCGCTGCGCTCGTGATCGATGCCCGCTGCTTTTTTTGCCGGCGCGTCGAGCACAGAGTCCACTCCGGGAGTTGCCTCGAGGATGTGCTGCACCTCGGCGCAGTCGCCTTCGCTGGCCACATAAACGTGCGCAACCTGGTGATCGCACACCGCGAAGGCTCGTGATGCCCCTGCATCAAGCATCTCACGGCCGAGTTCATCGCGCAGCGCAAGAAACCCCGCGTCGCGCAAGACGCGATTGAGATGCACCGCCCCCGACACGGTCGAGATTCCATACTCGCTGACCACGCTGACGCGAATGCCTCGGTCGTCGAAGAACTTCAGAAGGACCGCAAACACCCGATCGATCTCGCGCAGGTCACCGCGAATACGCAGGTCGCTCGGTCCATACTTCTGGAGTGCGTAGTCGAGATGCGGCAAGTAGACAAGCGTGAGCGTCGGATCGAACTTCGCGACCGTCATCATCGCTGCGCGGGCAATCCACTCGGTCGAGCGAATGTCGGCCGCCGGTCCCCAGAAATGAAAGAGCGGGAACGCTCCGATCTCGGCGCGAAGTTCGTCGCGCCACGACGGGGGGTTCGTCCAGACATCGGGCACCTTGCGCCCATCGGCGCAGTAGATCGGTCGCGGAGTCACAGTGATATCTGCTGACGAATACATCGCATGCCACCAGAAGAGATTTGCCGTCGTCACCGATGGATCGCGCGCCCGCGCGAGGTCCCAGATGCGCGGCGCCTGAACGAGCCCATTCGACTGCTTCCAAAACTGCACTTCGTTCTGTGTGCGGTCGAACCATCCGTTGCCGACGATGCCATGCGCGCTTGGTCGGGCACCCGTGAGGATGCTGTTTTGTACGGTACAAGTCACGGCGGGCAGATCGGGAATCACTGAGCGGATTCCACCGCATCGGCGGGCAAACTCAACCAGCGCTGGTGTCGCGTCGCACAGCAGACTCGGCGTGAGACCAACGATGTTGAGCAGTGCGATGCGCTGTGCCACGGAGTGAGGGTAGACGCGATGGCGCGATCAGCTGCCGGCGATCCGCCGCTGCGCGAATCGAGTGACAAACCAGAGGGCGATGCACGCGAGGGCGATCGGTGGAATGTTGAGCGCAGCAGCGGCGCACGCATCGAGTAGCGCGAATGCCGCGATGAGCGCGGCGATTCCAGCGGGTCGCCTCGAGGGATGGGAGAGCGCTGCACTGAGTCCGCGGGTCGAAGCAATCACGAACCAGACCGCCGAAATGAAGAGCATCGCATGGCTGACCAGTGACCACTGATGCCACGGTCCAGCGAAGAACTCGCCGAGCGACGCAGAAGGAAGCGCCGACCCCTGGTAACTCGAGTTTGTTCCCACAACAAACGGAATCACGAGGAGAGGAAGCAGCGGAAGGAGTGCCAGCAGCGGAAGCGTGAAGCGCGCACGAGCGCGAAGCGAGCGTTCCCCTCGCGGCGGAGTGGTCGTGAGATCGCATCCGCACTCCGAGCAGGTCGCCGCGGGCAACGAGACGAGCGCGTATCCGCACGTCGCACAGAAGTACCGCGAGTCACCAACCTTATCGTGACCCGCGACCTCGCGCCGAGCAACGACCGAGAGCAAGATCGTGTGTGCCGCAAGCGCTGCCGCGCAGAGTGCGATCGTGCCGAGCATGCTGAGCGATGTCCAGCCGAGCGTGTCGGCACGCGAGAGGATGTCGGTGACGATGCCGTGCGGAACGAGCAGTGCAGCGACCATCGCGATTGGGATGCAGGCACGGCACAGCGCAAGAAATCCGATGGCGTACGCGCTTCCGGTGTGCAGCAGGTTGTAGCCGACGAGCGAGAACGCGATGGCGAGGACGGGCAGGTTCATCGCAAGGTGGCCGGCGTGAATCGCGAGTCGCCTGTGCTCTTTCATTGCCGAGAGGTCAAATGGTTCACGCACCACAAGGTCAATCACCCACCAAAACGCCGCAATCACCGCGACGAGAGTCCATCCCCGCGCGAGGCGGAGCAAGATGTGCGATCGCATCGTGTTCGCGCGCGCGTGCAGCCAGACGCCGATGAGTGCAGCAGCTGCGACTGGAGCAGGAGTCGATCCCCATGAGGGTCGCAGAAAGAACCCAAAGAAGAAAAGGATGATGAAGACTGTCCACGCCCAGGGAAGGGCGATCCGTCCAGACGCGATCGGACGCAACGGCCGCTCGCGCGCATCGATCTTGCGGTCGACGATTCCATTGAGCACCATGCCGGCGAGATAGAAGGCGCACATTGCGAGTGCCACATCGGGAGCCGCCGTCAGCGGAACGGGAGTCATTGCGATCACTCCTGGAACCCCCCAGGCACGATCGATTGCTAGGACGAGCGCGACTCCAACGAGCGAGTTGGTCACGATCGTCGGAAGATTCGAGAAGCGGGTGAGCGCGAGCCAGTCGTTCAAAGGTGAGTGTGTTCGTTGAAAACTCATGCGTAGTCCTTATCGGATTCCTGCGGCGTGCAACTGCGCTTTGGTCCAGATGATTTCGTCGGCGATCCCGTGCGCGAGCGAATCTCGGCGGTGGTCAACTGGGAGCGCGTTCCAGGCATAGGTCTCGACCTCGTAGTGACGGATGCCGTCGCCCTGAACGATGTTCGCAAAGCACGCAGCGATCTCGTGGCTGGTCGTGCCGAGCGCACCGATCGATTCGCGATCGACTGGCACATGAAAATGCACCCGCCAGATTCCAACTGGTGCCTCATCGAATGCGCGGTCAAGATCTTCGTAGAAATGCACAGCACCCGCCCCATCGAGCACGCATGTCTGATGCAGGTACTTGGGTTCATCGAAGTTGCGAAGTTCTCGAAACCCGCGCTCGCTCCCATCGCAGGTGAGTGCACTCGAGACTTGCACCTTGCCGATGCGGATTCCAGCGCGCCGATAGGTCTCAAGCGCATCGGCTTGTGGCTCGAACATCACTGCGCTGTGGCAAATGTCATGGCAGACACGCACATAGCGGCGCGGATCGGCCAGTTCGGCACTCGGACGAACGCACTGATCAAAGAAGGCGACGACATCGTGCGCTCGGTCGAGCGCACACCCCGGCTCTGGCTCGAGGTCGAGATGAATGCAGACGCCGCGCGATTCTTCGAGTCGCTTGAGATGCCTGGCAACCTGTTCAATCTGTGCACATGCGAGTCCGACACTGGCTCCACATCCATCGCGCGTGAAGGTCGAACGCCAACCGAGTGGCAAGGTTGAGATCGATCCCTCGCCCGCGATGTCTGGCGCAAGCGAGTCATCTGGCAAGAGGTCTGCAAGGATGTCGGCAAGGCTCATTGTGTAGAGCGCACGGCGAACATCACCCCAGTGAGGCTCGTACACAGCTTTCTTTCCGCGGCCAGCGTGAAAATCGCCGTACGGAAATCCGTTCAGCGTGAAGACAACGAGCCCGCGCGCGAACAGCCAGTCGCGAAGTCGCGCGGTGCCATCGGGGTCTTCGCGAATCTCGTGCACCGATCGCGCGCTGAGCCAGAGTCCGACCGGCATGAGCCCCACTGGATGCACGAGTTGGCGGACGGCAGTCGAGTGGCGGTCCAACGCAGCAAGCGTCTGCGTGAGGGTCGCTCCGGCATGAACATTCGTGCAATAGCCAACGACACTCATGCGCACGCCGATGCGCGTTTGTGTGCGCGCGCCGCATCAACAAGTTGCGCAATCACCCCGTCGCCCATCGTTGCGTCGGGGGTGCGCTCGGGATGCCACTGCACACCGACTCGAAATGGTTTGTTGGGATCACGTATCGCTTCGAGCACGCCATCGTCGGACCATCCAACGGCGTCGAACGGTCCAGCATCGGCAAGGGCTTGATGATGCCAACTCGCAACCGATCCATTGCCCAGTGCGCTCTCAACCGCATGTGTGTTGTCGTAGCGGTGCCGATCTGCGTCTGGCTTGGCATCATGCAAGTGCTGAATCAAAGCGCAGCCTGCGTGAACACCCATCAGCTGCATCCCAAGACAGATGCCTAGAAGCGGCATCTGTGAGTGATGCGCCATCGCGTCGAGAAGGGCGAGCTCAGCCGCTTGCCGCTCACCAAGCATGATCTGTGCCTGCGGATGCAGGGCGATTCCAAATGGACGGGTGTCAATATCGTCACCACCGGTCATGATCACTCCATCGACCAGTGGCAAGAGCGCGGCGCGAGTCGACGCAATAGCTGGAAGAACCATCGGCGTGCCACCTGCGCGCACGACTGCATCGATGTAGGTCGCCTTGACTTCATGGCGCAGACGTCCCTTGTCATCACGAACGAGATTCGCCGTGATGCCAATGATCGGATGTGCCAGTGGACTCATGCGTGCATTATGGTCGAAGCGCGTTGAGCGTGTAGTACGCATCGGAGTGCAGCAGGGGATCGCCCCCCGCGCTTCGCACGCCGTCAGCGTGCAGCTCATGCACATAGCCCGCGCGAAGTCCTTCGACCCGCAGCGCGATGCGGCGGCCGTCGTCGCTCAGCGTTCCAGGGTGCACGACAAGCGTGGCGGTGTCGACTTCTGGGCTTCCATAGATTGAATGCAGCAGATAGGTGAATGAGGACATTCGCCACGATGTGGGGTTCTGCGCAGAGGCAACATCGGCTGGTTCCGTGAACTCGATCTCGAAGCCATCAGGTCGAGCGCGCATGTGCAGAATCTCAAAGGGATGCTCGCCCGTCCAGCGCACGCGCTGCAATCCTTCGGTCGCAGTTCCAAGCGACGCCCACCCGCGACTCGTCTCTCCAACGAGCAGCGATCCATCGCGGTCGAAGGCAAGTCGGATCGCACCGCATGCGAGTCCACTACGCAGGGGAAAGCACGCTCCTTGCCACTGGTCCGACACCTTCTCGAGGTCGACGCGCATCAGACAGGCCGAGTACTGATCGGCGACGATGATCTGCGACTCAAAGGGACCAAACGCGCCGCCGGTCGTGTCCCACACAAATCCAGTTGCACTGCGCCCCATCTTGTCGTACGGAAACCAGATCGCGGGAAGCACAAGCGATGGCATCTTGCGCTTGGCGTCCATGATGCGATCGCCGTCGGGGTAGTCGCGAGGCGTTCCATCAGGAAGCAACGGCCGCGTTGCACCGAGTGTGTCGGGCGGACCATCGGCCGTTGGCATGGGGTATGTCACGCGAGCACGTGGATCGAATGTGTCAAGCGCACCGAAAGGATGCCCATGCCAACTGCCCTCGCTGAGAAGCGAGAGCTTGTTCATCGGACACCACTCGCCCTGATTGTCGGCGTAGAAGATCTCTCCCCACGGACTGCGCTCGATCGCACTCGGTGATCGCAGTCCCGCCGCAAACGGCGTCGTAGTGCCATCAGCAGCGATGCGCAGCGCCCATCCACGCCACGGCATTTCGCCGAAGGGGCGCGCTCCAAATGGCTTGTTGAGAGTCACAATCGCATTGCCTGCAGTGTCAAAGACTGGCCCGAAGCAGTACTCGTGGTAGTTGCCTGAGAGCTTCCACTCATCGCAGAGCGTCTCGACGCGATCGGCACGACCATCGTTGTTGGCATCGAGCACTCTCGAAAGTTCGCCCCTCTGTGCGAGATAGACCCACGGACGGGCATCGCCTGGCTTCATCGCAAGCCCCAGTGGCTCCTGTAGTCCGTCGGTGAAGAGCGTCCAGGTGGGCGATGACGTCGATGCGCCAGCAATCATGAAGATGTCACCGCGGCGGGTGCTCACCATCACGCGGTCGTCACCAAGTGGCAGAATGCCCGTGATTTCAGGCACAAGTCCATCGGGCGCAGCGATCGTCTCAACCGTCCAATAGCGCGCCTCGCGATCTGGATGCCGAGCCGGCGCGACCGATGTTGCCGACAGCGGTTCGAACGCCTGCTGCGCGTGTGAGACTGCCGCGACGATCAACAGCATTGAGAGCCCACACGTTTGGTTGATCACCAGGCGTACTCCACAAGCACTCGCGCTTCGTAGGGTCGGTTCGGATCAGCACCGGTGGCGAACCCAACGGGAACCAGCAGCGCTCCGTCGTGCACGAACGCGCCTCCACCACGCACGAAGAGTGTGGGTCCACCTTCGGCCTTCCATCCATCACCTTGCTGAGTGATCGCGCTGGCGGTCCAGACGCGCAGCATGACCCCCGCGAGTTCGTGGCTCGCACGAATCACGAACTCGCGGACGAGATGCGCGCCTCCCACAGCTCGGGCAGGGGAAAGGCGTTCTTCGACTTCAAGTTCACCGAGGGCTGTGCGAAAGGTGGGCACATTCTCGAGGTCGCGGTCGATGCCGAGGAAGCGCCATCCGCTCTCGCGTCCAGAGGTCGTCGGCCACACGTCGCGCGGGTCACTCAGCACTGCGACAGCATCGCCTGGTGGGAACGAAATCACGTCGATTCCAGCAGGTTCGCAGAGTAATCCCGCGCGGCCAAACCAAGTGCCGGTTGCGTCCATGAACTTGCCTCGCCACGCCTTCGCGGTGCGTCGATGTTCGGCGTCGTACACGAAGTGCACTTGCTCTTTGAATCCAACCGCGAAGCAGCGCGCGCTGAGCCCATCCATGAACGTGCCAAGCATGATCGGACGAGTCGTTGGCGCGAGCTCGTACGCGCTACCTGGCACGAGGCCCTTGGGTAGTGGCATCGAACTTCCAAGCGCGAGGTACGACCAGATCGCCGAGATCTGCTTCGCAGGATCGCCCCCCAAGATCTCAGTGTGCACGCGTTGCCCGGGTTGCCAGAACGACGGCATGCGGGTGCCTGGGTAAATCGCGGCTGGATTTCGCATGTACCTCTCGAACCACGAGTGGCGGATGCGCGCGTAGGTGTACGAGAGGTCGATCGCGGGGCTGCCAGCGGGCGCGTAACCGGCGCACCCATGACATGCAATACATGCGAACCCTTCACTGCCGACGAGTTGCTGTCCCTCAGAAATGACCTCTGGTCGCATTGGTGGATCACTCTCATGCGCTGGCGCATGGTCGGCCGCGGCGAAGAGCGCGCTTAGCGGCGCACTCGACTTCGAACCAAAGCGGGGCATCCGCGCAAGCAGATATGGCCGAACTCTGCCGTGTCCGGCGAGCACTGTGTCGATCGCGCTGGTCCGAAGCTTTGCACCAGCATCGTCGAGTGTCGGGGGAACCCGCCCCTGTTCACCAATGTCTGCCGTGCCTTCGAAGTGCGAGAGAGTCTCTGCCGTTGGTTGTCCGACGCTGCTTCGGGCGTGGCAACCAGTGCAGTTGAGTGCAAGAAGGTGCAACGCGAGCGACTCGGTCGCAGGAAGCGCAGCGCGCAGACTATCGAGGTCAGCAAGGCGATTCTGTAGTGCAGTTCGTTCACTCGGTGAGAAGCCAAAGTCTGGGGCGTCTGATGCACGAGGGTGCTCACTCAGGCACCCGCGCGTGAGGTCGAGCGATGCAAGGGGCGACTCACGAGGATCGGGTCGAGGCGTCACCGCGCCGTCAGTCGCAGTCTCAGGAGAGCCGTGACACTGCGCGCATCCACTTTGCACAAAGAGGTTGCGGCCTCGTTGCACCCGTTGTTCGTAGCCGACGGCGGGAGCGTCATGCGCGTGAGTCACAGCGCGCAGTGGGATCGCCTCGCGCGTGTACGCCGACTGAGGTACGCGCTCGCGCTCGACTCCAGGACCCTTCCACTCGAGTCGCAGGTCTGCGTTACCCGCACCTTCAAAGTAAGTCACCAACAACTCATGTGGACCCGCTGGCAATTCGAGCGTTGCTGACTTCCAGTCGAAACCATGCACTCCGGGGCTCTCCATCAGCAGCGCGCCATCGAGCGTGAGGGACGATCCATCATCGCTCCCAAGCCAGAGGGTCCACATACCCGACGTAGGGATGGTCAGCGTTGTGCTCAGACGCATCCCCCACGCATCGGCGCGCGCGAATGGCGGAATGTCGATGTCGAGCACTGCATCCATGCGCGCGGGCAGAAGTGTTGCGCTCGGACCGGTGCCGATGAAGGCCCCTTCGAAGTATCGACACGAGACTCCGGGCGCTTTCGTGAGCGCGAATGTCCCATCAGTCGATTTGCCTTGGCCGCGAAGCAGGTAGGAGGCGATCGCGGTCGCTTCATCAATCGACAGTTCGAACTGCGGCATTTGTCCGCCAGGCCACACGCCAGCGGGATCGAGCAGAAACTGCACGAGTTCGGGCCGAGTCCACTTGTCGACGAGCCATGACTCGTCGGTGAGCGATCCCTCCGACCCAGCGGGATGGCAGGCGACGCAGCCGAGGGTTCCCCACAATCTCTCGCCGCTGTTGAGTTGCGCCGGAAAGGTGGACACCGCACTCACCACCGCGCGATCAACCGTGATGTCGATGGCGCGCCGCGATGCGAGATACGCGGCGAGATCTTCAATCGCTGTTCGCGAGTGATCGCCGCCGAGCCCTGACAACAGGTCTGGCATCCGCATTCCAGTCGAACCGACATGTGGATGCGACGCGAGGTACTTGGCGATCCATGCTTCACCCGCTCGGTCGCCGATCCCAGCCAGCGACGGTGCGGGAAGCGATCCTGCGTGAACCATCGACTCGGGGGCGCTGTGGCACGCGACGCAATTCGACCGAGCGATCAACAAGTCCGCAGTGCGCTGCAGATCTGAGGTCGCTCCTTCGAGACTCGCCTTTTCGGTTGATGGGTCACCGCACCCACACAGCACCGCGATTGCGAGCAGCGAAGGTCGAACGCAACAGATCACGCGCAGTCGCCGCGCCATCGCGTGAATGCTAATGACTCCCAGTGAGGGTTACGAGTCAATCTCGTAGGTCAGACTCACGACAGCCTTCACCGTCTTGTCGATCGTCGATGTGTCGCTGATTCCCCAATCGCTCACACTCGTCGATCCAAGCGGGACGATCTGAAAGACTCCTTGCGAAGCGCTCGTGAGTTCGCCAACACCACTATTCGATCCGTTGGCAAGCAGTGTCGCGCGTTCAAGCCCATTCTGCGTCGCTTTCTCAAGCAGCGTCATCTTTGTTGCTTCGAGTCCACCGAAGATGAAAGTTGGCGAGCCCGAACTGATCTGGACCCCGTCTCGCACGAGATCGGTCGCCTTGCGAGAGATGGCGCGAATTGCCTCGACGCGACTCGTTCGCACAAGCAGCGCCTGCGAGAGCATGTATCCCTCGATCGAGTTTGTGTTGTGCCCTTCTTTGTCTTGGGTGTAGAAGGTCGATGTATTCACTTCGAGTGGGGTGATCTCTGACTCGAGAAACCCATCAGCACGCACAAGCGCGTTTAGTTTCGCAAAGTCAACTTCGAGTTTCGCGAACGCCTCGACAAGTGTGGAGCCGCGAGCGCTCACCGTGCCGTACCACGACCCCCAATCTGAGACGACATTGACTTCTGCAACACCTTTCACTTGAATCGTCGCTGGCTCCTTCTTGAAGTTCGCAATCGCGCGGCCGAGCGACTGCGATCCAACGGTCACGCCTAGAGCGAGTGTGGCGCCAAGGCAAAACATGCCGAAGCCAAAATTCTTGACGAGCGGGGGAATGCGATAGATCAACGATTCAGACATGGGTGCGTCCTTGCAGCGATGCGTGCGATGTGCGAGCGAAGCGCGTCATCCATGGCGCGCTGGAGCGAAGAGTACCCCTCACCACACCGTTGGTCGAGGTCACCCGCGCGCTCGCCAGAGCGCGATCAACTCCGACTCGCGCTCGGCCGTGATGCCTGGCGCGCGACCTGACCCCCACGCGAAATCGGCGGGCCGCTCACCCTTCGTTGACTCAAAGTTCGCCATCGTGTCTCGTGCTGTTTCGCTCAGCGGGCGGCAGGTCAATCCATGCGAAAAGGCCTTCGAGCAGTTTGCGCATCCAGCGCCGGCGGTGTCCGGGCCGACTGGGATCCACAGTGGAAGCCCCATCCAGGGCTGCACGCTCTGCTCGAGCAGCCACGCCTCGTCGGCCCACACGAACTCGACCGGATCGCTCACCGCGCACTTGATGCCAGCGAGCATCTCTTCCATAAAGAGCGGGCCCTGCGGGCCGTTGGCGATGTAGGTGCCCGCGTGGCCATCCTCGATCAATCGAAGCATGAATGCTGCAAGATCGCGCACGTCAATGAACTGGACGCGCGCCGACTGCGGTTTCGCTGCCCGCGGTGCGAGCACGCTGCCGCCCCTTGCAATTCTTACCGGCCAGTAGGTAAACCGATTCGAGTCATCACCCGGCCCGACGATGAGTCCAGGACGAACGATGCACGTTGTCTGAGGCAGGATCGCCTGCGCCGCCTGTTCGCAGAGCGCCTTCAGCGGTCCATAGCTCTCACCAGTGATCTTCTCTGTCGTGGGGTCGGCAATTGTGCTGACAGGCGTTGACTCGTCTGGCGCGATCGACAGATCTGAAAAGACCGAGATTGTCGAAACGAGTTGGTAGAAGCGCGTCACGGAACTGAGCAGTTTCGCTGAGGCGGTCGTGACGCGAGGCACATAGGAAGAGTTGTCGATGAC
>SXGS01265271.1_pt1 | contig 12283 bp, 9 predicted proteins | sample 3174681 | NCBI WGS metagenome assembly SXGS01 (sample SAMN11356861, study PRJNA531348) | freshwater metagenome | isolation source: freshwater sample F1-80 | place: China: Fuxian Lake, Yuxi | collected 2017-12-25
CCCGGTGATGCACCCGGCGCTGTGCTGAAACGAAGGGGTCACCCGCCGTGCATAGAAAATCATGCACTAGCCGTAGGGGTTGAAGGAGAAGCGGTTAGAGGACGGCGGTCGAGGAAACGGAATCAGGAGGAGGCGAGAAATAGAGTCAATCCAATCGTAAAGGTCACGCGAGGATCACGCAGCGCCGACGAAGAGCCGACGCCGAAGGCTTTTTCGTGCATAATTCAGGTGGAAGAGTCCAAGAGATTTCTTGCGGAAATGGGTTTACCGGAGGGAGATCAGCGCGATTGCTCCTCGTCTGGCAAGCGTTTCCCAGACGGCGGTCAGTATCGAATTGAAATTCCAAGTACGGAAGGGCCGCGCGCGCTCGCGGAATTGCTGCGCGAAGCGGAAGTCCGCAAGATCCCGGTGCATCGTGTAAGCCAAGGCAGCGGGATCATGCTGATGACTGACGGCGAGATTTCCGAAATGCTCGCCATTGGACGCGAGGCGGGAATCGAGGTAAATCTCTTTATTGGTCCGCGAGCCACGTTCGACACGGGCGCGCAGGCGTTTGCACCCGCGGGCAGGAGCCTCGGACTCAGCCTGCGTGGCGCGGATCAACTCATCTACGCGATGGAGGATACCAGGCGCGCCGTCAAACTCGGCCTGCGAAGCGTGCTCGTGTCCGACTACGGCATCCTTCAGATCATCGGAAAGATGAAGGCGGCCGGCGAGTTGCCCGGCGATCTGGTGATCAAGACCTCGGTCATGATGGCGCCCGCGAATCCCGCGAGTGCGCGGCTTCAGGAAGACCTCGGAGCGACGACGATCAACATCCCATCCGACCTCTCAATACCTCAGATTGCAGGGATTCGCGCGGCGATCGGCACGCCCATCGATTTTTACGTCGAGGCGCCCGACAACATCGGCGGTTTCATCCGGTACTACGAAATTCCGGAGTTGATCCGCGTGGCCGCGCCGATCTACCTGAAGTTCGGTCTCCGAAACTCCGCGGATGTTTATCCGAGCGGTTCGCATCTCGAGAACACGGTTGTATCCTATTCGCGCGAGCGCGTGCGGCGCGCCGAACTCGCGATGGGGATGATCGCGCGTTATTGTCCACACTATGTAATGTCGCCGCTCCGCGCGGCGGATTTAGGGATTCCAGCATGAAAAACAAGACGCTGAGTATTGCGCTGACGCTGGCGCTGACGGTTCCGTTCCTGGCCGCCTCTCAGGAAGAAACGGGCGCGCTGAACAAAGCCGCCGGAAAGACGAAAGACGCTGCGGTCGCCACGGGCAAAGGCGTCAAGAAGGCAGGGGAAACGGCCGGCGGGAAAACCAGGGCCGCGGCGAACGCGACGGGCAGAGGCGTTAAGAAGGGAGCTCAGAAGACCGGCGACGCGGCGAAGGACGCGGCGGTAGCCACGCGCGATGGCGCTAAGAGGGGTGCGGAGAAAACGGGTGAAGTGACCAGGGATGCCGCCGAAAAGACCGGCACGACGGTAAAGAAGGGCATCGGCAAGGTCATCACGAAGCCGAAGGGCAAGAAGGCTCCGGCCGAGGATTAGCCTGAGACGCGCAATCACGGGCGGCGCCTCTATCTGGGAATCGGAACGGACCAGGAAGCGGTTGAGGTCGCCGTTCTCCAGCGGCCAGTTGAACAGCAGGCAGGAAGCTGCCTAGGAGGCAAGGCGGACCGGTGATGTTACTGCATTGGTCATCTGCGTCGCGGTCAACGGGTGCGGAGTTGATGTAAGCGACGGTGCCTGCGGGCTGCGCGAGTTAAAGGGAAAGTTGACGGCGGGATGGAACACTGTGCGCTCGCGAGCCCCGCCCTTACCGGTTGTTCCGGGCAACAGGCGCGGCGGGTTCACGCGCCGGCGCGCGCTGGCCCCCAGGTCCGGCGCGAGAAATCGAAGGGCTTCGCATTCTACAGCAGTACATCCACCTGTTTCCGAAGGTGTTTTCCGCAAAGCCATCGCCAACCCAGAGCGGCGAGTCCCAGGAGCGCCAATCCGCGCGCCCCAGGCTCCGGCGCGAGAACCGGCAGCGCCTGTATCTGATAGATCACGCCCGTGCCCGGCGTCCCGGAGCCCGTGCTCGAATAGTCGGCGAGGAACAGCGAGTCCGAGGTGGCAAGCAACGAATCGATGTGGCCCACTGGTTGGTTGTTGTCGATGAAGTGAAAATATTCGCCAGTTGTCAAATCGTAATAGACCACGGGGTTCTCTTCGTTTGCGACCCCGGCTAGGGAGCCTCTGCCGTGAAAACCGACAAAAATTCCGTTATTCAGCCCGCCGGGAAATCCCGTGGGCGCGAAGGCAATCTCCGCCGGCCCTTCGCTCTCCGAGCCCGTCTGGGGATCGCCAAGAGGTTGGAACGCCACCAGTGGCTGAATGTGCGTTCCCCCCATGATTGCGCCCGTGCGATAGGTGACATAGTCGTCGGGAAATCCGAATTCTTCGACGGCCCCGCCAATTTCCGCAGATGCGATTCGGTTCAATTCGTCCGCGCTCAACGGCTCATTGACATTCACCAAACCGTCGATGCCATTGTCCGTGAAAATCAGATCGCCCGTTCCCGGCTGCACCACGATTCCAGCCGCGTTCCGCAGCCCGTGCGCGATCTGTGTGTAGCCGGAAAAGGAAGGCGTACCCGCCGTATTCGACACCGAGAACTTGAAGATTGAGTCGCCCTGCAAGGCTCCCGAGACTAGCCCGCTGGTGGTGACCGCGCCAGTTGTGGGCGCGATGTTATGTTGCGAGCCGACGTTGAAGAATACATCGTAGGAACCGGGCAGGCCTGGCGTGTCGCGCACCGCCATGGTGTACGCCGTGTGCCACCAACCTGCCGTCATCGTAAACTGTATGCTGCCCAGGCTCGTGTAAGTAGCGGAGGGGTTCGCGTCGGGCCGAAGCACCGAAATTACCGGCTGCCCGCCGTTGTCGGACATTGTCAGGACCAGATCACCCGCGCGGCGAACCGAAGTCATGATCCGCGGCAGGTTCGAAAAGACCACCGTTCCCGGACCGTCAGCAACCCCGTCGTGATTGGTATCGGTGAATCGGACCAGATTGCCTGGCGTGCCAAAGAACCCCTGACTCACGCCCACGAGCAGCGACCCGTCGCCGAGCATCTGCATCCCGTAGGGCGAGTTCAGGCCAGTCGCGAATTCCGTGATCCGGAACCGCGACGGGTCGACGCGCGAATCGCCTCCGATCGCGATGCTTGCCGCGAAAGCCGAACCCGCCGCCAGCAAACTCACTATAGCGATTTTTCTCATCATTGGGAACGTCCCGCGTAATGATAACATTTCCGGCCGGACGGCCACCTGCTTTGAAGCGCGTTTCGCGCGTTTCAGGTGCATTCCGTACCGCCGCCATTCATGTCCGAAAACGGCTAGCCGCGTTCCGCGAATTCGGTTACAGTCGGATTGTGATGGAATTCGACCGGAACGCATTTGAGCAGGCCCGGCGTTCGCGAGACGCGCGCTTCGACGGGCGCTTCTTCATCGGCGTGAGCACCACGGGAATCTACTGCCGCCCGGTGTGCCCCGCGCCGTCGCCCAAAGAAAGCAACGTGCGCTATTTTCTCTCGGCAGCCGGCGCGGCCGAAGCCGGGTTTCGCCCCTGCCTGCGTTGCCGTCCGGAAGCGTCACCCGGCACTCCAGCCTGGCTGGGAACTTCGACGACAGTCTCCCGGGCGCTTCGATTGATCGGCGAAAGCGCGCTCGATGGCGGCGGCGTCGACCAACTGGCGGACCGCCTCGGAATCGGATCGCGCCACCTGCGCCGCCTGTTTCTCGATCATTTAGGCGCAGCTCCCGTCGCCGTGGCGCAGACTAGACGGGTGCATTTTGCCAAGCGGCTGATCGACGAGACGCGACTGCCGTTCACCGAAGGTGCGATGGCGTCCGGATATGGCAGTCTCCGCCGGTTCAACTCAGCCTTTCTGAAGATGTACGGGCGTACCCCGACCGAACTGCGGCGGATGAACGCTGTATCCACCGCCGGCGAACCAGGCCGCTATTCTTTGCGCCTGCGTTTTCGGCCGCCGTTTGACTGGAATGGCTTGCTCGCGTTTCTCGCCCCGCGAGCAATTCCGGGAGTCGAGTCCGTGTCGGCCGAATCGTACCGGCGCACCATTTCGGTCGAGGGTAAATCCGGGTCAATCGACGTCCGGCCCGCGCCGAAAGGAGATGCCCTCGAGTTGCGCGTGCGCTTTCCGGAGGCACGAGCCCTTGCCGGCATCGCGGAGCGCGTGCGGAGACTCTTCGACTTGGGCGCGGACCCAAATGAGATCGACGGCCGCCTTGGAGCGCTCGCGGCGGCGCAGCCCGGCCGGCGCGTTCCGGGATCGTGGGATGGTTTCGAACTCGCCGTTCGCGCCATTCTCGGCCAGCAGGTAACAGTGAGAGGGGCCACCACGCTCGCCGGACGGATTGTTCGCGCCTACGGAACCTCCGTCGAAGCGGAGACCGGCCTCACTCATTTGTTTCCCGAGCCAGGGAAGCTCGCCGCCGGGGACTTCAAAGACATCGGTCTCACCGGCGCGCGCGCGGCCTCAATCCGCTCTCTAGCGCAGGCCGTTGATCACGGCACGTTGAGCTTTCACGGCGTGGTGGACACGACTGCGTTTCTGAGTACCTTTCGTGGACTGCCGGGAATCGGCGAGTGGACCGCCCAATACGTCGCAATGCGCGCGCTTGGCGACCCGGATGCGTTCCCTTCAAGCGATCTGGGGCTGCTTCGCGCGGCGGGCGCTCGGTCGGCGCAGGAATTGGAGCGGCGCGCCGAGGCATGGCGTCCCTGGCGTGCGTATGCGGCCATGCATCTCTGGCAAATGGAAAAGAAGGAGGCGGAATAAGGTATGGCACGGATTTGCTACAGCTATCTCGAAGGGCCCGTGGGAAGGCTTCTCCTGGCGGGAGCGGACGACGGTTTGCATCTGATCAGCTTTCCCTCGGGCCACACGGCAAGGACGCCCGAAGCGGATTGGGTCGAAGATCGCGGGCCGTTTCAGGAAGCCGAACGGCAACTGGGAGCTTACTTTGCGGGCGAGTTGCGCGAGTTCAGACTCCCGCTAATTCTCAAGGGCACGGCCTTTCAACTCGCCGTTTGGGAACGTCTGCGCGAGATTCCATACGGTGAAACCATCACCTACGGAGAACTGGCAAGGCGAATCGGAAATCCGAAGGCGTCACGCGCGGTCGGGCTTGCGAATGGAGCGAACCCTCTCCCGATCGTGGTTCCGTGCCACCGCGTTATCGGGTCGAACGGAAAGCTGACGGGCTTTGGCGGCGGATTACCCGTCAAGGAAAAGCTCCTTGCCATCGAACGCCCTGCGCAAGCGTTGCCATTCGATTGACCTGAACGCGGATGGTGGAGCAGGCCATCGGGGTTCGTGGCCTGCCGTCCTCGCCGCGGACGAAGCCCGGGTCGAAGACGCTCGAAACCGCTGAAAAACGCTCGGGCGAAATCCCACGTTGCTGCCGCCCGCCTTTTGATCGCCTGCCCCACGCCCACCGCGATACAATCGACCCATGCGAATCGTCATGTTGTTCCTGGCCGCTTATGGAATTGTCTGCGCGCAATCCTCGCGTCCCCGCATTGCCATCGCCGGCATGGCGCACGAATCGAACTCCTTCAGCCCCACTCCGACGGCACTCAAGGATTTCATGATTCGGCGCGGCGACGAAATCGTGCGCGAGTGGGCCGAGAGCAATCACGAGGTTGCGGGCTATATCGCGGGGGCGAAGCTTTACGATTTCGAAATCTATCCCGCGCTGATGGCTCAGGCCGTTCCCGCCGGGCCGGTCACGAACGATGCGCTCGACAAGATCACCGCCGAGATCATCGACCGCCTGGAGAAGGCGCCGAAACTCGATGGACTGCTGCTCGCCCTCCACGGCGCGATGGTCACTGAAACATATCCGCACGGCGACCCGGAGGTGATGAAGCGCCTGCGTTCGGCACTCGGGAAAGATTTTCCTATCGTCGTCACGCATGATTTTCACGCCAATATCGCGCCCGACATGTGGAAGTTGTCGACCGCGCTCGTTACCTACAAAGAAGTGCCGCACATCGATCAGAAGAACCGCGGACTGAAGGCCGCGGAGATCATGTCGGGGATCGCGCGCGGAAGAGTAAAGCCCACTCAGGCCGGCGTGAAGCCGCCGATGATTTACAACATCCGCTACCACCACACCAGTTCGGAGCCGCTCCTGCCTATCGTCGCCGAGACCAAGCGCCTTGAGAAGCAGCCGAAGATTCTCGCCGCGAGTGTGTCCGGCGGCTACCAATACGCCGACGTGGAATGGGTCGGTCCAACGGCGGTAGTCGTGACGGATAACGATCCGGGGCTTGCCCAGCGCGAGGCTCAACGACTCTCCGACATGCTCTGGGCCACGCGCGACAAGCTCACGAAGCAACTTCCGGAAGCGCCGGAGGCCGTGGCGGCCGCGATCGCTGAGCTGAAGTTCCCTGTGATCCTGGTGGAGATGGGCGACAACATCGGCGGCGGCTCGGCCGGCGACAGCACGTTCATGCTCGCTGAATTGCTGAAGCAGAAGGCGAAGGGATGGGTCGAGGCTGTTGCCGATCCAGCGGCCGCGATGATCGCTTCGCGCGCGGGCGTCGGCGCGGCGTTCAACGAACTGGTGGGCGGAAAGATCGACAGCCTGCATGGATCTCCGGTAAGGGTCAAGGGCGTGGTGAGGTCGCTGCACTCCGGCAAGTACATCGAGACTGAGCCACGGCACGGAGGCGCGCGATACCATGATCAGGGCTTGACCGCGGTGATTGAAGTCGAAGGCTCTACACTCGATCTGCCAACGCTGCTGATGCTAACCACAAAGCGTCAGGTGCCATTCAGCCTGCATCAACTCATCAGTTGCGGGATTTATCCGGAGAAGCAGAAGATTCTCGTCGTGAAGGCGGCGATTGCCTTCCGCGCGGCCTACGAGCCGATCGCCGCGCGCATCATCGAAGTGGACACCGGCGGGCTGACCGCCGTCAATCCGTCCCGCTTCACCTTCGTCCGCGCGCGCAAGGGCCTCTTCGGACTCGACAAGTAGCGCCTGGTCCGCGACAGAATCGCCAGGCAACCGGCAGGAAGGCCGGCCCGCGTGCGTGCTATAGTGGAGAAACCCCGATCAGAAGGGGACCAGCAATTCACAATCACAGCGTAAAAGTTGTCCGACGTGACGCGCGGGGACGATGAAAATCGTCCCCGCTCCTTTTTGGCGCCCGCTGTTATAGCAATCCTTCCGAATTCATCAATTCCGCGTTCAGCACGGCCGCGCCGGCCGCGCCGCGCACCGTATTGTGGCTCAAGGTTACGTACTTGAAGTCGAAAACGGGGCATGGACGGAGCCGCCCCACGAAAGCTGCCATCCCTCGCTCGCGGTCAACGTCGCGCCGCGGTTGCGGGCGATCTCCTTCGGTCATGTAGATAACCGGTTCAGGCGGCGCGCTCGGCAAATTGCGTGCCTGAGGGACCGAACGGAACGCGCGGAATGCTTCGATTATCTCCACCGCCGTAGGCTTTGCGGCGAACTCGACCGACACCGTCTCCGTGTGTCCGTCCACTACCGGCACCCGATTGCAATGCGCGCTCACACGCGCCGCCAGAGGCCTGATATGGTCGATCGCAAAATCGCCGAGGATCTTCTGCGTCTCCTGCTCCATCTTTTCCTCTTCTCCGCCGATGAATGGCACGACGTTAGCCGTAATGTCCATCGATGGAACTCCGGGGTATCCCGCTCCTGAAATCGCCTGCATCGTCGTAACAATCACGCGCGTGATGCCGAACTGCCGCAATGGCGCAAGCGACAACGTCAACCCCACGGTCGAGCAATTCGGATTCGTCGCGATGCCCCCTTCCCAGCCGCGATGCACCCTCTGCTGCGGAATCAGGGCCAGATGATCGGGGTTCACTTCGGGAACGAGCAACGGCACGTCGCGGTCCATGCGATGGTTCTTCGAGTTCGACACCACCAGGTGTCCGGCGGCGGCGAATGCCTGCTCAATTTCCGTTGCGACGGACGCGTCCATCGCCGAGAACACCAGTTTCGGCGCATGGCCTGGTTTCGATTCCTGCACCGCCAGATCAGCCACGCTCGCGGGCGTTCCTCCGCCCAGGTGCCACTTCGCCGCCTCGCGGTACTTTCTGCCCGCGGAGCGGTCGCTCGCGCCGAGCCACGTAAGTTCGAACCAAGGGTGACCTTGAAGGAACTTGATAAAATGCTGGCCCACCATTCCGGTGGCGCCTAAGACTCCAACCTCTATTTTTCGTTCCATAACTGTCTCACCATGCGTTGATAAATTTCGACCGCTTCGAGAAGTTGCGGTTTGGGCACTCGCTCATCGAGCGTGTGCGCAACGTGTATCGTTCCGGGACCCATCAGGAAAGGCCGCCCCCAGGTTCCGCCAAAGGCGGGAATATCGGTGGTGTAGGCGACTACGGTTGTCTCGAAGCCCGCGAGCGCCCCCAGCCGTAGCGCGGGAATGCGCAGAACCTCGTTCGCGGCGGCTTTCCCTTCGACGGCGCGCCGGATGGCCTCGTCCGTTGATGTGGCATCCCCCACCAGGCGGATCATGACCTCTGCCTTCGCCGCATCGGGAATGATGTTGGGCGCGCGTCCGCCGGAAATCGTGCCGATGTTGAGCGTGCTCGGTCCAAGGAGTTCATCGACAGGCAACTGCACTTTGCGAATGGCGGAGAGGGCGTCGAGTAATTTCTCGATCGCGGATTCACCAAGCTCGGGATAGGCCGAGTGCGCCATGCGCCCGCTCGCGGCAATTTCGTAGCGCAGGGACCCCTTCGAGCCGAGCGCGAGAAGATTCTCCGTAGGCTCTCCGTTGATGAGGAAACGCGAGCCGCGCGGATGGCGGGAGGCCTGGTACGCGCCCGCGCTGTTGCGCTCTTCGCCCACCACGAACAGCAGGCCCAGGTTCGTGCCCCCTGATTCGAGAAGTGCCTCCGCGGCCTTGATCATGGATGCGATGATGCCTTTCGTGTCGCATGCCGCGCGCCCGTAAATGTTTTCGCCATCCTCGCTCGAAGCGAAAAATGGCGGAACGGTGTCCATGTGCGTCGAGAGCGTGACGGCCGGGCAGTCGCCGAACTGCGCGAAGACGTTGAAGCGGCGAGGTTCCACCTCCATACGTTCGACGCGGCCGCCGAATCGCGCGGCCAGCCCCGATAGCGTGTCGAACAAGTAGTGCCCCACCTGTTCTTCGTTGCCCGTAATGGACTCGATATCGATCAGCGCGCGCGTCAGTTCGATGATGTTCATAAGAAAAATGCCTTCATGAGGCTGCCTTCTCAAAAAACTCTTGGGGACGGAGCCGAAAGAAGAGAACGACGCAGGTACGGCGAGGGCGTAGATCGCTTCCCGATAGCACTCCATCCGTCTTCAAACGGATGACAGTGGGCGGGTGTTAGCCCGGCCCCCCAACCGATGCGGAAAGAGCCTGCCGCGCCGGTTTCGGCGGAAACAACCGGCCCCTTTCGCGGAACTTCCGAAGCTCTTTCGGACTTTCAGTTCCGGCTACTGATGGCCGCCGCGCCTCTAACCAGGAGCTCTCAGGTTATCGAATATGGGATGGGCAAGTCAAATTCGAGTGTTACCCAAGCACAAGATGGGCCTGCCGGGAGCTCGACCGCACCCTGGCGTGTGCTCGCCGTGGCGCCCTCCGAACCCCTACCATCCGATCGCGTAACTGTCGGTTGCCGGCGCTGCGCCACCCATCAGCACGCCAGTCGCCGGGTTCACAAGAATCGCTTTGATGCTGCCGACCCCTTTCGCGTCATGCGTCACCACGTTGTGGCCCAGTTTCGCCAGGTCGCGGCGCAATTGTTCCGGTGCGCGCTCGGAGACCGAAAGCGTGCCGCCTACCTGGTGGGGAATCAGCGACCGGCGCAGCGACGAACTAACAACGTAGGGCTGCTCCACCGCCTGTTGCACGTTCATTCCAAACTCCGCGAAGTTGAGAAAGAACTGAAGCTGAGCTTGCGGCATCGTGTCGCCGCCTGGCGTCCCAAATGCAAGGAACGGCTTCTTGTCCTTCAAAACAAGGACGGGATTCAGCGTCATCCGCGGCCGTTTGCGTGGGGCGACTACGTTAACGTCCTTTGGATCCGTGTAGAAAAGCCCCATCCGGTTGTTGAGGAAAAAGCCGGGTTCGGCGTACATGGAATTGCCGAAGTCGGACCAGATCGTGCTGGTCATCGATACCATGTTGCGGTCCTTGTCCACGGCCGCGACATATGTGGTGAGGCCCTCGATCCACTCCGGGAAGGCTGCCGCTCCGGTAAGCACTCGTTCTGTTCCCGCGCGCGCTGTGTAGACGGGCTGCCGGGGAACCTGGCCACGCGCGGTAGCGCGTGGATTGCCGGGAGGCGCGAGCCCCTCCATCGCGCGGTCGGCGCGGATGAGATTGCGGCGCTGATTCGCGTACTCCTTTGAGAGCATCCCGCGCATGGGAATGTCTTTGATGAAACGAGGGTCGCTCACGAAAGCGTCCCGGTCGGCAAAGGCCAGTTTGAGGGCTTCGGTGACGTAGTGCAGGTAGAGCGCTGAGTTGTGACCCATCGCCTTGAGATTGACGCCTTCGAGAATGTTGAGCGCCTGAAGCATGACGTGCCCGTGTGAGTTCGGCGGACACCCATAGATGTCGTAGCCCTTGTAGCGGATGTGCAAGGGCTCGGATTCCTCGGCATTGAACTCCGCGAAATCCGAGGCGTCGAGCATGGAACCGCCGTTGGCGCTGAGATATTCAACGACGCGGCGAGCGATGGGGCCGCGGTAGAAAGCGTCGCTGCCGCCGGCCGCGATGGCCCGGAATGTGCGGCCGAGTTCGGGTTGCACCACGACGTCTCCCATCTTCACCGGTTCGCCGTTTCTGAACCAGACGCGCGTGGTGGAAGGAAACGGGGCCAGACGCGGTTGATTCCGCTTGAGGACGTTCTGCAAATTCTCGCTGACGGCGAAACCGCTCTCGGAGCGCTCGATAGAAGGGGCAAGGATCTTAGCCCGGCCGAGCCGTCCGTATTTTTGCGCGGCGAGGAGCAGTCCGCTGGTCGCGCCAGGAACCAGCGGAGCGATGGATCCGTCTTCACGCTGTCCCCCGCGTGCAGCCAGTTCCGCGATAGAAGCGCTCTTTGGCGCCCAGCCGGTGCCGTTGACGAACTTCACTTCGCCGGTTTTTGCGACGTAGATCAGCATGAAGAGGTCGCCACCGAGACCTGTGCGGCTCGGTTCGAAAACAGTGCTGGCAAATCCGGCCGCTGCCGCCGCGTCAATCGCGTTCCCGCCGTCCGCGAGCATTTTGTAGCCCGTCATTGAAACGCCGTAATGGCCCGAGGAGACCATCCCGTCCATGCCGAGGACAATCGGACGCCAGGTGGAAGTCTGGGACCATGCCGCTTGAACGAAGAGACATGCAAGAAGGGCGAGGGAAACAATGCTCATGAGGAAGTGGCGGCGGGGGCCGGGCACAAAAAAATGGTTCCAAGTGATCCAACTCGCAACCTTACTCACCACCGGCATGCACGGTCTGAGTAATGCTTCCGGGTTTGCCGGGCTTTCCGTTTCTTCGCTCCCCGCTCCCGCCCTTCGGCAAAAACGGATCAACGCTCCGAATCGAGCCTGCTAGCTGCACCCGCAAGGGACCGGTTTCTCAAGACGGCCTTTCGCTCGTCCGTAGCGACTGCCCGTTTCCAGGCCACCACTCCGAAGTCAAAGCTCCAGACCTGCCTCTTCGCTACCATCGCTTCGTCTTCTCCACGCCCGTTCGGCCCGGAACTCCCCCGCCCATCCCGGTTAGCCCCGGTCTGAGCAAGTTCTACGTCCCGTTCCCGTTGCGCGGATCCAACTCCGCTATCCCAACCTCTCCCGGAGATCCACTCCCCTTTGGGCTTCTTTCGTCACCCTCCGGATCAAAGCGATCCCTCCGTTCCCGGCCAGGAAGTCCACCTTCGAAGACGCCCGATTTCCCTTCGCTCCCCGCCTGCGGTTTTATTGTTATTCCCGCTTGCGGATCAATGTTCCGGGATCGCTACTTCCTCTCCGGTTCGCTGCTCCTTAGACCGAAGTTCTCACTACTAAAACCCTGAAACGGCTTGTTTTGATGAAGCTATCCCCGTTTCAGGCCTATTGTGTAGGCATGTAACTAGTTGCTGTCATATTGACAAGCTCTGCTTTGTATGATATAGTTGTAAGCATGTACGTCGCCGCCATCCCCAACCGCAACTCCCCGCCCGCCATCCTCCTCCGCGAATCCTTTCGCCTCGA
>SXGS01246421.1_pt1 | contig 12282 bp, 10 predicted proteins | sample 3174681 | NCBI WGS metagenome assembly SXGS01 (sample SAMN11356861, study PRJNA531348) | freshwater metagenome | isolation source: freshwater sample F1-80 | place: China: Fuxian Lake, Yuxi | collected 2017-12-25
GCCGACACGGTGATGGACCTCTCGACGGGCGGCGACCTCGACGCGTGCCGCGAGGCGATCATCCGCGCGAGTACCGCACCCATCGGAACCGTGCCGATCTACTCCATGATCATCGGGAGAAAGCTCGAGGATCTCGACGAGGAGACCGTGCTCTCGACGCTCCGTCATCAGGCGAGCCAGGGCGTCGACTACTTCACGATTCACGCCGGTGTCCTCCGTGAACACCTGCCATTCGTCAAGCGCCGACTCATCGGCATTGTGAGCCGTGGCGGAAGCCTGCTTGCCAAGTGGATGCTTGTGAAGAACCGCCAAAACCTCATGTACACCGCTTGGGAGCAGATCTGCGAGGTCATGCGCGAGTGGGATGTCACCTTCTCCATTGGCGATGGGCTGCGCCCAGGCGGACTCGCCGATGCCACCGACCGCGCCCAGCTCGCTGAACTTGAGACCATCGGCGACTTGACCGAACGGGCGTGGCGGATGGGCGTGCAGGTCATGGTGGAGGGACCCGGTCATGTGCCATTCGACCAGATCGAGTTCAACATGAAGTTGCAGCGGCAACTCTGTCACGGCGCACCCTTCTATGTGCTTGGCCCCTTGGTGACCGACATGTTCCCCGGTTATGACCACATCACCAGTTGCATCGGCGCCACGGCGGCGGGCTATCACGGCGCAAGCATGCTCTGCTATGTCACGCCGAAGGAACATTTGGGGCTCCCCAAGCGCGAGGATGTGAAACAGGGCTGCATTGCATACAAGATTGCCGCGCACGCGGCGGATGTGGCCTTGGGCATTCCCGGGAGCCGCGACCGCGATGACGCGCTCACCAAGGCGCGCGCCGCGCTCAACTGGGAGCGGCACTTCGAGCTGTCGTTCGATCCCGATACCGCGCGAGCGTTCCACGACGAGGATCTCGATGTCGACACGGACTTCTGCGCCCTGTGCGGCCACGATTGGTGCAGCGTGCGCATCAGCCGCGAGATTCAGGAGTTTGCCAGCGGCAAGGACGGCGACTCCCAGCGTGGGCGTCCCGAACGAAGCGCCGCACTGACGCCCGAGCAAGCAGAGATCCTTGAGCGGCGTGGTGTGCTCTCGCCCGATGAGATCCACGCGCTCGCGTCGAAGACTCGCAAGGCGGTTCATACTGAAGGCGGCAAGGCATCGTGCCACAGCGACCGCGTCGATGCGAATGCGGCGCGGCGCGAGCAGGAATCGCAACTCGTGTCCCTCAACACGGCGCCGGCGCACAACCTGCCGTCGCATGACCCGATCGTCTAGCCGCGCTGCATCGCACTACCATCGTCCATCGTGGGTGACTCGGAATCAGATCGCTCCAAGCGCGCCGCGTCGCAGGAGGCAGTGCCACGCCCTCACTTTCTGAGCGTGCCTGCGCTTCGGTTTCAGAACGAGTATGTGTGGTTTCTGTTCTTCTCGGCGTGTGACATCATGCTGACCTGGTTCATCCTCGTGCGCCGAGGCGGCGACGAGGTCAATCCAGTCGCCGATCTCGCCATTGATCGGTGGGGACTCTGGGGCGCGATCGGCCTGAAGTTCGGGCTCGTGCTGTTCGTCGTGATCGCCTGCGAGTGGATCGCGCGCGAGCGACTCGTCGTGGCAAAGCGGCTCGCGTGCGTGGCTGTCGGAATCTCGGTGCTCCCAGTCGTCTACGCACTCCTTCTGTTGGGCTACCACTGGGCATTCCCGATCGAGTCGTGACCTACTTCGGGATCGCGGCGGTAAGGTTTTTCGGCGCGCCCTTGGTGATGAGGATGTCATCCTCAATACGGACGCCGAGTGACTCTTCCGGAATGTAGACACCCGGTTCGATGGTCACCACCATGCCAGGCGCGAGCGGAGCCTGCGGATCGGCATCGTGCACTTCGAGGCCGAGGTGGTGTCCGATGCCGTGGATGAAGTAGTCCCCAAGTCCTGCGGCCGCGATCACCTTCCGTGCGGCGGCATCGACCTTGGTCATTGTGGCTCCGGGTCGACACGCACGAATCGCCGCCGCCTGAGCCTTGAGCACGATGCCATAGACCAGTTTCTGTCGAGCGGTGAATCGGCCCGACACGGCGAAGGTCCGAGTCACATCGGCCGCGTATCCCTCGTACGACGCGCCCGAATCCAGAACAAGGAGATCGCCCTCCTTGAGTGTCCCGCTGTTGGCGTGGTAGTGGAGGACCGTCGCATTGAAACCAGAACCGGCGATGGTTCGGTAGGCAGTCGTCGTCGCGCCTGAAGTCTTGTACGCATGCTCAGCGGCTTCTTGCACGGCGAACTCTGTCGCCCCCGGGCGCGCTGCCTTTGCGGCGGCGGCGAAGCCTGCGGCGGTGATCGTTGCCGCACGCGCGATCATCGCAACTTCCGCTGGGCTCTTGACCGCGCGAAGTGCCGGGAGTTGCGCCGAGAGATCGATGATCGCCGCGCCGGGGATGCGCGCAGCGGACTCTTTGAAAATGGCGAGGTCGGGCGAGATCGGCGCCGTGTGCGGAGCCAACGGGTGCAGACACGCAAAACAGCGCGATCGCCTCGCGCTCTCAAGAAGGAAGCGAGGGAATGCAGTTGTCCGGAAGACGGAGGCGATTCCGTAGCGCGACTTGAGCGCGCCGCTCAGTGTGGCGCGGAACCCATCCCATCGCTCAAGTTCGGGGTCAAGCGGCTTGAGATAAAGCTGCGCTCGTCGAACGGCGACCGGGTGCAGAGGGTCGAGCAGCAGCATCGCTCCGGGCTCGTCGACAATCCCCGTCAGGTATTCGAAGTTCGGGTTCGGCCGCCATGCGGCAGAAAGTGACGCATCGGCCGCACCCGCACAGACGAGTCCAACGGCCTTGGCGCGTGCGAGTGTCTTCAGAACGCGCTCGCGACGAAGCGCGAATTCGGCTGGTGGGATGGAGTTCGGCATCGTCGTGCGATCGGCGCGCCACTCAGGCGCGCGCGGGCTGACCCTCGAGAATGCGCATCGCGTATCGGTTCATTGCGTCGCGCAGCTGGTCGAAGCTCTCGAGGACATAGAGGATGGGTTGGTAGTGGTCGATCTCGAACGAAGTGCCGCAGACGGTCTCGAGGTCGAAGGGGCGACGATCGACTTCCTTGCTCTCAAGCGAGTGACGGCTCTCGCCGGGGCTTGAAATGAGCCCGGATCCGTAGAGTTTGACCTTGCCGGCTTCACGGATGAGCCCGAACTCAACGGTGAACCAGAAGAGCCGTGCGAGCCGCTCGACATGCTGTGGGTCGTCCGTGGTGGCTGCGGCCTTCCCGTAGGTTTGGAGGAAGTCGCCGAAGACCGGGTCGGCGTGTAGCGGCACATGGCCGAAGACATCGTGAAAGATGTCAGGTTCTGGGAGGTAGTCGAGAGACTCCTTTGGGCGGATGACGATCGTCGTCGGAAACTCGCGTCGTGCGAGGCAGGCGAAAAACGCCTTCGCCGGCAGGTACCCCGGCACCGCGCGGCTCTGCCAGCCCGTCAGTTTCGCGAGGTAGTTGTTGATCGACTTGGGACCCTCGATGTAGGGGATGTACTCGCGGACGAGTTTGATCGACCGCGCGCCGGTGAGATAGACACTCGACGCCATCGATTCGAGATACCCCATCTGCCGGTCGTAGAGTGTTCGCCAGACCTCCTGGTTTTCGTCGGAGTACCCCTCGTAGCTCTGTCCGATGTAGACCCGCGAAATGTCGTTGTAGCCGGGCTGTCCAAAGTGATTCGCGTACTCCTGCGCCGCGTGGCCAGTGGCACCGTCGATCATCGCGCTGTTGAGCGATCCTGGGAACTTCTGTTGACCGTCGTGCTGGGGCATCAATGCATTCTACGACCCCACGGACTGCATCCCGCACGCGCCCGAACAGGCCACGATGGTCGCTGGGCCACAACGCTGAACGACCTTGCGCGGCGGATCCGTTGCGAGCCCCCTGAGCGCGGGTTGGGCGACGCAAGGCGAACCGCCGAGGTACCGATTGCGGGATGTCGTTCTGCCACGAGGAGTCGTTTCCGCGATCCCGATCGGTGGGCATGAGGCGGGAGACCTCGTGTGCTTGGGATGTGACGAACTCGGGAACGAGAGCGAGCGGTTGCGACTTGTGGATCCGGTCTTCGGGATCCCGGCGGGCTGGATCGCCTTGGGTGAGGGACACGATTCTCGGCGTACCAATGACGGCGTGGTGTCACCTCGCGGCGGTCTCGCGGCGTTGTCGGGTCGACCCGAAGTTGGAATTCCCCTCGGTGTCGCTAGGCCGCTGATCGCCTGCCCGTGGCGGGCATCGCGCACCGCTTCGCACTCGGGCCTTGAGTTGGCAGGCCAAACTGCGTCGGACGACGGTGGTGTCATTGGTGTGCTGCGAATCTCGGGACACGCGGGTGAGGCCACGGCGGCCTAGGCCTCCACGGATGGCATTGAGTTCTTGGCTCTACCGAGCGAAGACTGCGTCTGTGTGTTTCCACTTCGCGCTGCCACCGTGTCGCGAGCGGTAGGCGTCGCTTACTTCGCCCCGTGTGCGTTGACGCGCGCGCGAGCAACTGGAGCCGTGTCATCAACGCGGCCGCAGAGCAGCACCGCTGCGATCGACAATCGGAGCGTCATGGGAATGTGAGGAGGTGCCGCGGAGCGCTATGACTTCGCGAGGCGATTGAGGCACGCGAGCGCGGAGGCTTCGCAGGCCATCGTGAACCCTTCGGGGGCGTGGAGTCGGATGACATCGTGCTCGCGGCGCACATCGAAGCCCCATGGATCGATGCCGATGACCGTGGGCTCGATCGCGTCGGCGGCCAGCTGCGCGCGGATGGCGGCGCGCACTTGGTCGCGCTGCGTCTTGTTGAGCGCGCCGCAGAGCGACCCTTCGAATCCAGCAAGCGGATTCGCGCGTGCGTACACCTCGCCGTCGATGAAGTAGCCCCGAAACTTCGACGCATCCACCGTGATGCGCGCCCAGTTCACATCCGGCGGCGAGCCGTGGTAAGTGCGCCACCTGTCGGCCCAGCCACTCGTGTCCTTGCGCCCATCGAACCGTTCAAGCGAGACCATCAGGTGGAGTTCATCATCGCCGTCGTCTGGGAGTTCGAGCACGCGATCGCCGGCCATGAGCATGGCGACCATGACCGGTGCCACGAATGCGCCATCGGGCAGGGGGGCAATCTTGATCGCCGATCGTTCGCCGTCGAACCGGATGAATCCCGCGAGGTGCGCGCGCAGCCAGCGGTACGCCTCCTCTTCGATCGCGGCATTTGAGAGTTCTTCGGGCGCGGTCACGACGCGATCCTAGCGATGCGCCCTTGCGCGAAGGGATCGGTAGCCTTTGCGGCGTGACACTCGTGGTGGTGGCCATCCCGGTGGTGCGCGCCGACGCCGCCTCGCGTGCGTTGGAGCATGCCGCCGAGGCGAAAGCGCTCGGCGCGGACATGGTCGAGTGGCGCATCGATGCCATGGCTGAGGCTGAAGAGGCGGTGCAGGCGGCGATGCGGCTTGTGCGCGAGAGCCCGCTGCCGTGCATCGTGACCATCCGAGATGAGAGCGAAGGCGGCGCGTTCTCCGGCGATGAGGCCGACCGGCTGCGCATCTGGAGCGCGCTCGCTGATGCGCAGGCCCCCCCGGCATACCTCGACATCGAACTCTCCGCGGTCCGCGAGAGCCAGCAAACCAAGGAGTTCGTCGCGTCTCGCCATCGTCGCGAGGGTCACGAAGATTCGCCTCGAGTGATCCTTTCGTTCCACGACTTCCGCGGCCGCCCGCCGGGACTGTCGGGCAAGACCGCTGAGCTGTGGGCGGATCCATCTGCCGCGATCGCCAAGATCGCGTGGACGGCGCGGACCGAGCGGGACAACCTTGAGGCCTTCGAACTCATGCAGGCGCGCGCGAAGCCAACGATTGCACTCTGCATGGGTGAGCACGGGCTCATGAGCCGAGTCCTCGCGCCGAAGTTCGGTGGGTTCCTCACCTACGCGCGCCTCGACGAGCATGGGACCGCGCCCGGCCAGCCATCACTGCACGAACTTCTCAACGAGTGGTCGATCCGTTCGATCGATTCGTCCACTCGTGTCTTCGGCGTGATGGGCTATCCCATCTCGCACTCGCGGTCACCCGCGGTGCACAATGCATGGTTTCGCGCCGCGAAGGTGAACGGGCGGCTCTTCCCGATCTCAGTCGCGCCGATTTGGGAGGCCTTCAAGGCCACGCTTGGCGAGTTTCTCGCGTGCAAGGGACTTGATTTCAGCGGCGCAGCCGTGACGGCTCCCCACAAGGTGCACGCCCTGCGCTACCTCGAGGAGTGCGCCGGCACGATTGAGGAGTCCGCGAGGCGCGCGGGTGCGGTCAACACGATTGTGCACGGAGCCTCAGGCGCCCTGCGCGGGCTGAACACCGATGTCCTTGCCCTCGAAGAGGTTCTTGGTGCGGCGATGGCGCACGGTCGACGAGGGCGCGAACTGAAGGGCGCGCGTGCACTCGTCCTCGGTGCCGGCGGCGCGGCGCGGGCTGCGGTCGCCGCACTCGCCGCCGCGGGCGCGTCGGTCACGATCCTCAATCGCACGCCTCGGCACGCCGCCGCGATCGCCAACTCGTATGAACGGCCGAAGCGAAAGGGATCCTCGCGCAGTGCGCACGCGCATCCCGAGGTTGTTGCGCATTCGAGCGCCCACATGGGGGCTGAGCGCTTCGACCTCATCGCCAATTGCACGACAGTGGGGATGCAAGGCGGTGCTACTCCCGAGGGCGATCCGCTGCCCGAGCGAGTGGAACTCGACGAATCGGTGCTGGTCTTCGACGCGGTCTACACGCCCAAGGACACGCCGCTTCTCAAGCGTGCGATGTCCGCGGGCGCTCGCACACTCGGTGGCGAGTCGATGTTCGAGGCGCAGGCCGCACTCCAGTTCAAGGCCTGGACTGGGAAGTTGCCTCCGCGCGGTTGATCGACTGCGCCAGCAACGGCAGCCAAGCAGACGGGCGGCACACTTCTTGGGCCGCCCAATCGCGGAGTGCCCGCGCCGTTGCCGAATGGCGCTCCACTCAGCGGTGACTCGTTCACCGCCGAACAGAAGTCTGCCGATGCGGTGACCAAAGCGAAGGCCGCGTTTGAGGCGACAGCGAAGGCCGATTGTCTTCAAGCCTGGCAACAACAAGGAAGTGTCCTCAGTTGAGGACATCTTCCCGAGGATGCACTAGGCCACGGGCGTCGCGCGTGGGTGGCTAGGATCGCGCCATGACCGCGCTGGACTACCGCACGGCGGGGGAATCGCATGGGCCGGGCTTGATCGCGCTCGTCGAGGGCATGCCTGAGGGTGTGTCCATCGATGCCGCGTGGATCAACGCGGAACTGCGTCGGCGCCAAGGCGGTTACGGCCGAGGGGCACGGCAGCGAATTGAGTCCGACGAGGCACGCTTCATCTCTGGAGTTCGCGCCGGCATGAGCATCGGCTCGCCCATCGCGATCGAGATTGTCAACGCGGATTCGCGCCTTGAGGATCCTGCCAAGACGCCGCCGATCCATCGTCCACGACCCGGGCATGCGGACCTCGCCGGCAGCGTGAAATGGCTCACCACTGACTGCCGTCTGACCCTTGAACGAGCGAGCGCGCGCGAGACCGCCGCGCGCGTGGCTGCCGGCGCCGTCGCGGGATGCCTTCTCCGCGAGTTTGGGATCGACGCGTACGGTTTCGTGCGCGCGAGTTTCGACGCGGCAACCGAAGTGGCACCGATGGCCGCGGATCTTGTGGCGCTTCGGCGCGAGCGCGACGCGAGCGAAGTGAACTGCCCCGACACGGCGGCATCGGCGCGAATGATCGATGGGATCCACAAGGCAAAGGTTGAACGCGACACGGTCGGGGGCCTGTGCGAGGTCCATGTCTTCGGCGTGATGCCCGGCCTCGGGAGTTGCGAGAGTTGGCGAAGCCGCCTCGACGCGCGACTCGCTGGCGCCGTCATGGGCATTCAAGCCTTCAAGGCCGTCGAGATCGGCCTCGGGAAGGATGTCGCGCGGCGCATGGGCAGCCAAGTGCACGACGCGATCGCCTACGACGCGTCACGCGCGAACGAGGCATCGCTTGGCTTCGTGCGAGCGACGAACAACGCCGGTGGGCTCGAGGGCGGCATGAGCAACGGCATGCCGATCGTTGTTCGCGGGGCGATGAAGCCGATCTCGACGCTCTTGAGGGGAATGCCCAGCGTCGACCTGCGGACGCACGAGGCTGTCACAAGCGAGTACGAACGCAGCGATGTCAGCGCGATCGCCGCCGCGAGCGTCGTCATGGAGCATGTCGTCGCCTTCGAGATCGCGCGCGCGCTGTGCGAGAAGTTTGGCGGCGACTCGTTGCGCGAAATGCGCGCCAACCATCAGGCCTTCATGGCCTCGGCGCGACGGCTTCACGCGCCCTGATGGCGCTCTCAGACGCTCAGGGGATCAGCATCGGCCAGACCGGACCGTCAATCGTGAGATTGAGCGAAGACTCGGCCTGCTTGAAGCGGAGCGCCTCAGCCATCGAGCGAAAGACCTTGGGATCCACCGATGGGGATCCATCTTCCTTGGGCGCCGCGAGCATCATCCCCGCCATCATCGCCATGCCATCGCACGCCTGACTCCATTCGTCGGCAAACTCATTGGCGGCGTCGGGCGTCGAGAATCGAAACTGGCCACGAATCGCCGGTGACGGGCCAAGATCGACGCCCACGGAGAGTGCTTGCAAGTCGTCGATGGACTCACCGAACCCCGAGGCAATCCCTGCGAGCATCGGATTGCTTTCGGCCATTCCGTCCTGCCAACTCGCCCGCATCGCAGGAGTGACCAGCATGCCGCAACTCACTGTCGACTGTCCGAACACCATTGCAGACGCCTGAAGAGCCGTCGCGTTCTCGGGGCTCGGATCGGTGATGGCGGGGGCTTCGCTGGCGCTGGGGTCCGTGATGCGGAACCACCCGCCGCCGACACTCGTCGCGTCCACCTTCGAGCCCAAGAGTTTCGTGGCGAGCTCCGCAAGTTGCCCCGCGCCCATGCGCCCGTCCGTCTGAACGAGCCACACCAGGCCATCGTTGGGGCCGTCCCCGAACTGTGACAAGGTCTCGACGCCATCGGCCTCGTCGACAACGAACCAGATCGTGCTCGCTCCGGCCTCGCGCAACTGCGCCATCGATTCATCGAAGGCCTGAAGGGCGGGATTGGCTGCAGGGTCGATCGAGGCCGCGTTGAGCGTGACGAGACCCGAGCCCATGACCACTTGCGGGATCTTCGACTTGGCCATCTGTGCGGCGATCGCTGCGACGCTCTCACTCGCAAGTGTGCTCGACACGAGGGTGGAGACGCGGACCACGGTTCCAGCCTTCGCACTCACTTGTGAGGCAGGCAACGCATCGGAGACACCACCGCACCCGGCGAGCACAAGGGAGACCATGACACCAAGAGGTAACTTCATCATCACTGCAGCCTACGCGCAACGGCGTATCTTCATCCCATGTGCGGCATCGCGGGCCTCTTCGATCCCCGCGGGGCGCTCCGGGATCCAGCGGGTGCGCTCGCCGCCATGGGAGCGCCGCTGGCCCATCGCGGCCCAGACGATCACGGGCTGCTGTGGGACGCGGCCACGCGAGTGGGCTTTGCGCACCGGAGGCTTGCCATCATCGACCTCTCGTCGCACGGCCACCAGCCGATGACGAGTGCCTCGGGGCGTGTCACGATCGCTGTCAATGGTGAGCTCTACAACGCGCCAGATCTCCGGCGCGACCTCGATGCGGTGTCGTCGCGTGCGTGGCGCGGTCACAGCGACACGGAGGTCATGGTCGAGGCCATCGATCAGTGGGGGTGTGAAGAGGCTGCTCGAAGGTTCAACGGCATGTTCGCATTCGCGCTGCTTGATCACTCGCGTCGCGTGCTGACGCTCGCGCGCGACGGTGTCGGGAAGAAGCCGCTCGTCATGGGGTGGATGGGCGGCGTGTTCGCCTTCGCCAGCGAGTTGACTGCGCTGCGCGAGTTGGCGCGCGTGTCCGGGGCCGGACGGCTCAGCGTCGACCCCGTCGCCATCGATGACCTCCTTCGGCACGGGTGCATCAGCGGTCTGCGCACCATTCATCCGGGCATCACGCGAGTGCCACCGGGGACGCTCGTGTCGCTTCGTTGCACCGGTGATGGCGGTCCGGCGATCGCCCCCTTGGTTCACTCGTTCTGGTCCGCGCGCGAAGAGATGGCTCGCGCACGGCAACTCGGTCCTCGACGAGACGACCCGTCGCTCCTTCTCGACTTCGAACGGGTTCTCGATGCCGCGGTCGAGCGGCGCATGGCTTCCGATGTCCCACTGGGCGCGTTTCTCTCGGGTGGGGTCGACAGTGCGATCATCGTCGCCCTCATGGCGCGGCACGCATCGACCAGGGTGCGCTCGTTCACCATCGGGTTTGACTCTCCCGAGTATGACGAGACCGAGGCGGCTGCCGATTCAGCACGCACCATCGGAACCGATCACACGAGCGCGATCATCTCGGCAAGGGACGCCACGGCGATCGTCCCGCAGCTGCAAGGGATCTACGACGAACCGTTCGCTGACAGCAGTCAAGTCCCAACGCTCATGCTCTGCGCGCTGACTCGAGCGCATGTGCGCGTGGCGCTCTCAGGTGACGGCGCCGACGAACTCTTGGGCGGCTATGACCGATACGCGGTGGCGCCGCAGATTCGGAGACTCGCGCGGGGGCTGCCCAGTCCGCTGCGGCACCTCGCGGTCGCGTCGCTGCGCGCCTTTGCGCGTCTCGCGCCGGACGAGGTCATCGCGGGCCTCACGCGGCTCGGGCTCGCGCGTGGCGTCGCTCGTCCGCGCGAGAAGGCCGAGCGCGCGGCGGCGTTCCTTGGCGCGCAGTCCACGCGCGCAGACGGCCTCGTGCGCGGCGTGCCCCCCGGGCCGAGCCATGGACCCGATGACGCCATGGCCGACGATGACTGTGCGCAGTGGATGATGGACGATGACTTCTGCAACTCTCTCGTCGACGACCTCCTCGTGAAGATCGACCGCGCGTCGATGTCTATGGCGCTTGAAGTGCGTTCGCCATTTCTCGATCGCGAAGTCGCCGAGTTTGCGTGGCGCGTGCCGATGTCGGCGAAGATCCACGCCGACGGCGGCAAGTGGCTCTCGAGACAACTGGCTCGGAAGTTGCTGGGTCCGAGTTTCGGGGGCAGCCCGAAGATGGGCTTTGGCGCCCCGATCCACGAGTGGCTCCGGACCGACCTGCGTCCCTGGGCCGAAGACTTGCTTTCGTCCGCCAGCCTTGCGCGCGACGATCACCTCGACGCGCCCGCGGTGCGCGCGCGATGGGAGGCATTCCTCGCCGGCCATCTTGAGGATCGGCACCTCGTCTGGTCGCTCCTGTCGTATCGGAGTTGGGTCCAGGCGCAGCGATCAAGCGGGTTACTCTGAGTCCATGAACGCGCACGCTCACGATCAGGCAACGCTCGACGAAATCGTCACCGCATTCGCCGCCGAGACAGGCACACTGCACCGGATTGGCGACGACGGCTTCCTCCACCTCGTCGCCGTCGTCGGGGCCTTTCCGCCGCCGGTCATGGACGCCATCCGCACGGTTCCCGTTGGCAAAGGGCTCGCGGGCCTCGCCGCACAGCGCAAGGAACCAGTGACCGTGTGCAACCTGCAGACCGACACAAGCGGCGTCGTCCGGCCGGGCGCGAAGGCCACCGGGATGGAAGGGGCCATCACCGTGCCGTGCCTCGACGAGGCGGGGGAGGTGGTCGGTGTCCTTGGCATCGCCAATCGATCGCCGCGCGACTACACCGGGGCCGAGCGCGAGTCACTTAGCGCGCGTGCGCGTCAGGTTGCGCGTCGGTGGACAGAGTGAACGACTTTCCGGAATAGTCCACGCGGATCGTGTCGCCGTCCTTGAAGCCGCCGCTGAGGATCCCCGAGGCGATTGGGTTCTCAATGCGCTGCTGGACGACTCGCTTCAGGGGACGCGCACCGAACTGGGGGTCGTAGCCCTCAGCGGCCAGTGCGTCGCGTGCGGCGGTTGTCACGACGAGTCCGAGGCCGCGCTGCACAAGGCGGCGGCGGAGATTTGCGATCTGAATCTCGGTGATCTTGCCGAGTTCCTCCTTCGAAAGCTGGTGGAACACGACGGTTTCGTCGATGCGATTGAGGAGTTCGGGCCTCAAGTGTTGCTTCAACAGTCCGCGCACATGAGCCTCAATCAGGGCATCCGACTCGCCGGCATCGGCCATGTCGAGGATGACACTGGATCCAATGTTGCTCGTCATCACGATGAGCGCGTTGGCGAAGTTCACGGTTCGCCCTTGACCGTCGGTCAGACGCCC
>SXGS01653735.1_pt1 | contig 12282 bp, 9 predicted proteins | sample 3174681 | NCBI WGS metagenome assembly SXGS01 (sample SAMN11356861, study PRJNA531348) | freshwater metagenome | isolation source: freshwater sample F1-80 | place: China: Fuxian Lake, Yuxi | collected 2017-12-25
TCGGACTGTCTGCACTTGGCATCGGTGCCGCCATCGTCGAGCAGATAGACGGTCAGCTTGTCGGCCGGATAGTTCATCGACTTGGCCGCAGCCAGTGTCAGCGCCAGAAGGTCGGCCGACTCGTTGTAGGACGGAACGAAGACGTCGACGGTCGGCTTGTCGTCATCGGCCAGCTGCGGCGCCGGCTTGCGCTGCAGCGGATCCGCGACAATGAAGAAATTGATTGCCAGCATGACCAGGCAATACATTTCCGCCGCATAGAGAATGATGCCCGGGATGAAGTTCCAGGGCTCGTTGATGTCGGGAAGCGTCTCCGTCGTGCGCCAGAACGCATAGCGCAGGGCGAGCACGGCCGAGAACACGAAAGTCATCACGCGGAATGTCTTGTTCTGCGGACGCATCATGAACAGGAGCATCAGGGCCAGGATGGCCAGGCTGAGCACCAGTTGCGCCTGGAGGCTGATCGGCAGCCACAGCAGAAACACACCAAAAAGGCCCGCAATGATTGCAGGCAACGCAGCGCACATCATGTGCAGAACCCCATCTTTCACTCACCCGCAGCTTCATCTGCGGCGACCCCTCAACAGGAATGGCCGGAAATTAGGGGTGATTTCTTAGCAAATTGCTAAGACATCGAGGGGCGAAAACCACCTGGCTGGGCGTCATTCCATATTCATCGCGGAGATTAACGTTATGAAATCGCGAGTCTTTTTCGAATGTGTATTTCGGCAATTCGGCATAAAAGAATAGTCAAACCCCTAAGCCTGTTCTAATTGACATGGTTTAAGATTCCTGAAGATGACCGCCTTTTCGGTCAGGTCGCGTCAGTTTTGGATCATTTTGAACCAGAAAAGCTCCGCTTCCAGGGCAAACGCCTGGAGTCACGACGCCCGTGTCGCGCCTTGAGCTTGGGCGCTCGCTCCTCCATGAGACTCCCTGGCAAGGATCGGACACAGGCCATATACGGCCAAGCCATTCAATCGTCGTGCCAGTGTATCAAGAGCTGAAGAGATGTCGGCTACCGCGTGCCCGCAATCTGCCCTGTGCGCTGCTATCGGCGACCGGTTCCGGCTCGCTGGCCTCGCTGATCTCACGGCTGTCGGCGCAGGCTTCGATCGCGAACGCTTCGGTGCGCTACGGACGACAGCTTCCTCCGTTCTTGCAGAGTTCTGGGAAACGAGCCGCGACGATGCCATTTGGTCGGGAGAGAGGCCCACCACACCGTCATCCCAACCGATTATATGCGCCTCGCGCCGAACTCACGGGCCATACCTGAACCTCGGCCACGGCATGCTCGGTTGGCCTGAAGAACAGCAGCCAGGATTGCTCAAGCTGTTGTCAAGGCGTCGCTTTTGTTTGTGAGAAGCAGCCGCTGATTTTCAGCGGAAACCGACGTGGAGTGGGCCGACTGGAAACCCTGGATTCTCACGTGATTTCAAAAGCTTGGAAAGATAGCCATTGATTTCCCTGTGGTTTCCCGCCGAGAGCGACCGTGGATGCCATCGTTGTGCCCTGGCTTTGGGCCGACGTCAACGTGGCGGGAGAGCGGCAATTATTTCCGCGTCTGACCTATCATCTGCTCCCGTCATGCCGTCGTCGTTACAAGGCCTGAAACTCTGACGCGTCCGAAGGCGAGCGCTGTAGTTACCCAGTCACGTGCCGCATCAGACCGGAGCATAACGCTCGATCGTCAACCTCAGCGACGCCGTGGCCTCCTTGAATCGCCTGAAGTGGTTCGATGCCCGGTGGGTTGCAAGCGCCGCTTCGTTTTCAAATTCTTCGATCACCAGAAAACCACCGGCATGCTCGGAGGACTGCAGAATGTCGAACATGCGGTTTCCGGGTTCTTCGCGGCTCAAGCGCTGCAGATCCTGAAGGGCGCTCAGCAGGCTTTCTGCCTCCGGAGGTGCACAGGTGATCCGCAGATGTACGCCAATCGACTGTCGCTGCTGGTTCATGTAATTCCTCTTGCTTGCAATAAATTTCAGAAAGAAAAATATTATGCAGACGTGATTGACGCAAGCCCTCCGCCGCGATATTGATCACGCCATGCAATAAAATGCTTACGGCGATTTTTATTGCAGATGATCACCATCTCTGGGAGGGGAAAAATGCTGAAGTCTCTGAAGGCCGCCACCGCCATCGGCCTGGTTACCGCCGCCGCCATCGCCGGGTCCGTTCTGCCGGCCCATGCGGAAGTAAAGTTTGCCTGCGAGCCGGGTGAAACTTATGTCATGAACGTCATGGTCTCCGGCCATCCCTATTGGGTCCCGGTCTTCGAAGGCTTCAAGCAGGCCGCCAAGGCCCTCGGCTGCGAGGCTGCCTTCACCGGCACGCCGGAATACGACATCACCAAGCAGATCGCGTCCTTCGAGCAGGAAGTCGTGAAGAAGCCGAAGGGCATCCTGCTACATCCGATGCAGTCGGATCCGTTTATCGAGCCGATCAACCGGGCCATCGACTCCGGCATCTCGGTCACGACCTTTGCGGCTGACTCACCGAAGTCCAAGCGCACGGCCTACATCACCTCCGACAACGTCGCCGAGGCGAAGTTCGCTGCCGAGGAGATCGTCAAGGCGCTCGGCGGCAAGGGCGAATACGCGGTTCTCGAAAATCCGGGCCAGAGCAACCACGACCTGCGGGTGACCGCGCTCATCGACTACATGGAGCGCACCCATCCGGATATGAAGCTGGTCGGTCGCCAGGCGACGAACCAGGATTCCAACGCGGCCTATCAGGCGGTCGCCGCCATGCTGCAGGCCAATCCGAACCTCGGCGCGCTTTGGATCCCGGAAGCCGGTTCGGCCGAAGGTGCGGTTGCGGCCGTGCTCGAAGCCAAGAAGCAGGTGCTGATCCTGCACGCCGACATCACGCCCACCACGCTCGAGCACATCAAGCAGGGCAATATCCATATGTCGGTCAATCCGAACCAGGGCATCCAGGGCTTCATGGGCTTCATGAACACCTTCCTCGGCGCCCATCCGGAACTTGTCGATCCGTTCAACGACTACAAGGTCTCCGGCTTCAACCCGATGCAGGTGCCGTCGATGGACAATGGCTTTGCGGTCATCACCAAGGCGAATGCCGCATCCTTCGACCTCAACGAATACATGAAGGGGCGCTGAGCGCCGACCTGCATGACCCCGGCGGCGCATCGCGCGGCGCCGGGGAAGTCTAGAGCAATTCCAGCAAAAGTGCGGAGCGGTTTAGCGTCCGGAATTGCGTGAAAACAATAAGCTAGAGCATTGATGGCGATTCCGATTGCGCCGGAAATGCTCTAGGTGATGGAAGGGGAGGGGTGTCATGGCCGAGGTCGTCCTCAGCATGACGGATGTGCACAAGTCGTTCGGACCGGTCCAGGCCCTGCGTGGCGCCGAACTGGAACTGCGCCGGGGTGAAATCCATGCGCTGGCCGGCGAAAATGGTGCGGGCAAGTCGACGCTGATGCATATCATCGACGGCATCCTGCAGCCCGACCGCGGCGAAATCCGTCTCGACGGCACCCCCGTTCGCATCGCTTCGCCGAATGCCGCCAACCGGCTTGGCATCGGCTTCGTCCACCAGGAAATCGCGCTCTGCCCGGAGATCTCAGTCGCCGAAAACATGTTCATGGCCGAAACGGGCAGCAGTCGTACACTCTTGATGGATTACCGCGCACTGGTCGTCCGCGCCGGTGAGATCCTCAAGGAAATCGGCGATATCGATCCGAGGCGCCGTGCCGGCGATCTCTCGATATCGCAGCAACAGATCGTCGAGATCGCCAAGGCGCTGACGCTCGACTGCCGCATCCTCATTCTCGACGAGCCGACGGCGGCCCTTACCGAAACCGAAGCGCAGACGCTGTTCAAGATCATGCGTCGTCTCGCCGATCGCGGTATCGCGATCATCTACATTTCCCACCGCATGGCGGAGATCTTCCAGCATTGCGACCGGATCACCATCATGCGCGACGGTTGCCACATCAAGACGGCCGACATTGCGGCGATCACGCCGGATGATGTCGTCAACAGCATGGTTGGCCGTGTGCTCGACAAGCTCTATCCGCCCAAGCAGGCGCCGGACGCCAAGTCGGCTGATGTCATCCTCTCGGTGCGCAATCTGACAGAGGGGCGCAGGGTTTCCAACGTCAGCTTTGACTTACGCAAGGGCGAAATCCTCGGCCTGGCCGGCCTGATCGGGGCAGGGCGCAGCGAGATCGTGCGCGCCATCTGCCGGCTGGAGGGCAAGGCCGAGGGGGAGGTCGTGCTCAAGGGCCGCAAACTCTCCCTTCGAGACTATCGCGACAGCATCCGCGAGGGGCTGGTTTATGTCTCCGAGGACCGCAAGGGCGACGGCCTGTTTCTCAACATGTCCATCGCCAGCAATGTCTCGGCGCTTGATCTCAAGCGCGTGGCCAATCCCTTCGGCCTGATCAGCCGCCGGCAGGAAACGACACGCGCGGAGCAATACGGGACGCGGCTGAAGCTGCGCTCCAACGGGGTGGGCGACGCCGTCAACACCTTGAGCGGCGGCAACCAGCAGAAGGTGGCACTTGCCAGGATGCTGTCGGTCGAGCCCGAAGTGGTCTTTCTCGACGAGCCGACCCGAGGTGTCGATGTCGGCGCCAAGGCGGAGATCCATCGACAGATCAGGGATCTCGCCAATGAGGGCGTCGGTGTCGTCGTCATCTCGTCCGAACTCCCCGAGCTCATCGGGGTCAGCGACCGGGTGCTGGTGGTGCGCGAGGGGCGCATCACGGGAGAGGTCACCGGTGCTGAGATGACAGAAGAACGGATCATGCAGCTTGCATCGATCAGCAGTCAGTTGACCCAGGGCGATACTTCGCCCGTGGACGTAACCGCGTCCCAGGGCAAAGCATGAGGGAGTGGGACAAATGGTAACGATCGACACACAGCAGCACGCAGGCTCGGCCGCCGAGCGCCGTGTCCAGTGGTGGACACCCGCGATCAAGGCGCGCGAAACGGGCCTGATCGTCATCATCCTGACGCTGTTCACGGTGATGTCCTTCATCTCACCCTACTTCCTCACGGTCGACAATCTGCGCGCCATGTCCATGGCCTTCGCGGTCGAGAGCATTGTCGTTGTCGGCATGACGATCCTGTTGATCTCGGGCGGTATCGACCTGTCTGTCGGGTCGGTGACGGCGCTCGCCATGGTGGTTGCCGGTTGGCTATTCCTCAACGGGATCGATCCCTGGGCCGCTGCCGCCTTCGCCATCGCGGTCACCACCTGCATCGGCATGTTCATGGGCTTTCTGACGACTGTGGTCGGCCTGCACCACTTCATCGTCTCGCTCGGCGTGATGGTGATTGCTCGCGGCATCTGCTTGCTGGCGACGGGGGGGCGGCCGCTCGGGCTCTTCTCTCTGCCTCCGGAGTTCAAGTTCATCGGCCAGGGCGCGATCTATGGCATCCCGCTCGTCATCATCATCTTCGTGGTTGTCGTGGTGTCCTTCGACTTCCTGCTGCGCCGGACGACAGCCTTCCGCAAGGTCTTCTATACGGGCAGCAATCCCAAGGCGGCCGCCTATTCGGGCATCCGCGTCGGCCGCGTCGTCTTTGCCACCACCACGCTCTGCTCTGCGCTTTGCGGCGTGGCCGGCGTCATCTACATGGCCCGCTTCGGCTCCGCCCAGCCCAGTTTCGGCGTCGGCATGGAGCTGAACGTGATCGCGGCAGCCGTCATCGGTGGCGCCAGCCTCTCGGGCGGTGCCGGCACCATCTTCGGTGCCATCCTCGGCGCGGTCCTGCTTTCGGTGGTTTCCAGCTCGCTCTCCTTGCTCAACGTGTCGGTTTACTGGCAGGACATCATCAAGGGTAGCATTCTGCTCACCGCGGTGCTGTTCGACCACTATCTGGTCAAGCGCCGCCGCTGAGCAGCCAGTAAGCAACGAGGAGACGACGCGTCATGGTGGACAACAGGGATGAATTCGATCAGCAGCGCCAGATGTATTCGGTCCTCGTCCTACATTTCATCGAGGGAGTGAAGCAGTCGGAGATCGCCGAGAAGCTCAACCTCTCGCATACGAAGGTGAACCGCATGATCGCCGCCGGCCGCAAGGCGGGCATGGTCAAGATCAGCATCTCCAGCCCTTATCAGCGGCTGGTCGACATGGAAAACGACGTCACCCAGCGCTTCGGCCTGAAGCAGTCGGTGGTCACGCCCACCGTATCGGATAATCCCGAGACGACGCTGCAGATGGTCGGACGTGTTGCGGCCAACCATCTCCTCGAAACGCTTCGGGATGGCGATGTCATCGCCATCACCGGTGGCAAGGCTGTGAGTGCCGTGGTCGAAAACCTGGAAGCCGAGCGTCGTTTCGATGTCCGGGTCGTGCCGCTGACCGGCGGCGTGCAGGGCAAGCATTATACCGACGTCAACCACCTGGCGACGCAACTGGCCGACAAGCTCGGTGGCACGGCGCAACTCGTCCATGCCCCCCTGTTTGTCGAGGATGAGCAGCAGCGCGACCTCCTGATGAATGTCGCCTCGATCCGCGATGTCTTCGATCTGGCACGCCAGGCGACCGTGGCCCTTGTTGGTATCGGCTCAGTCCAGGCACCGGGCTCCGGCTATTACGACCTGTTGCCGGATCCGGCACGGGGTGGTCAGGCGCTTGTTGACGCGGGCATTGCCGGGGAATTCCTGGCGCATCTGATCAAGGCGGACGGTTCGCTCGCCGAGATCGATCTCAATTCGCGGGTCGTGGCACTCGACCCGGCAGACCTTGCCAACTGCCCGACCATCATTGGCGTGGCGGCTGGCAGCCTGAAGGCGGGCCCGGTGGCAGCAACCCTTGCCGGGCGGTTTTTGACCTCGCTCGTGGTGGACGAAGAAATCGCCCGGGCACTCGATACACATGGGGAAGGATGATCCGGTGACGGACCAAGGCATACTCAACAGGCCCATCGGCCGAAGCGGCATTGAGGCATCGGCGGTCGGGCTCGGCAGCTGGGCGATCGGTGGCTGGATGTGGGGCGGTACCGACGAGAAGCAATCGATCGACGCCATCAAAGCCTCGGTGGATGCCGGCATCTCGCTCATCGACACCGCACCCGCCTATGGCATGGGGCTGGCCGAGACCATCGTCGGCAAGGCGATTGCAGGCCAGCGCGACAAGGTCGTGCTCGTCTCCAAATGCGGTCTCGTCTGGCATGTCGGCGAGGGGACTTACTTCTTTGAACAGGCTGGCAAGCCGGTTCACCGCTACCTGGGGCCGGCCTCCATTCGCTACGAAGTCGAACAAAGCCTGCGCCGTTTGGGCACTGACTATATCGACCACTATGTCACCCACTGGCAGGATGTGACGACGCCGATTGCCGAGACGGTCGGGGAACTGCTTCGCCTGAAGGAGGAGGGCAAGATCCGCTCGATCGGCGCAAGCAATGTGTCTGAAGCGGATTTCGCCGCCTATCTCGCGACGGGTGCGCTCGATGCGATCCAGGAGGAATACTCCATGGTGAAGCGCGACATCGAGACGAGCTTCGTGCCCACCTGCATCGACAACGGGGTTTCCATTCTAAGCTATTCGTCGCTGGCGCTCGGCCTGCTCTCGGGCAAGATCGGTCCCGACCGCGTTTTTGCTGATGATGACCAGCGGCATGGCAATCCGCGCTTCAGTTTCAATAATCGGGAGAAGGTCGCTCGACTGATGGACGTGATCCGCCCGATCGCAGACCAGCACAAGGGATCGGTCGCCCAGGTGGTCATCGCCTGGACGCTCGCCCAGCCGGGCATCACCTTCTCGCTCTGCGGTGCGCGCGACCCCACCCAGGCGATCGAGAATGCCGGTGCCGCACGCTTGCGCCTGGCAGAACATGACGTGTCGACCATCACGGCCGGCATTAGAGACCATCTGGTCGAACTCGACCGGTAACCATCACAGACCACAACAGAGAATTGGGACGTTGGCCTTAAAACCAGCGAACGGTACTTCCATGTCCACATTCCGCGAGGACGCGCTCAGGCGAATTCGACAGGACGGCGATTTCGATGCCGTCGTGGTCGGCGGCGGCATCAATGGCATCGCCGCCTATCGCGATCTGGCGCTCCAGGGATTGCGCGTGCTTCTGGTCGAGCGGGACGACTTCGCATCCGGTTGCAGCGCCGCCCCCTCGCGCATGATCCATGGCGGGCTGCGTTATCTCGAAAATGGCGAATTCAATCTCGTCCGGGAATCCTTGGCCGAGCGCGATGCACTGCTCAGGCTCGCACCCCACATGGTCCACCCTCTGCCGACGACGATCCCGATCCACTCGATCTTCAGCGGCCTTTTCAATGCCGCTGCCACCTTCTTCGGCTCGGCCGGCAAACCGTCGAGCCGTGGGGCGCTCGCGATCAAGGCGGGCCTCTCGCTCTATGATTTCGTCACCCGCAAGAACCGGCTTCTCCCGCGCCACCAGTTCCGCAATGCCCTGAGCACCCGGGCCCTCTGGCCGGCCTTGACATCTCAGGTTCGCTATTCCGCGACCTATTATGATGCCTGGATCAGCCAACCGGAGCGCCTGGCGCTCGAACTCGTCCTCGACACGCGAAGCGATGCGCCCCAGGCGATCGCGCTGAACTACGCGAAACTCCTGCGGATCGGCGACAGCTACCAGCTCTCGGCAGAAGGTTCGAACGAACTCATCGTCGTGCGTCCCCGCATGATCGTCAATGCCACAGGCGCATGGATCGACCAGACGATCACGGCACTCAACGACGGCGCAGCACCCGCCGAGAAGACGGTGACCGGCACCAAGGGTTCACATCTCATCCTTGCGAATGACGCTCTTTATCAGGCCCTGAACGGCCACATGATCTTCTTCGAGAACACCGACAACAGGGTCTGCATCCTGTTTCCCTATCTTGGCTGCGTGCTGGCCGGATCGACGGATATCAAGGTCGACAAGCCGGGGCGGACGCGCTGTGAGCCCGAGGAACGCGACTACATCCTCGCTGCGATCCGCACCGTCTTTCCGGATCTCGCCATCGCTGCCTCCGATATCGTCTTCAGCTTCAGCGGCATCCGTCCGCTGCCGCGCAGCGATGCGGAATTCACGGGCAAGATCTCGCGCAGCCATGTCATTCACCGGGTCGAGAGCGATCCGCCCCAGCTCTGCATGGTCGGCGGCAAGTGGACGACCTTCCGCGCCTTCGGCGAGCAGGTAACCGACGAGGTGCTCGCCTTCCTCGGCCGTCCCCGCATCGCGACGACCGCCGACCGTCCCATCGGTGGCGGCCGTAACTACCCGGCGGATGGCGAGCGGTTGTCGGCGCTGCTCTCCCGCGAGTTTCCGATCGGCAAGGCCCGCGCCGATCATCTGGCATCCACCTATGGATCACGGGCCTTCGATCTCATGGCCTTCTGCGACGGACATCCGGACGACGTTCCCTTGTCCTCCACAACTGTGATGACGCTCGCCGAAATCCTCTGGCTCATGAGAGGCGAAGACGTCCACCACCTGGCCGACATCGTGCTCCGCCGCACGAGCCTCGCGATCACCGGCCAGATCGATCTCGAAATTCTCGACACCCTGCTGACCGTCATGGCCCGCGAGCTCGCCTGGTCGGGCGAGCAGATGTTGGCGGAGCGGCGGCAACTCATCGATGAACTCGGGACCTATTACGGGGTCTCGGTCGCAATGCTTCAGGACAGATGCAAGGAAAAGGACAAGGCGTCATGATGCGAATATCCAAGAAGGCACGAATGAACAGGCTGTTTCGTCAGGGCGGCTGCCTCGACGTCGCCATTGATCACGGTGTCTGCAACGAGCCGAGCTTCCTGATCGGCCTGGAGGACATGGCAGGCGTGGTGGACAAACTCGTCGAAGCAGGCCCCGATGCCATCCAGATGGCCTATGGCCAGGCAGACTTGCTTCAGGCAAGACCCGAGCGCGACAAGCCGGCTCTGGTGATGCGCATCGACATGGGCAACCCCTACAATTCCACGCGCCACCGCAGCATGTGGTCGCAACTGCAGAACCATGACGAACCGATCATCGGCGCGCTCGAAATGGATGCGGCCTGCGTCGTCGTCAATCTCTTCATGCTGCCGGACGAGCCGGAACTCTTCCGCCAATGTGTCGAAAACATCAGCCGCGTCCGCGCCGATTGCCATCGCTATGGCATGCCGCTGATGATCGAGCCCTTGGTGATGCTGCCCAACGATATCAGGGGCGGCTACCAGGTGGATGGCGACGCCGAGAAGATTGTCACGCTGGTCCGCCTGGCCTCCGAAATGGGCGCCGATATCATCAAGGCCGATCCGACCAGCGATCCCGAGGACTTCCACAAGGTCATCGAAGCGGCGCGCTGCCCGGTTCTGGTCCGCGGCGGCGGCCGCGAAGACCTGCGCGTCGTGCTCGCCAAATCAGCGGCCCTGATGGCTCAAGGCGCAAACGGGATGGTCTATGGACGCAACATCTATCAGCATGACAATCCGAAGGCTGTCGTGAAGGCGCTGATGGCAATCATCCACCAGCGCGCCAGCGGCGAAGAAGCATGGGATATTTATAACCGTGGCTGAGAAGAACTACATTTTGGGCGTCGATGTCGGAAACACGGTCATAAAGGCCGTGCTCTTCGACACGCAAGGCCAGCAGATCGCCCACTGCGCCATCGACGGCCAGTCGAGCTTTCCAGAACCCGGCCATGTCGAGCGTGATCTCTCCGAACTCTGGGAAAACGGCTGCGCGGCGATCCGCGAGGTCATCGCCAGCTCCGGTGTCGATCCGACACGGATCCTTGGGCTGGGATGTGCCGGCCATGGCAACGGCCTGTACCTGCTTGATCGGGCCTTTCAGCCGTTGAAAGGCATCCAGTCGCTGGACAGCCGGGCAGCCGATATCGCGGCAGAACTCGATCGCGAAAACGGCGACGCCCTGCAGGCACGCTGCCTCCAGCGCCCCTGGCCATCGCAGACCCCGAGCCTGCTCGCCTGGGTCAAGCGCCATGCGCCGGAGACCTATGCGCAGATCGGCGCGGTCCTGTTCTGCAAGGACTTCATCAACTTCCGCCTTACCGATCGACTGGCCAACGATATCTCGGACCTGAGCGGCGCCGGGCTCCTCGCGATGCCGGAGGGGCAACTCGATGCTGATTTGCTCGGCCTCTACCACCTTGAGGATGCCCTGTCGTTCTTCCCCGAACGCGTGCAGTCCGCAGATATTGTCGGCCGGGTCACCGCAGCGGCCGCCAAGGCAACGGGTCTTGCGGAAGGCACGCCCGTGATCGGTGGCTACTTCGACGTCGTCTCGAGCGCCATGGGTTCAGGCGTCATCCATGCCGGTGAAGCCTCGGTTATCGCGGGGACCTGGAGCATCAACCAGGTCTTTGCCGATGAGCCCGTCATCAGCCCCGACGTCTTCATGGTCACGACCTTCGGGCAGGGGCGATACGTCAACATCGAATCCAGCGCGACATCGGCCGCCAATCTCGAATGGTATGTGCATCGCATGCGCGGCGACCATGGCAGCGAGGCTTTCGATCGCTGCAACGAGGAGGTCGGCAAGGTCGTACCCCGCGCCGACGACCCCTTCTTCCATCCCTTCATCTTCGGCTCGCGCCTCGGCGCGGAGTTTCGCGGCGGCTTTTATGGGCTGGCCGGTTGGCATGGTGAAGGCCACATGCTCCGTGCGCTTTTCGAAGGCGTCTGCTTCGAGCATCGACGGCACATCGAAGTGCTGCGCAATGCCGGTCTGTCCGTCGACCGCGCAGTCATGTCCGGCGGTGGCTCGCGCAGCCCCCATTGGCCGCAGATGATGGCCGACGTCCTGGAGATCCCGCTGACCGTGGCCGAGGCCCGCGAGACCGGTGCCCTCGGGGCGGCGATCGGCGCGACGGTCGCGATCGGCCTTTACGCTTCCTATGAAGAGGCCGTGGCGGCGATGACCCGGTCAGCCAGAGACTTCCAGCCGAATACGGAACGGACGGAGCATTTTTGCAGGCGATACGGGTTCTACACGGCCCTGACCGACCAGATGCGGGACTTCTGGAGCGCGCTGCGCCTGAAGTCCTAGGGCCGCCCAAGATCACAGACGAACAGAGGCGATCCTGATCGCCAGCGAAAGGACAGACCATGCCGGATACGACACGGCTCGATGGCGACTATGACTATGTCATCGTCGGGGCAGGGACGGCGGGCTGCGTGCTCGCCGCCCGCCTGACGGAGGATCCGACGATCCGCGTGCTGCTCCTGGAAGCCGGAGGTTCGGACCGCTATCACTGGGTGCAGATCCCCGTGGGCTATCTCTATTGCATCGGCCATCCGCGCACCGACTGGATGATGCGCACTGCATCCGA
>SXGS01475114.1_pt1 | contig 12281 bp, 8 predicted proteins | sample 3174681 | NCBI WGS metagenome assembly SXGS01 (sample SAMN11356861, study PRJNA531348) | freshwater metagenome | isolation source: freshwater sample F1-80 | place: China: Fuxian Lake, Yuxi | collected 2017-12-25
CAACACAGGGGAATTGGAATAAATTGGTCGCGATAGAGAGAAAAAAATATTTGAACTCACCAACGATTTGGTGGAACTTATTTATTGGCAATTCATCTCCTGTTTCGCCGCCAACACAGGGGAATTGGAATAAATTGGTCGCGATAGAGAGAAAAATTTTCCATGAAATTAATGCCAACCTTGTAACCTCTGCCTGTTTGTGTCCTGGTTATTATCTTCTGGATTTGGTCAAAGTTCTCTCCGATCTCCTTCACCAACAACTTCCTACAACTCCAATGAACAACTTTTGTTTTCCAATTAACCGCCTTTCTTCTGAATTTGGACAAAGTTCTCTTCACGACTAACTCCAATGAATGACCATTTATCTTCTGAGTTCGTCTCCTGCCGGCCGGGCTCGCTTGCGCTCGCCCAAAATCAACCATTTATTACAATTATCTTCTGGGTTGTTCTGTGTTGGTTGCGATAAACAGAAGATAAATCCCCAATTAATGTGTTTCACTGAATTATTGGCAATTTATCTTCTGATCTTTCTCTCTTTGCTGCCTACCACACAGGAGGATTGGTGTAAATGGTCGCGATAGAGAGAAAAATTTTTTGAACTCTCGCCAACAATTCGGTGCAACTTGATCATTGGCTATTCATCTTCTGTTCTTTCACTCTTTCGCCGCCAACACAAGGGGATTGAAATAAATAACCTCGTGACCGGCTGCCTGTTTTGTTCCTGGGTTCGCAACGGGTTATTAATTATCGGCAGCGAGCTTGTCAAAAAATTTTTCTATCCATTGCTGTCATTCATTACAATTATCTTCTGAGTTCATCTTCTGTTTCGTCTGCTAATCCAGAAGATAATTGTGTGTTGGTCGCGATAGAGAGAAAAATTTTGTGAACTCACCACAACTAACTTCCTACAACTCCAATGAACAACTTTTGTTTTCCATTTAACCGCCTTTCTTCTGGATTTGGTCAAAGTTCTCTCCGATCTTCTTCATGACCAACTTCCTACAACTCCAATGAACAACTTTTGTTTTCTGGATTGTCTCCTGCCGGCCGGACGGGGCTCGCTTGCGCTCGCCCATAAAGAATCAATCATTTATTACATTTATCTTCTGTTTTGCCGCCAACACAGGGGGATTGAAATAAATGGTCGCGATAGAGAGAAAATTTTTTTGAACTCTCGCCAACGATTCGGTGTAACTAAATTATTGGCGATTTATCTTCTGTTTCGCTGCTAATCCAGAAGATAATTGTGTGTTGGTCGCGATAGAGAGAAAAAATTTTTGAACTCTCGCCAACGATTCGGTGTAACTAAATTATTGGCGATTTATCTTCTGTTTCGCTGCTAATCCAGAAGATAATTGTGTGTTGGTCGCGATGGAGAGAAAAAATTTTTGAACTCTCGCCAACGATTCGGTGCAACTCAATCATTGGCGATTTATCTTTTGTTTTCGCTGCTAATCCAGAAGATAATTGTATCTTGGTTGTGTGATTTATCTTCTATTTTGTTTGTCAATACAGAAAATAAATTGTTATTATTTGGGGTTATCCTGGGGTTTTTGTTGATTATTAGAGGGTTATATGTCATCCACATTAATCTCCTCTTCTTCCTCTTTTTTGTGTTGTTTGGTGTGTTGTTCTGTTGTTTGTTTGTGGTTAGAGGGGGTAATGATTTGTGTGGTTTGTGTGATTTGTGTTTCATAATCATATTCTGTTATTTGTTCATTTTGGTCCTCCTCTCCCCACCATTTTCTTGTCAATTCTTGTTGTTTTAATCTTTGCTTCTCTTCTCTACTGTAAACTTCCAGCACCATATATCCTGTATATGATTGTCGACTTATCCTCACCCAACTCCCCTTCTCTATCCTATTCTGTCTCCTCTTCTTTCCTTTCATTCCTCCTCGGATGTGGGATAAATTAAATTAAAATGGAAATAGGAATTATTGTGATTGGTTCATTAATTGCCTGCAAATTTTGAATATTAAACACGCCTTTGCCTGCGGTGCCAACGCCAATATAATTAATCGGCATTTTGTCATTTGTCAATAATTCCCAATCTTTATTTGATTTTTTAAAGTTCATTAAATTTTTTACTTCACGAGTAGCATTTTTGTAATCATGAATGCAAAATACTAAATTGCGAGCTTTTATGACAGTTTGTAACGCTTTAGTTTCATCACCATCAGGATTTCCTTCTCTTTCAAATTGATCAATAATTAAATTTGCCACGCGAGGATTTGAATCCATAACATGATTTATGTCTGGTGCTATTCCAGGAAACATCCAAGCGCATTTAATTGGTATATCATGATACACGTCATCTTCCATCAAAGACGCTTCACTTTCGTTCATTGCTCTGAAGGTTGATCGAAGTTCAAATGACGTTTTAGTGTTAAATTGCACAGTAAAAATAGCGGCGCGTTCTTGCGATGACGTTAATTTAACATCCAAATAATGCTCTTCAAGTTCGGTTGGATTTGTCGTCAAATTATCATAAATATCAGATATAGGGTAAATTTGAAGTGGGCTTTTAAATGCAATAAATTGGTCCCCAATTTTTAAATATACTTGCTGCCCATTATTCATATCTTTGCCCGCACCTCGATATTTTTTTATTGTGCGTCGACGTTTTTTTTTGTAAACTCGTTTGGTTTTTGGCATATAATTATATTTGTATATTTAAATTTATAAACGCAAATGAATTGTATTTCCGCAGAAAATAAAATAATCGCGTTGTGCACATCCGATAAAATCCCAAATATAATGTTGCATGGCTGCGGGTCAAATAAAAAATTACAATTGCTAAACACATTTTTAAGTAATGTGGAAAGTCAAGTATCCGCCGTGTTACACGTTGATTGTATTCAAAGCAAAGGAATACAATACATACGGGACGAAGTTATCCCGTTTGCAAAAAATTTCATAAACACGCACAACGGGAAAACATTTAAATTAATTATTATTTATAAACTCGAAAACATGAGCATCGAAGCTCAATCAGCTCTCCGAAGATGTATAGAAAAATACAATCATACGACGCGATATTTCGTACTATCAGACGACAAACGCGGCATTATGAGACCAATATTGTCGAGATTATGTCCGATATATGTGTCTGAAACTGTCACGCGCGAATGCGTAGCAAATATGTGTGTGCGCTCATCTTCGACCAAACCCACGAATGCGGAAGATTTGCCGACAGGCAAAGCTCGTTTGCGTAAGTCAAAGGTTGATTTGCCAACAGGCAAAGCGCATTTGCGTGAGTCAAAGGAAGATTGTTTCAAACAAGCCATGACAGCTGATGATGTTGCCGCAAAAAAGAAAGAAACCATAAGCGACCAACTGAAAAGAAAACAAAAATATCAATACAAAAGAGGATCCGAAATAACCATACTTTGACAGTGATGGCGTCTGGCGGTCGAAGCTATGTATGTGTCGCACGTGCACCTTTTTCTTTATAAGAACATTATAGAGTGAATTTATAAAGACATGAACGAATCATCTGGCGTTGGTACAGTAGAATTGCAATTGGGCGACATTATTAAACTAATTCATCCGAGTAATGATTTACTAAATGATCAAATATTCATCATTGATTACATTGATGTGTATAGAATAACATTAATTAATGTGGAATCCATGGAAAAACGAACAATTCAAATCAAAGATGGCATATTTGGAGATGGTGGTATCACAGAAATATCCATCCTAAGTCGCGCAGACTCTCCGAGTTATGCCGAACAACACGATTTATTGCCCGGAACCTGGGTGGATATTCATTTCGGTGGGGATTTGCCTGTCATCATCACTGGAGAAATCACAAATAAAGAAGAAGACATGATTGAAATAACATCCGTTGACAAAGATGTGTTATATTTGAATTTCGATTACAAGGGTTTGCCTGAAAATGTGCCAATTGATTTAATAGAAATACGAAATAAACCTGAACGAACAACCGTTTCAGCGGCAAATGCCGAAAAAATGGCACATATAGAGGAGAAGTCTGAGTTGGAAACGGAGCCGGAACCGGAACCGGAAACATACATGAATGTCGGAGATCTCGTAACAGCTTCAAAAATACAGTCACAACTGAGAGAATTTATAATCAAAGCCGATGAAATCACCTTTGGCAACGAAGAATTGGGTCCATTAACCCAATATGTCGATGTATCTACCAAAAAACAAAGATACAGCATTGATGTGCAAGTCGCGGATTTATTGGACGAACTTCTCTCTACGGTTCCAAATGCTCAGCGAACTCCGCGAGTGTTGAACAACATTCACCAAACTATCGAACGATTTAAACAATTGCGGGAACAATTTTCGACTTTCAATGAACACGGGATTGTAACAGGAGTTATAAAAACATCTGCAACTCACAAACCCCTGGCGACTTGGTTGCAAGAGTTTTCAACACATTTATATTGGATATTGCCAGTTGTCAAAAATATCAAAAAACTCTATTTTACAGACAAAGAACCCGCAGGGGATGACTCGGCGGCGGCAGAGGGGGTAGCAGATTCTGATAATACTATGATAAATATGAACACCGAAATTTCCCAGTTAAACGACATATTTGCGACATATAAATCGAATAGTGCGCCGACCAGCGGAAACAAATACGGGGCATTTTTCGCGGGAATATGCGACAATTTAACTCCATTCGAGACCTGTAGAGCAAACACTCCTGGAGTCATATCACAACGAGATGTACACGTAAATTTAAATGTCATTGTGGACAATTTGGAAGATATGTATTCCACGGTGTTTGCAAATGATGCCATGACAACCAGAAGATTCATAATTAATAGATATAATTTGGGGGAATCCAAATTGGATTTGGTCGAAACTTCAACAGCATCTAAAACCGTGGTTGTGCAAGTTCCGGTGTTTCCAAACGACAAAATGTCCCTGTCTTCGGTGATGATGTTACCCGAACCAGCCATTCGGTTTTCAAAAATAAATCTTCCGGGAACAAACATTTTAGATCGAGCCAATTTGGACGGGTGTTTTATGAATTATTGGCAATTGCTAACCCAAAGAACAGGAGTGCAAAACGTGTTTGTGGATTCTTTGGACACTCAATTAAACTTTCAGGGGACAAAATTCGCCACAACTATCCGAAATTTTGCCCTGCGATTGCCGGATGACATAATCGGCGAAATGAGCGAAAAAACGGCAGAACGTGTGGCAATATATAACAAATTCACAGAAATGATTGTTCCAAAAATCCGAACGTTGTTCAAATTAATGAAAAAATATGTCCATGGAAAAATATCCATAGTGGACATTGTGTCCTATTTGGAACCCTTTTTGGTTTACACAGATGATTTAACATTCAAACAATATCAAGAAATTGTGCGATTTATTGATGAACAAATATCGGAAAAAAACAAAAAACTGGTCGAATATTCGCGAGTATTCAGGCAATTAACAAACATTAAATCTCCTGAAATGGTGAAATCAAAAGCCTATGCGCTGGTCGAAACTCTGAAACAACAAATGCATCATGATGTATTTAAGGTCGGATATGGAATGGATATGCAACGAATCATCGCCGAACGCAAAGCGAATGTGGAATTATTGAAACGACTTCTGGTGAAAGATGCATCGCGGTTGTACACATCTGCGTTGGCGATGCAAAATATACAATTATCCATGTCCCAGGTGGCGCGGTTATTGGAAGTTGAAAAAGACAAAGTGAGTGATAAAATAAAAAAGGATGCGGCTTCCGGTGAGAAAAACGGATGTAACACAATTATTATTGCGAAAATGTACACATCCGAGGACCAGTTGCAGGCGGATAATGGTGGAACAATATATTTCGATAAAAAGTACGACAAAACAAATTATGGAGTTATGGAGGACACGGGCAGTGGGTATGCCAAAAATGTGTTGAATATGTCGCCGGAAGAACTGAAGAAACACATCACACAAGATCAAATGAAGAAAAATGGTTTGTCAAAAACCGAAGCGGAATACACCGCGGAAACACTCATACAGGGGTTTAAGACTGTTAAAGACGGGCAATACGCGATATTATACAAAGGATATGCTGAACAAGCCGCGGACGAAGTGGATTATTACATCAGAGATCGCAATCAATGGAAATTGGATGGGGACATGTCTAAGCGCCAGGTAAATACAGATGAAACATCTGTGTTGTGCAATTTGCAGGCTAAATGCGCGAGTGTTCCTACAAAAACGGGGGATTCCTGTGAAACGATTGCTGGAGAAACTCTGGCAATTAAACACATGTTATTGAGAAATATATTGAATGAATTTGATTCATCATACAAAGTATCCAAGGAAGAACTGTTTGAAAAATGCAAAACAACGTACAATTATAATTTACATATTTCTCCGATTCTTGCGCGACTGGCGATGCAACATTTTTTAAAATACAACAATACGAAATACAAAATCGGGGTGACTTCGGAAGAGGAACGAGATATGAAAGCTGTGCATATTGTGTCTCCCTATGCAAAATTGTTGGACATGATATTGGGGCAAAAAGAATTCACCAAAAAACAGCAAGACATCATACGATTTGTGAATAAATATACGAAAGTTGCGGATATTGTGCAAACAGCGGTATTACCAGGAGATGCGCCCGGGTCTCATTGGTTATATTGCATACAAACAGGGGTTCCATTAATTCCGACATTTAAAATGGAATTGGCGACGGCGTTTTTGAGTGATAACTATGTTGCCGTGTTGGAACAAATAAAAGCCAAAATTGGGCAATTAAGTGATGATGGGGATTGGTGGACAGATAAGTATTCTGGCTGGCCTATTTGTCCAGGGGAATTTGACGTGGAAGAGGGATATGAGGAAGGATTCAAAGTCATAACTCGGGCGGTTGTGGAAGGCGATGCGGGAAACAAAATCGCGGAAGCCATGTCTGCGACCGCGACGATCATTCCTGTGAAATATCAAACCAAAAATGCGAAAATGATTAGTGGAGTTGTGAATGCATTGTCAGCGGCTATGGGAATAAATATTGAAACGCAGAAAGAATTCATTATAAACGTGGTTGTCTCTCTGATAGATGCAACAGTGGAATCCGAAGACGATTACGCAGAAAGAATCAAAATAGCTGCGCAAAAAGGCAAAAAAATGCCGTCCTATGTTGAATTTTACAACACATCTCTCCTGTATTACACCCTGGGTAGTTATTTGATAGCCACGCAAACAATTGTACCATCTATTAAAACCCGGAAAACTCATCCGGGATGTGTCAGGTCATTTGAGGGATATCCATTTCAAGGAACTGGAGACATCAGCAGTTTGCAATATTTGGCGTGTATTGTGTATGACATTCGAGATTCCGGGGAACCATGGAATGTGTTAAAACGGGCAAACTCTGAAAAAATCGCTGCTAATATTCGCGCAGCCATTGATGGATATTTGTTGGCAATGCCAGAAGTTATCCGAAAAATGGAAGAAAAAACGGAATATTTATTGGTAAATCCGGCGGTAGACATACCAACAGAACACGATATAACTAATTGGACGAATTATTTGCCTCCTCTGTTGCCATTCACGGTGTCCTCGGGAGAAACTGCGGATGTTTCGCAGAATTTTCGGGACAATTTGAAGAGGGATTTGAGAACAGGTGCAGAAACCCAGACGGTAAAACTGGGGGTGTTGCAGGCAAAAGTATTGGCGTGTTCGTTAGCTGTGCAAGAAACAATTCAGGGGGTAATTGGAAAACAAGATTTATTATTACACACGGCGAATCACGAGCCTTATTTGGAGAATGCGTGTTGCAACACGGGGTCCTCGGATGGCAGCGCGGCAGGAACCGTAATGGGATATTTTGAGTCTTCGGCGGCTGGGGCGTCGGCGGATTTGAAAGACTTGATTGCAAAAACCCAAAGAATGGCAAATATCTTGTATGACATTCGTGCAGTTATGTCGTGTCCAATATTTTACAGTATTGTGAATACGAAGAATTTGTATCCACCAACATCCGCGGAATACAGCGAAAAAACCATATATATGGGATTTATTGAGAATTGTAAATTCAAAACTTTGCAGCCAATCCCGGCAAATTTGGTATCGTTGTGTGGGAAAAAACCCGAAGGATTGAGTGTCGGACAAACGGAACCTCTGGACAAAATCATATTGAAAATGAAGGAAAGTGGTCAAAAATACACCCAGGAGCAATACATTCGGTTGATGCAATTGGTTGGTCGGGAACACATGTCTGTAATTCGGAGGGAAACTGCGGTAACACCTGCGATGATATTACAGCAATTATTGGCGAAAAACGCGATTGGTCGAGCGGAAGGTCTTGGCGGGGCGGCAGCAGCGGAAACATTGATGAACAACGAAACGGAATTTTGCGCAGTGTTTATGAAATCGTTGGAATCAGGGGGACCAGAAGGTATGCGAGACTTGAACAATTACTTGCAAGAAGAAATCGATCAGATGCGGGCGGATATTGTGACGTTTGTTCAGCAGAATGGTTCAACAAAGATGACAAAACGACAAATAACAGCGGCGATAGTGGCGATAAATGACATGCAGGCATGGTCGATATTGCCGGTTGACGCGGTGGATGGCGTGGGGTCGGGGTTGGCGGGTGGGGTGGGACCTGGTGTGGAGATTGTATCGAATTTTTTCAAAACATATGTGGACAATTTTGCGAATATTTTTCCAGAGATAATTATGAAAAATGTGAATTATGCTGCGGTGGATGTACCAAAACATTATGAATTTTCGGAGAGTCATGAACGCAAATTGCGGCAGGGAATAACCAAGTATTTCGAAATATTGGTTCAATTATATTCAGTGGCACAACTTCGCGGAATATTGGGGGTCATATCAGGAGTATGTAAACGAATGTATTATCTCTCCCGGGCGATTCGGATAGGAGGATTGATAAGTGTGCGAACAGGAATGATGTTGTACGCGTTTTGTTTGCTGAAAGTGTTGATGTATTATGTTGAATTAACAAACAATCCGGAAATGTTAGTCATGTCGTTGGGTGGTGCTGGAGCGGGTGCAGGTGGAGAAATAGATGAAGACATGGTTGTGGGCAATCGGGGGAGAGTAATGGGAGCATCTATGCAATTTTCGGGCGCTGTTGGTGTTGGTGGCAGCGCAGGAGATGCAAGAATTGCCATGGGAAATAAGAAAGAATTAAAACAGAAGGTGAATGATTTGATTATTGTATTTATGCGAATGTTTGCAGAAGAGAAGGATACTGTAGATATTAATTATGAAACTCTGAAAGACAAGTTGTTCAAACTGAAGGAAAGAGAGAAAGACATGGTGACGGATCGATTGAAATCCATGACGGATGACGACAGAAATACAGATACGGTGATGAAAATCAATAAATTGGGCATGTATAACAAGTCAATGCAGAAGGGATTTACCAAGTATGACAAGGGGTTCTATGAAGAGGAACAAGACTTGCGAGACGAAATGACGAAAACCGCGAACGCGATTCGCCGCAAACGTGCGACGGGTATGGGAGCGGCGGGCAGAGGAGTTGGCGGCGATGATGTGGATATGGATGACATATTGGATGGATTTGCGGAAGAACGTCAAGAAGTCGAGGACATTGATGACGAAGAGAATGACATGTCGGGAATGAATGACGACTATTATAATGGGTATGACGCGACGGGATATGGAGAGGATGGGGACGAGTATGGAGATTATAATTAGACGTTAACGGTAAATACAGTTAAATATTCCTGTCAAAGTATAAACAATGTCAGCAGTTAAGTGGGATGTTGCCGCATTGACAAAATATTGCACAGAAAACGGAGTTATTTTACTTCAGTCGTACGCTAAAGTAAAACACAAAATGAAAATACAAACAAAATGTTTGGGGGATGGATGTACGGAAGTTTGTGAAAAACAATTCCGAAATTTGGTTAAATCTGGTTCCTACTGCAAAAAATGTATTACACAAAAGTTTATTTTAAACATGCAAATCGAAGATATCAAAGAAAAAGCTAAAAACGCATGTTTGGAAAAATATGGCACAACGTGTTACATGCAATCAGAAGAATTTAGAGAGAAAAGTAAGACATTGTGTTTGGAAAAATATGGAGTGGAATACAGTATACAAGATAAAGCGTAAAAGATAAAGTAGAAAAAACATGTACTGAAAAATACGGTACAACGTGTTACATGCAATCAGAAGAATATAGAGAGAAAAGTAAGACGTCGTGTTTGGAGAAATATGGAGTTGAAAATGTGCAACAAAATGCGGATTTGGCACAAAAATTCGCGGCGACGGCATACAGATGCAAGGATTATGCGTTTCCTTCTGGCAACATAGTAAAGATACAGGGGTATGAAAATTATTTATTGGATGCGTTGTTGGAACAAGGAGTGGCAGAAGACGATATTATCACACGTAGATCGAAAGTACCTGAAATATGGTATGCGGACTCTGCGGGCAAACGCCGAAGATATTTCGTGGATTGTTTCATACCTAGCCAAAACAAGTGTATTGAAGTAAAATCCACGTGGACAATGCGGCGAGTTGTGGAGAACAATATATTATTGAAACAACAAGCAACCAAAGACGCCGGATATGAGTGTGAAATATGGGTGTATAATCCAAAAGGGGAACTGGTAGAGTGTCACAAGTAAAAATCTCAGGGTATATCATAACCAACCATGGTCTACATGTCAGGAAGTAAATCAGCGCGCAATGCCGCGTCAATTTGTAATCGCCAAAATAACTGTGGCGGGGTCAAGAAGGCAGGTTTGGTTCCTAGAATTGGATTTTATTTAACTTCAAATGTGCAGTTGACGAGGGGTCCGCAAAATGTTCCAAGATTTTGTATTCCTAATACAACCATTCAAACCCAAAAGTATGGTTATCGTGCAACTATCGGAGGCAATATGGGTTAAAAAAGTTACCATATTTTATTATTATGCACATTTGTGCGTAATAATAATTATTTTTTGGCATTTTCAGCCTCTGTTTTTAACTTTTTCATTTTAATTTCAGGAACTCGCATAACATGTTCTTCTCCGTATTTTTCAATACAAGTTTCCTTAATTTTTCCAATATTTTCTTGTAATTTCATGACATTGTCCACGTTGTAACGAGCCAAACATGTTTCTTTTAATTTATCTTTTTTCTCTTGTGAATACATTAAATTTTCAACATTATATCGTTCCAAATTTGTTTCTTTACGTTTTTCAGCAGCGGATTCAGCTACAGCTTTTAGCTTTGTTTTTCGGGACAATTTAGTGCAAGTGTCACAATAGGAGCCGTTTTCAAGTAAATATCTGAATTGCTTGTTTGCGATGTTATTGCAATCTTCAGCGGAACAATAAGATTCAACATAAAATCTGCTGCCCAACTTTTTTAAATTTGAATAATCTTTAGCCAATGCAATACCATTGTCATTACAATAGTTTACCAATGTGTCATATGTATATTTTATTGACTCTTTTATTGGCTCCATTTGTATGTGTTGGTTAGATGCGCTGTGATTTGAACAAAACAGTATCTCAATTTTGAACATATTGTCGCACCAACCCTACAACACCACACTACTCTGGGCATTTCCGTTTTGAACCAGAGACAATTGAACACGATAGGTGCTAAACATGCTGAGCCAACTACTGTAACCTTTGGAATAAATATTCCACACTTCCTGGGGATTCAGAGGTTGTGGATAATATTGGAATTTCGAAGTCCACCCATCAAATCCACCCATAGGAGTGATATGAACATCTGAATTGCTTGCAACATTCGCGACTCCTGGCAACATACAAGTCCGTACAAGTTTGCCATCCAGATAAATATCCGCTGTGCGTCCGTACACACTAACGACGACATTTACCCATTTTTGCACAGGAACATTAACAACCGAACAGGAATGTACAACAGACGCTGTGCCAGATTCGCCAGCATGTTCTGCGCCTGGGAAACAAGCAATTGACACTGTGACATTATTTTCTACAGCCCCGAGAGAAACAACTGGGCAAGGATCAACCCCGCTAATTCCGCTGATAGATTCTTGCCCAGCGGGGCTTTTGTGTCCCATTCTGCCGAAAATAACTTTTGTCTCTCCATACCGATAATTCCAATCATTGATGTAAAACCAGATGGAATATGCGAAATTCGTGGACGGAACTCCTGACCCATTCGTCGCCAGAGTCGACGCAGATATGGTGGATGCAACTTTGGCGTCTTGCATCGACTGCAGGGTATAGGGGTCAGTAAACAAATATTTCAGAAACATGATGAATAAAATGAAAGCTATCACGGCGATGACAATACTAACGGCACTCATATA
>SXGS01548815.1_pt1 | contig 12281 bp, 11 predicted proteins | sample 3174681 | NCBI WGS metagenome assembly SXGS01 (sample SAMN11356861, study PRJNA531348) | freshwater metagenome | isolation source: freshwater sample F1-80 | place: China: Fuxian Lake, Yuxi | collected 2017-12-25
GCGTCGCCACGCCGCAAGAAGCCGACGCCGCGCTGCGACGGATGGCCGCCAAGGTCGACGCGCAGAATGCGGGCGATCCGGCCTATCGCCCGATGGCGGGCAACGAAGACACGAACGTCGCCTTTCAGGCCGCTCGCGCGCTGGTCTTCGAAGGCGTGGCGCAACCCAGCGGCTACACCGAACCGCTGCTCCACCGTTTCCGGGCAAGGGCGAAAGCGCGAGAATAGCCTAAAGCGGCGGTCAAATTTCCAGGCGACTGCGGTGGAGGGACATTGCGCCGGCTCTGTCCGTCGGTTACCCCTGCGAGAATAAAGAGAACGGGGTCGCGATGGGGGTCGGATCGGGCAGTGATGCGCAGGCACCGCTTGCCATTTTCACGCTGAATGCAGGCGACGGTTCGCCGGACGAACAATTGGCGGCGTGGCGCGCCGCGACCGCGGCGTTGTTCGACAGCACCCCGGCCGATGCCGTGGACGAGCGATTCACGGCGACGATCCGTTCCTATGCGATCGGGCCGATGCTGTTCGGCAGGTCAGCCAGCGTCGCGCAGCATTTCGTGCGCGACCCCAGCGTGGTCGCACGTAGCGGGGTCGATCACCTGCTGATCCAGCTTTACGTCGCGGGGGGCTATCGCGGGACGACGTCGGCGGGCGAAATCTGCGTCGAGCCCGGCGATATCAGCGTGCTCGACCTTGCCGCCACCTTCGAGACGCAAGCCAGCGGCGCGTTCGACAATCTGAACCTGATCGTGCCGCGAGCGCTGCTTGCCCAGGCGGGTATCGATACCGAGGCGCTGCACGCGCTGGTCTTCCGGCGCGACCATCCGCTGACGCAATTGCTGGGCAATCATCTGGCGGTGCTCGATACGTTGGCGGAGGCGATGAATGTCGCCGACGGCGAAGCCGCGGCCGATGTGGTGCTGGCGCTGCTGACCGCTTGTCTGAGGCACGCGCCCGAACTGGCGATGCGCACACCGGTCGATACGCCGCTGGCGCGCGTGCGGCACCATATCGAGGAGCATCTGGCCGATTCGTCGCTGGATGCGCGAAAGATCGCCAGCGCCTGCGGCATGTCGCGCGCGACCTTGTATCGGCTGTTCGAGCCGGTGGGCGGGGTGGCCGCGCATGTGCGGTCGCTGCGGATGCGGCGCGCCTTGTTCGAACTGTCGCGCCAGGGGGGTATCGAAACCCGCGTCGCCGCGATCGCTCTTCGGTGCGGCTATGAGAATGCGACGAGCTTTTCGCGAGCATTCCACAGTCATTTCGGGGTTCCGCCGACGGCGGTGAAATTGTCGGCACAGCGCAAATGGCCGGCGATCGACGCGCATCACGACGCGGCGGAACATCCGCTGACCGACTGGATCCGGCATTTGCTGACGCGTCACGCCCGACGGGGCGAGGTCGACGCAGCAGCACCGGCTTCATGATTGCCGCCACGCATTCAGGCGCTACATCGGCAATCGATGAACGAACCCATTTCTGATCCGATTCCTGCCGCCACCGTCATCGTCATCCGCGACCGCGCTGACGCCGCGCCGCAGATATTGATGGTCGAGCGTGCGCGCACGATGCGGTTTGCGGGCGGCGCACTGGTGTTTCCGGGCGGGCGCGTCGATGCCGGCGACCGGGTGGCGGGTGCGTCTTTCCCCGGCGAAGCCGACGATGTGGCGGCGCGCGTCGCCGCGGTGCGCGAGACGATCGAGGAAGCGGGGGTCGCGGTCGGGGTGACCGGGCTGGAGAAAGGCGACCGGCTGGCGCGGGTGCGATCGCGTCTGCATGACGGCGATGCGATCATGGGGGCGCTGGATGCGGAAGGCGCGTCGCTCGATCCGCACGCACTGGTGCCATGGGCGCGCTGGTGTCCGCACCACAAACTGGTCCGGGTGTTCGACACGCGATTCTATCTCGCGCGCTGGGACGAGGATCATGCGCCGCCGGTGGTGGACGGAACCGAGAATACGCGCACTTTCTGGGCAAGCGCGGCAGAGGTGCTGGCAAGCGCCGACCGGGGCGAGGCGCGGCTGATCTTTCCGACCCGGCGCAATCTGGAACGGCTCGCCCGCTTTGGCAGTTTCGATGAAGCCATGACCCATGCCCATGCTCATCCCGTCCGCAAGATCGTCCCCTGGATCGAGGATCGCGGCGGCACCGACCACCTCTGCATCCCCGACGATCTGGGCTATCCTGTGAACGCCGTGCCGATGGAAGACGCCGACCGGGCATGAAGGGACGGAGCAGGAGGGCGCGAAGCGTCAAGGCGTTTCGCCGGACGGTTCGCTGGATGGTGGCGCTGGTGCTGATCGCGGGGGCGGGGCTGTTCCTTTATTCCTTTGCGCGCGACCATCCCGAAGACCTGCCCTGGACCGAACTCGATCTGGCGCAGCCGGTGGGGATGTTCACGCGCGGCAAGCTGAACGGGCTGGGCGAGGATTTCGCGCAGTGCCGCGGGCTGCTCGATCGCGCAGGCGTCGAATATGACGCGCTCGACCCCGTGTCGTCGGGCGAGCAATGCGGATATGACAATGCGGTGCGGCTCGCCGACGGTGGCGCGCGCAACATCGGCTTTTCGCCCGCGGGGGTCGGCGTATCCTGCCCGGTCGCCGCGTCGCTCGCCATGTGGGAATGGAATGTCGTCCAGCCCGCCGCACAGGAACATTTCGGCAGCCCGGTCGCGCGGATCGAGCATTTCGGCAGCTATAGCTGTCGGCGGATGTACGGTCGCGACGAAGGGGCGTGGAGCGAACATGCCAGCGCCAATGCGTTCGATGTGGCGGGCTTCGTGCTCGAAAATGGCGAGCGGATTACCCTGGTCCGCGACTGGGACGATGCCGAAAAAGGCGCGTTCCTGCGCGACGTCCGCGACGGGGCGTGCGACCTGTTCACCACCGTCCTGTCACCCGATTACAACGCGGCGCACGCGGATCATTTCCACCTCGACCATGCCCGGCGCGGCATGGGCGGGGCATGCCGATAGGCTCGGCGTCCCCCACCCCGTTTCTTCCCGATTAATGCGCCATCGGTTGCGCGTCGACCTTTTCAACCCAGGCGGGATAGAAAGCCGGCTGGCGCGACGACCAGCCCGATGCGGTCGCCGCCGCTTCCGAAATCGATTGGAGCAATTTGCGGCGCAGGTCGGGATGGAGATGCGGCATCGCCGCCGCCGCGCAGAACGCCGCGGGCAGGAACGGGCGGACTTCGGCCCCGACCAGCCGCTCGTACAGGAACCGATAGGCGGAAAAGCTGGTCAGTCGTCCCTGACCGAGATCGAAGGCGGAAACGGTGATCAGCGGCGCCATGAAGGGTTCGATCGCATCGAGCGCGCTGTCGTCGGGGATCGTCGCGCGCAGATCGGGCAGGCGGTCGTAGATCCGCGCCTGTGCCCGGATACTCGCGGCCTCCACCACGTCGCGCGACCAGCGGGCCAGTGCATCGTCGCGGTCGAGCCCGATATCGAGTGCCCGGCGGATATAACGCTGGGTCGATGACGGAAAGCTGGCGAATTCCTTCATCTCCGACAGCGTCATCGCGCCTTCGGCTGGTTTCATGCGACTGCCCATCGACTTCACTCCCACCCCCGTGGTTGACGAAAAAACAGTATCGCGCAGGATGGTTAACAACTCGCTGAACGAACCGTATTCGTGCATTCATCTAGGAATCACGAAAGCTTGTGCGTTGCAACAAAGCTTGCGACGAGCGGGGCATGATTTCGCGAATATGTCGCGAACCTGCGATATTTGCGCAACAATCCATCGGGTAACAGGCGTGGAAACCCCGGCGGCTTCCATTCGTTTGGAACCGTAACGAATGCCGCTCACCGCCTCGCGACTTGACCCGCCGGACCGTCGCCCGCAGCGTGAGGGGCAGAGAGATTGAGGAATTTGTGATGCGTATCCTGATGATCACCAGCGCCTGCATTGCGCTGAGCGCGGTGCCCGCCGCGGCGCAGACCAGCAATCCCATTCAGACGATCGACCTGCCGCCATCGGTGTCGGTCGCCAGCGATCCCTTCGCGCGGGTCGAGGAGGAGGAGAAGGGGGGCGATGGCGTCGTCGCGACCGACGAGGCCGCGCCTGTCGAGGCCGAGGAGGCGCAACCCCGCGTTACGCGCGCGCTGGCTGCGGGTGCGGCGGCCGTCGGCGATACCGGTAATGCGGTCGCCGACGATGCCGCGAGCGCCGCTGCGCCGAGCACTACGGCGGCCGATGCTCCGATCGCCGAGACCGAGGAAAGCGCGGTCGGGCGGGTCGATGCGATCATGGAGATGCTGCTTGGCCCGTCGGAGGAAGAACAGCGCGCGGTCGCCGCGAAGCTTTATGCCGAACAGGCCGAACGACACCGGCTGGAAATGCAGCGCGCCGAGACGCTGAACCGCGAAGCGCGCGAGCGGGTCGAGGCCGAGAATACGCGCCGGCTGGCAGAGTATCGCGCCGAGGTGGAGCGGATCAATGCCGATCATGCCGAACGCGAACAGGCGCGGATGGCCGATTGGCAAGCGCGCGTCGTCGCGTGCGAGGCGGGCGACCGATCGGCGTGCGGCCAGTGACGGGCGCACCGCTGAGCGGGCTTGCGCCCCAGCCCGAGACGGCATCGAGCTGGGACGTCGATAGCGACGCGCGGCGGCGTTCGCCCGCAGCCGCGCGCAACCGCGAACCGATCGCAGCGGCGCTGGCGGATGTGCTGCCCGCAACCGGCTGCGTGCTGGAAATCGCCAGCGGGACGGGGGAGCATGTCGTGCATTTCGCGCAACGCTTTCCCGCGCTCGACTGGCAGCCGAGCGACCCCGAACCATCGGCGCTGGCGTCGATCGCGTCGTGGACCGCTGGGCTGGGCAATGTCTCCACCCCGATTGCGATCGACGCCACCGAAGCGGGATGGCCGGTCGAGCGCGCCGATGCGGTCTATTGCGCCAACATGGTGCATATCGCGCCATGGGAAGCGACGCTGGGATTGATGGCGGGCGCGAGCGCGGTGCTGGCAAGCGGCGCGCCATTGATCCTGTACGGCCCCTATCTGCGCGGCGACGTGGCGACCGCACCGTCGAACCTGGAATTCGACGCGTCGCTCAAATCGCGCGACGCGCGCTGGGGATTGCGCAGCGTCGAGGATGTCCGTGCGGTCGCCGATGTGCGCGGGCTGGCGTTCGAGCGGCTGATGGAAATGCCCGCGAACAATCTGGTGCTGGTGTTTCGGAAAACCTGATCCTCCCCCATTGGGGGAGGTGGCAGCGCGTAGCGCTGACGGAGGGGGTCTTGCCGTGTAGGGCAGCGTTTGTGGCTGACCCCCTCCGACGCGCTTTGCGCGCCACCTCCCCCGACGGGGAGGAATTAGTTGGCTTCCCCCAAGGGGCTTTCGCCACCTTCGGCAATGAAGCGGTCGATGCGCTGGGTGAAGACCGGTAGCGGGACCGAGCCCAGCGACAGCACGGTGTCGTGGAAGGCGCGGATATCGAACTTCGCCCCCAGCGCCTTTTCCGCGCGGGCGCGTTCGCGCTGGATGGCGAGCTGGCCGATATAATAGCTGAGCGCCTGGCCGGGCCAGCCGATATAGCGGTCGATCTCGGTCGTGACCTCGTGGTCGGACAGCGCGGTATTGTCGCGCATGAAGGCGAGCGCCCGGTCGCGGGTCCAGCCTTTGGTGTGGATGCCGGTATCGACCACCAGCCGGGCCGCGCGCCACATCTGGTAGCTGAGCATGCCGAACAGCTCATACGGGGTGGTGTACATCCCCATCTCCTCGCCAAGCGCCTCTGCATAGAGGCCCCAGCCTTCGCCGAATGCGGAGATGTAGGTGTAGCGCCGCCATTCGGGCAGCGCGTCGTTTTCCGCGGACAGCGTCGCCTGCCAGTGATGCCCCGGATCGGCCTCGTGCAGCGTCAGCGCGGGCAGCGAATAGAGCGGGCGCGAGGGCAGGTCATAGGTGTTGACGAGGTATCCGCCCGCGCCGCCGCGCCCGGCGGTGTAGAAGGGCGCGATGTCGTCGGGCACCGGCTTGATCGATACGCGCGACCGCGGCATCCGCCCGAACCAGCGGCCTGCGACATTGTCGAATTTCTGCGAGTGCCAGGCGGCTTCCTTCAGGAGCTGCTCGGGGCTGGTCGCGTAAAATTGCGGGTCGGTCTTGAGAAAGGTGAGGAAGGCGGGGAGATCGCCCTTGAATCCCGCCTGCGCCTTCACCGTTTCCATGCGCGCGCGGATGCGGGCGACTTCGGACAGGCCGAGCTGGTGGATCTGGTCGGCGGTCATGTCGGTGGTGGTGAACACGCGGATGCGCGAGGCGTAATATTCCGCGCCGTTCTCGTAGCCTGTGGCGGCCAGTCCATCGCGCATCTTCGGGAAATAGGTGCCGCGCAGATAGGTCAGCAGCTTTTGGTGCGCGGGAATGACGCTCTGCGTGATCCGCTGGCGGGCCTGCTCCTGAAGCTGGTTGCGGGTCGCCTCTGGCATTGACGCGGGGAGCGACGCGAAGGGCTGCCAATAGACGGTTTGCGTCGGATCGGTGGCGGTGGCGATCGTCTCCACCGCCTTGTCGCGACCCTGCATGACAATTTTGGGCGGGGTGAAGCCGCGCGCCAGCCCGAGGTTCATGTTGGCGATCTGCTGGTCGAAATGCGCGGGGATGTCGTCAAGCATCGACAGATAGGCGCGGTAATCCTTCTCGCCGCCCGCAAAACTGCCGCGCGCGGCGAATTGCAGGTTGGACCAAAAGGCGCTGTCGCTGTTCAGCGGCTTTTGCCATTCGAGCGCGCGCTGGTCGTCGATCAGCGCCGCGATCTGCTGGCGATAGACGCCGTAGTTGACCGCATCTTCGGTCGAGAGCGTCTTTACGTCGATGGCGTCCAGTTGCTTGAGCGTGGTTTCCCATTTGGCGAGACGGCGGGCCTGTGCGGCGGCGGAGACGTCGGGGATGCTGTCGCGCACCGTGCCGGGCGCGCGCCCGCCGATCCCCTCGGACTGGCGCCAAGCCCATTCGGCATCGGCGATGGCGCGAAACTGCGCATCGGCGGCGGTCTGGGCAATGGCGGGAAGCGCGAAGGCGAGCGCGGCGAGCGGCAGGGTGCGGATAAGCATGGGCGTCTTGGTCGCAAGCCAAGTGCGATTGTGCAAGGGGCCGCTACTCCCCGACCGGCGCAGTCGATGCCTTGCGCAGCCGATGTTCGCGCCAGACGATGTATAGTCCGCTGGCGATGATGATCGGTGCGCCGATCCAGGTCCATTCGGTCGGCAGCACCCCGAACAACAGCCAGCCGTACAGCGTCGCCCAGACCAGCCCCGAATAATCCATCGGCACCACCGTCGAGACGGGGGCGAAGCGCAGCGCCGCGGTCAGCGCGATCTGGCCCATGCCGCCGACCGCGCCGATGCCGATCAACAGCGCCCACACCGATGCGCCGTGCGTCTGCGCATCGAGCAAATAGAAGGGGGCGATCACCGGCACCGACAACAGCGAGAAATAGAAGACGGTGGTGCCCGCACTTTCGCTGCGGGTGAGTTGGCGCAGCAGGATCGATACCGAGGCGACCATGAACGCTGCGAACAGGCCGACCAGCGCGCCGATCAGCGGGAAATGCCCGCTGCCCGGCTGCGCGACGATCACGACGCCCACGAAACCCGCGATCACCGCGCCCCAGCGGTGCCAGCCGGTACGCTCGCGCAGCCACAAGGCGCCGAGGATGGTCGCGAAGATGGGCGCGGTGAAGGCGAGCGTCTGCGCTTCCGCCAGGGGCAGCAAGAGGATCGCGCCGAAATTGGCGACCATGCCGATCAGGCCGACGCCGGTTCGGATCGCATGGCTTTTGAACCGCGTAGTCTTCAGCGTCGCCAGACCGTCGCCGAGTGCGACGAAGGCGACGACGATGGGCACCGCGGCAAGCTGGCGAAAGAACATGATTTCGGAAAGCGCCGCGCCGCCCGCTTCCGCCAATTTGATCAGCGCCGCCATCGATGCGAGGCAGAGGATCGCGAACAGGCGCAGGCCAATGCCGGTGAAGAGGCGGTCTGTGGACACCGGGGTGCGCTAAGGCGTGGGGCGGGGCGTGGCAATGCCCCCACTCCCCGTCACCCCGCCCCTTCGACTGCCTGCAAGGCAGGCGCTCAAAACAGGCTCCGTGCCAGGGTCCACTAAGCCGCCTGCGCGACGCAAGACCTTCTATCGATGCGCTAGCCGCCCGGTGGACCCCGGAACAAGTCCGGGGTGACGGGTGGGTGGGGTGATGCTTACCATCTCACCCACCAAAGATTGACGCGCGCGCTCTCCGCGCTATCGCATCGCCCCATGATCAAGCACGCCCTCACCGTCAAACGCGCCGACGATTTCGCCGCCTGGTATCAACAGGTCATCTCCGAAGCCGACCTCGCCGAGGAATCGGGCGTACGCGGATGCATGGTGATCCGGCCCTGGGGGTATGGCATCTGGGAACGCATCCAGCGGCTGCTCGACGACCGGATCAAGGCGACGGGGCACGAGAATTGCTATTTCCCGCTGTTCATCCCGCTCTCCTATTTCGAGAAGGAAGCCGAGCATGTGGATGGGTTTGCCAAGGAAATGGCGGTCGTCACCCATCACCGGCTGATCCAGAAAGACGGCAAGCTGGTCCCCGATCCCGCGGCGAAGCTGGAAGAGCCGCTGGTCGTGCGACCGACGTCGGAAACCGTGATCGGCGCGGCCTTTTCGCGCTGGATCAAATCGTGGCGCGACCTGCCCGTGCTCATCAACCAATGGGCTAATGTCGTCCGCTGGGAAATGCGGACTCGCATGTTCCTGCGCACTTCCGAATTCCTGTGGCAGGAAGGCCATACCGCGCACGCGACCGAGGCCGAGGCGCGCGAAGAGACGCTCAAGATGCTGGAGGTCTATCGCAGTTTTTCGGAGGAATGCCTGGGCGTCCCCGTGATTGCGGGCGAAAAGCCCGAGCATGAGCGGTTTCCGGGCGCGGTCGCGACCTATTCGATCGAGGCGATGATGCAGGACGGCAAGGCGCTGCAAGCCGGCACCTCGCATTTCCTGGGCACGACCTTCTCCTCGGCGCAGAATATCCGCTTCCAGAACAAGGAAGGCCAGCTGGAACTGGCGCAGACGACGAGCTGGGGCGTCTCCACGCGGATGATCGGCGGGGTCATCATGGTGCATGGCGACGATGACGGCTTGCGTGTGCCGCCGCGGATCGCGCCGTGGCAGGTGGTGATCGTGCCGATGCTGCGCGACGTGCCCGAGGATGCGGCGCTGGTCGATTATTGCACCCAATTGCACGCGGCGATCACGCACGAAACCGCGCTTGGCGAGCCGGTGCGCGTCCTGCTCGACCGCCGCCCGGCAAAGGCCGCGGTCAAACGCTGGGGCTGGGTGAAGAAGGGCGCACCGATCATCGTCGAGGTCGGCGGGCGCGACATGGCGGGCGGTCAGGTGACCGTCATTCGCCGCGACCGGCTATACCGCGATGACGGCAAGCTCGACAGTGCGGGCCAGGCGCGCGACGCGTTCGTCGGCGGGGTCGGTGCGCTGCTCGAGGAAATTCAGATCGCACTCCACACCGATGCCAAGGCGCGGCTGGACGGCGGCATCACCCGCGGCGTCACCGAGTTCGACGCGTTGAAGGCCCATTTCGAGAATGGCGGGAAATATCCCGGCTGGGTCGAGGTCATGTGGGCGAAGCCGACCGGCGACGCGCTGGACAAGGTGGTCGCGCGGCTGAAGGAATTGAAGCTGACCGTGCGCAATGTGCCGAACGATGCGGGGGCGGTCGACGGCGTATGCATCTTCAGCGGCGAACCGGCGGTCGAGCGGATTTTGGTGGCGCGCGCTTACTAGATTCCTCCCCCATCGGGGGAGTGGGACCATCCGCAGGATGGTGGAGGGGGCTGGCCGCAGGCGTTGCGCTTCGTGGCTTGCCTCCTCCGTCAGCACTTCGTGCTGCCACCTCCCCAGTGGGGGAGGAATTAGTGTGGGTTGAACCCTCGGCTCGCTCATGCGTATCTTTCCTTATCCAAATCGGGAGAGACATTATGCGCCGCATCGCCCTGTTCGCCGCCGCCGCCGTCGCGATTTCCGCGCCTGCGCTCGCGCACCATGGCTGGTCGTCCTATGACGAGACCAAGCCGATCACCCTCAATGGCACGCTGACCTCGGTCAGCTGGACCAATCCGCACGGCACCGCGACGACGCGCTGGCAGGGCAAGCAATGGGATGTGATCCTCGCCCCCGTCAGCCGGATGACCGCACGCGGGCTGACCGAAGCGGAAATCGCACCGGGCCAGCGGATCAGCATCACCGGCTATGCGCGGCGCGACGGTGCGGCGGAAATGCGGATCGAACGCGTGATGGTCGGTAGCAAGACGGTCGAGCTGCGCTAAGCCGCGTGGACGGCCTGCTCCTGTCGATTGCCGAGTGGCTTGACGCCATCGGGATCGGGCCATGGTCGCGCGAAGGGGCGCTGACCTATCCGGTCGCCAACACGCTGCACCTATTGGGGCTGGTGATGCTGGTCGGCGGAATCGGCGTCGTCGATTTGCGCGTGCTGGGGCTGTGGCGGGGATTGCCGCTGGAGGCGTTGTCGCGCGCATTGACCCCGGTCGCGGTGGCGGGCCTCGTCGTGATGGTGCCGACCGGCATCGTGCTGTTCGCCGCCGATGGTCGGGCGCTGGCGGGGTCCGACATATTCGAACGCAAGTTGGTGCTGATCGTCATCGCGCTGGCCAATGCCGCCGCGTTCCGAGCGCTGTTCGACAAAAGACTGGGCGAGTGGGCAGGGGTCGCGCCGCCCGCTGCCCGCATCATGGCCGCGCTATCGATCCTGTTATGGCTGACGATCGGCACGCTGGGGCGGTTTATCGCATATGGTTGAGCGGTAGCCTTTCCTTCTCCCGTTGGTTTCGAGCGGAGTCGAGAAACGCTTTGGCGTCCCTAGTTCGAGGGTTCTCGACTTCGCTCGAAATCAACGGTTGGGGGATGCTCGAGCCAGACCGGTTGCAAATCGGTTAGCCGTCACCGTCCAGCCACGCTTCGATCCGCTCCTTCGACGCGGCGTCCACCACCATTCCCAGTTTCGACCGTCGCCACAGCACGTCGTCTGCGGTTCTCGCCCATTCGTGGTCCCGTATCCAGCGCAACTCGACTTCGGTCAGCCCACCGCCCAGATCCGCGCCCATCCCGGCCACGTTCGATACGCGGTCGAGCATCTCGAACAGCTGCGTCCCGTAAGCGCGCGTCATGCGTTCGGCGCGCATCGCGCCCAGAAACGGGAAGCGGTCGCGAACTCGGGCCAATAGCCCCTCGAAACTGTCCGTATCGCCGCCGGGCAACGGCCGAGCGCGGGTGTCATCGACGATCGGCCAGCCCATTGTTTCGCCCAGGCGACGCATGGCGTCCTCCCCCAGCGCGCGAGCGGTGGTGATCTTTCCGCCATAGATGGTTAGCACCGGCGGTCCGTCCTCATCGATCGTCAGGCTGTAATCGCGGGTGACGGCGCGCGCCTGATCCGCGCCGTCATCGACCAGCGCGCGAACCCCCGACCAGACATGGCGCACGTCGCCCCGCGCGATGGTGCGGGTGAAGGACCGGTTGGCGGCTTCGATCAGATAGGCGATTTCGGCTTCGTCGATCACCGCCTGTTCGGGCGTATCGACCGGCACATCGGTCGTGCCGATCGCGGTATAGCGCTCCAGCCACGGCACGGCGAAGACGATCCGCCGGTCGGGCTGTTGCAGGATATAGGCGTGATCGCCGTCATAGAGTCGATCGACGACGATATGGCTGCCCTTGACGAGGCGCAGCCCCGGCCCCGGTTGTGCGTCGATCGCGCGCGCGACCTGCGGCGCCCAGGGGCCGGTGGCGTTGACCAGCGCCTTTGCCTCCACCGCCCGTCCATCCGACAGCGTCGCGCGCCAGCCCTTTCGCGTGCGGGTCGCATCGACCAGCGCGGTTCGGGTCACGATTTGCGCACCCATCCGCGCGGCATCGACCGCCATCGCCAAAGTCAGCCGGGCATCGTCCACCCACGCATCGGCATAGACGAACCCGCGCTTCGCCCCTTTCAACGGCGCGCGGTAAAGCGCATCCGCCTCTCGCAGCCCGCGCGATTTCGGCAGCGACGCCCGCCCGCCGAGCAGATCGTAGAGCAACAAGCCCGCACGCACCAACCACCAGGGGCGCACTGCATTGTCGTGTGGCAACACGAATTTCATCGGGCGGATCAGGTGAGGTGCTGCCGCCATCAACCGCTCGCGCTCGTGCAGCGCCTCATGCACCAACCGGAACTCGTATGTCTCCAGATAGCGCAACCCGCCATGA
>SXGS01772924.1_pt1 | contig 12281 bp, 9 predicted proteins | sample 3174681 | NCBI WGS metagenome assembly SXGS01 (sample SAMN11356861, study PRJNA531348) | freshwater metagenome | isolation source: freshwater sample F1-80 | place: China: Fuxian Lake, Yuxi | collected 2017-12-25
CCTTCTTAGGGGAGGGGGTTGGGGGGAGGGGTTCTTCGAGTCAGCCCCTCATTCAAGGCTGGGCGGTCGTCGATAACACCTCCGACGAGGACTGGCAGGACGTGGCCCTCACGCTGGTCGCGGGGCTGCCGGTGTCGTTCGTCCACGACCTGTACACCCCGCGCTACATCAAGCGTCCGGTGGTCGAAGTGAAGGAGACGACCGGCGTGCTCCCGCCGATGGCCGAGGCCGGCGTTGAAGAATACGAGATGGCGATGGATGTGGCAGAGTTCGCGGCACCTATGGCCGGGGCGATGCACCGGAAGGCGCTGCCTGCGGCAAAAATGCGGGAGCGCGGGGAGTCCTCGAAGCGCGACCGCGAAGCCTTCGCCTCCTCGGTCAACACGCAGACCCGCGAGCGGCAGGTCGGCGACCTGTTCGAGTACGGCATCGAGAAGCCGGTGACCGTGCGGCGCAATCAGTCCGCGCTCGTGCCGATCCTGCTGAAGCCGTTCGCGGGGCGCTCGGTGCTGCTGTACCAGAAGGCCGCGCGGCCGGAGAACCCCATCCGCTGCGTCGAGTTCGAGAACACCACCGGCCTCACGCTCGAAGGTGGCCCGGTCACGGTGCTCGAAGCGGGCAGCTACGTCGGCGAGGCGATGCTCGACACCATGAAGCCGACCGAGAAGCGGCTAGTCGGCTACGCGGTGGAACTCGCGGTGCGAGTTCTCGACAACATCGACTCGCACAGCGACCGCGTCACCCGCGTCACCATCCGCGGCGGCACGCTCAAGACGCACTACGCACAAGTGCAGAAGACGACGTACACCTTCAATAGCAAGAGCGCGAAAGAGCAGATCGTGTACCTCGACCACCCGCGCGACGACTCGCGCTGGAAACTGGTCGAAACCATCAAGCCGCACGAGATCACCGACAACTACTGGCGGTTCCGGTTCGTACTGGCCCCGAACGTCGCGAGCAAGTTCGTCGTTCACCAGCACCAAACGCTGCACCAGTCGTGGGGGCTGGCCGACATCAGCGACAAGCAACTCGCGGCGTGGGTGAGCGCGAAGTACCTGGACAAGGCGACCGAAAAGGCGCTGCGCGACGTGCTCGCGCAGCGGCAGCAGGTGGCGAAGATCGAGGACAAGCTGTCGCACCTCGCCAACGAGCGGAACCAGATTCACGCGGAGCAGGGGCGCATCCGCGAGAACCTCGGCGCGCTGGGCGACCGGGCCAGCGAGAAGAGTCTGCGCGAGCGGTTCGTCGCCACGCTGGAGAAGCAGGAAGACCGGCTCACGAAGATCGGCGAGGAGGAAACGAAGCTCCGCGCCGACCGCGACGCGGCCCGCGACAAGCTCAACGACCTGCTGGCGAAACTGGAGTACGACGCCGAAGTGGGGGAGTAAGGGCACCTGGGACCGCGGGCGTCCCGCCCGCGGCTTCGCGTGCGTTGAAGTTGTGCGTTTCCTTCAAAGCACTTCGGCGCGCTCAGCAGCGGGCGGGACGCCCGCGGTCCCAGGAACGGAAGCCACACGTGCCTACTTCGGCGGGACGAGGTACTTGCGAATCTCGTCGTAGGTCGTCAGCGGGTAGTCTTCCTGTTTGCTGCCGGGGCTGTGGCACCGGGCGCAGCGCTCGTCGATCAGCTTCTTCACCAGCAGCTTGCCGTCCCTGATGTAATCCGGGGTGACCGGTTTCCCGGCCAGCTCCTTCGGCAGCGGGAAGGCGTCGCCATCGTAGGCCTTCTTGCGGTCGGCGTCCGCGAGCCGGATCCACGCGATCAGCGCCAGCCGCTCGGCCTCGCGCTCCGTGTGCATCTTGTCACGCACCGCTTGCGGCACTCCCTCTTTCAGCGCGTCCTTGTACTTCTGTTCCTTGTCGAAGAACGCGCGGGCCATGTTGCCCAGTTCGCCGCCGCCCCACGGCAGCAGCGGGTAGGGCACGTCGTAGATGCCCATGAAGCGGATGGGGCGCAGCAGGTGTTCGAGTTCCGTCGGCGGCTGCTCGACGACCGGAACCGTCGTCGCGCCGAGCCGCTGCTTCCAGTGCGCGAGCATGTTCTCCAACGGGAACGAGGTGCCCGTGCCGACCGGGACGCTGATCGGCGGCGTGGTGTCCTTGTCCTTCGGCTTCTTCGGGTCCGGTTGCACCTGCACCGGGGCCGGGGTCGCGTCGGCCGGCGGCTTCTCCTTGTCCTTCAGCGCCGGGTCGATCTTCGCGACCCACACGAGGCCGATGACGACCAACCCGAGGACGTACAGCAGGCCGATCACGCCCTTCCCCTTCGGCCCGTACATGGCGAACAGGGTGAGGGTGATCTGGGCGAACAGCCCGGCCCCGGCGAGCGCGCCGGTCATCATGATGCCCATCGCGAAGTACGGCCCCCAGTCCGGCGACAGCCGCGCCAGCCACCACAGCGACACGTCCGCGAACACGGCCAGCACCACCCACGGCCCCAGTACGCACCGCATCCCGGTGGGGTACGTGGTGCAGGCGAACGCCAGCCCGGTCAGCGAGAACAGCACCGCGAAGCTGAGCAGGTGCGCGTGCGTCGATTGGGTCAGCGACTCGATGCTGATGGGCGTCTCCGCGTCCACCCACTCGCTCCCCTCCTTCGGCTTCCGCTGTTCGGGGGCCTTCAGGTACTTCTCGATGTCGGCGTAGGTTTGCAGCGGGGCGCTGGAGTACGACCCGCCCTTCTTGTGACAGCGGGCGCAGCGGGCGTCGATGATGTCTTTCACCTTGAACGTGCCGTCGGCGTTCTTGAACTTGGGCGTGATCGCGGCCGGCGCGTCCTTCGCGGTGAACGCGTTCTTGTCGTAAGCGGTCTTGCGCGCGTCGGCGTCGGCGCGGCCCCACGCTTCCGTAACCGCGCGTTCGCCCTCGCGCTCGCCGGTCAACTTCGGCACCTCGGCGGGGTTCGCGGCGGCCTCGTCCCAGTCGCCGTTGTCCTTCTCGAAGAACGCGGCGACCATCGAGCTGTTCGCGCCCCACGGCGCGGACCGCGGCGCGCCCACCAGTTGCACGAACTTGCTGACCGGGGGCGGGGCGTTCGGGTCGTACCGCTTCTTGCCGGTGTACTTGCGCACCACGTCCTCGACCGTCGGCATCGGCTTGCCCGACTTCGAGTCCTTCATGTGCAACTGCACCATCGCGGACGTGTACCCGGCCCCGACCGCCATGAGGAACACCGACACCACCACCTTCACCGGCAGCGGCAGCTCGCGAATGTTGATGGACATCGGCGCTACTCCCCGAACACTGAAGACTTCACCACAAAGGCACAAAGCGAGCACGAAGAGACACAACGAGGACCGAAGCCAAAGGGCAGAAGAGTTTTGACAGGATGAACACGATGAACAGAGATGTGAAGGCAGGGGCCGACTTCACTCTTCATCCCGTTTGATCCTGTCTATCCTGTCAAAACTGCCTTTTCTGCCTTCCTTTGTGCCCTCTGTGCTGTTTTGCGGCCGTTCCTGTCTTCTGAATTACCCAAGCACTTCTTTGGCGGCGGCGAGCACCTGGTCGCGGACGTCGGCCAGTTTGCCCATCACCCGCGCGCCGCTGGCGAGCTTGTGCCCGCCGCCCCCGAACTTCTCGGCCAGCTTCGACACGTCCGCGGCGCGCGAGCGGAAGCTCACCTTCGTGCCGCCGTCGTGCTGCTCGATGAACACCAGAGCGATCTCGACGCCCTCGACCCCGCGCGGGTAGTTGATCAGGTCTTCGGTGTCGCCCGGCACCGCGCCCGTTCCGGGGTAGTCCGCGAGCGCGATCTCGGTGTAGGCGATCTTCCCGCCCGGCACCACCGCGAGCCGCTGGAGCGCGACCGCCGTGAGCTTGAACCGCGACAGCGTCGCGGCCTCGTACAGTTGCTCGTACAGTTCCGTGGGCCGCGCTCCGAGCGCGACCAGCTCGCCGCACAGGGCGAAGGTCGGGGCGGTCGCGTTCGGGTGCCGGAACCAGCCGGTGTCGGTCGCGATCGCCATGAACAGGTTGTGCGCCGCACCGGCGCTCAGCGGCGCGTCCAGCGCGCGGATGATCTCGTACGCCAGCCGCCCGGTCGCCTCCGCGGTGATGTCCACCATCTGCAAGCCGGGCGAGGCGATGTCGTCCTGCGTCCGGTGGTGATCGACCACCGCCCGCGGCAGCGGCGACGCTTGCAGCCACTTGCCGAAGTCGCCGAGCTGGTTCCAGGTGCCCGTGTCGAGCACCACGACGCAATCGCACTCGGTGAACGCGGCCGGGCGGAAATCCTCAACAATCTGGCGTTTCGGGTCCAGGAACTCGTACCGCGGCAGCAGCTTGCTGGCGATGACCACGCGCGGCTTTTTTCCGAGCGCGGTGAGCGCGTCGTGGAGGGCCAGTTGTGAGCCGAGTCCGTCCGCGTCCGGGCGGATGTGGGTCATCAACAGGGGGCGCTCGTGCAGGCGGAGGAAATCGACCAACGGGGACCAGTCGAGCGGCATGAGGCGTTCCGTGAAGTTCGGCGGGGTAGGGTGATTGTAACCCACGCGCCGGATCCGGACACCGGAAATCGCCGCCCGTCCTTCCGTCTGAAGGTGAAGCGAGAGGGCCGGGCGAAAGGCGACAGGAAATGCGAAGGCGCGGGGTCAGCCGCCGAAGAAGATGCGCCACACGTCACGGAGGAAGCCGCGCGAGCTGCGGTCGCGCGGCGGTATCGCCGGATCAACGATTCCCGCGCCGTGACAGGTGAAGCACCGCTCCGCCGCGCCAGCCACGGTCACCTCGCGCGTGCCGGCGCAGGTCGGGCAGGTGAACGGCATCCACCCGCGCGGGCCGGGTTCGTAGTCGTAGAGTTTCGCACCCGAACAGAGCTTGCAGTCGGGGTGACCCAAACACGGGCAGCGCACTTGGCGGGGCATGGGAGTTCGCGCGGAGAGCGGGCGACGCTCTCAAGATACGAAAGTGATCGGCGTAAGCCGCGAGCCGCCGGCGAGCGATGACAATAGCGGGGAGTGCGTCGGCGACCCGGTGTTGAGCCGGGCTTCCGCGTCGCGGAGGACGCCGGCCGGTGTGACCCGGCGAGCGCCCCAGGGATGGACAGGTTTTCACCGCCCGACCCCTTCGGCAACCAGGCGACCTGTAGTCGTGTTAGGTGGGGTAACTACAGGCCCGTGGCTTTGCGCCCTCACCTCGCGGTGAGTTTGCCCTTTCGAGGATGGGCGTAATGGTTCTGCGTGCGTGAGGCCGATCTGCCGGGAAAGCCGGCCTCACGCACGCAGAACCGCACCGCACGTTTCCGCACGATTCAGCAGGATTCCACAACTTGGCATCTGCGGACGGTTGACGATGCCTCGTCGAGCGAAGCCGTGGTTTCGGTCTGCTGAGAACGTCTGGTACGCGACTCACAACGGGCGGCAGGTGTGCCTGGGAATCCGCGGTCAGCAGAACGAAGCTGCCGCGTGGCGTGCGTGGGAACTGCTCCGTTCGGGGCAGCCGCTTCACCCGACGTTCCCGCCCGATCCAGTTCCGATCACCCACCTGCCCGCTTCGGTCGCGACGCCACCCGTGTGGCAGTCTGCACCCGTCCCGGCGGTCACGGTGCAAGCTGTCATCGACGCGTTCCTCGCCGACGCCGCGGAGCGCGTGAAGCCTGACACGCTGAGTGTGTACCGACTGTTCCTGAACGGGTTCGCGGACAAGCACGGCACGGTGGCCGCGGCCTCGCTCACCTGCCCGCTCGCCGAGTCGTACAGTCGGAAGCCGAAGTGGAACGACTCGACTCGGTCGGTGTTCCTCGCGACGGTGGTACGGGCCTTCTATCACGCCGAGCGGTCGCGAATCATCGACCGCACGCCGCTGGTCGGATTGAGGAAGCCGCACATCGCGAGCCGGGCTGCCGACTCGATGGTGACCGCGGAGCAGCACACGAAGCTGGCTGCCGCGTCACCGCCGTACTTCCGGCAGTTCCTCGAAATGCTCCACCTGACCGGCTGCCGGCCGGCGGAGGCAGCTCAACTGACCGCCACCGACCTCGACTGGGACGCCGGAACAGCGACCGTCCGTCAGCACAAGACGATGCGGAAGGGGAAACGCCGCGTGCTGTATCTGCCCCCGGCCGCGGTGACCCTGCTTCGCGAACTGGCGGCTCAACGTCCGACCGGGACGCTGTTCCGCAACCGAATCGGCAAGCCGTGGACGCGAGCCGCCATCGGCATGGCGATGCGGAAGGCGAGCCGCGAAGCACGTCTGCCGAGCAAGATCGCTTACGGCTACAGGCACGCCTTCGCGACGGACGCGCTCGCGGCGGGCGTACCTGATGCTCATGTGGCGGAACTGCTCGGTCACTCATCGACGGCCATGCTCCACAAGCACTACTCGCACCTCTCCACGCGGGTGAAGGTGCTCACCGACGCGGTGCGAGTTGTTCGGTGAACCCCGGTCATTGCCCTCAGCGTCTGGTGCTGAGGGCGATGGGCCATCGACGTGGTGCTGAATCATGGGGGAGAACAATGACCGAGGCGGATTGGTTCTCTTGCCGCCACCCGCGGCGAGTGTTGGAGTACCTGAGCGGACAGGCGAGCAATCGGAAGCTGCGGCTGTTCGGCGTCGCCTGCGCACGACGCGCAGCACCGTTGTGGGGCGGCGACCAACCGCTTGCGCTGCTCGACGCGGCCGAGCGACTCGCGGACGGATTTGCCCCCGTCGAGGACCGCCACACATTTTGCTGTGGAGCGGGGTCGGGTATGCACTTCACCTACGCGGCCGTCACCGACTGCCTCGCCGGTAGTGGTGCAGAAGCGGCAGTTCTGTCACGCGCACACGCTGCCGCCTCATTAGGGCGGGCCGCCTGTGATCCGTTCCCTCACCCGACGCGATTGAGGGTGTACATGGACGCAGTTCGGGCTGAATCTGCGGTCCAAGCCGAGTTACTCCGCGACATCTTCGCCAGCCCGTTCCGGCCAGCGGCGTTCGATCGTGTGTGGGGCACAGACACGGTTCTCGCAATGGCGCGGCAGATGTACGATTCGCGTGAGTTCTCCGCGATGCCCATTCTGGCGGACGCGCTTCAAGACGCCGGGTGCGACAACGGCGACATCCTCGGCCACTGCCGCGATACGACAGTCTCTCACGTTCGAGGCTGTTGGGTCGTCGATCTGGTGCTCGGCAAGCTGTGACGTGTCTAAAGTGATGCAACGAGTGCGTCGCGGTCTGATCGCACTCGTCCGCTGACGGCGGCAAGGATGCAACACCTCGACCAACACGCTTCGTGATTCGGCAAGCACCCGCGGGCGGTGGCCGATCGTTGGCCGTGTTTACGCGCTTACGCCTGACACGACTGCACCTGCTCCCCAGGCAGGGGGGGTAACTCGGCCATTGTTAGACTGTGAATTGATCGACTCTACTGTAAGGATGTAAAGTCCGAACCGGGCCAAGCACCAACCCCCTCTGGGACGTGAGGAGGGTGGTGGCCGGATCGACTTACGGTAGACCTCGCCGTTTACGCGCCTACCGTAAACTCCGTGAACCGGAGGCCGAGCCACGCTCGGTACGACGAACCTTCCTTCGGAGTGAACACATGGCTCTCCTGAAGGCCGGGGAAGGCTGACCGCGCCTCGCGACCGAACCGCGGCTTCGTCAGCGGTTGCTTGAAGCCGTTATCCATGCACCACGTTCGGTACGCTTCGTACAGTTCCTTTATCTGAAGGGCGTAGGTGTCGTCACCGGTGAACTCGCAGTGCGCGAGAAGGAACTGGCGGGCCGGGTTGGAATCCAGCCGCGTGCGGTTCTTCGTCCGCTCGCACCGTACTGACCGCGTGAACCGACCCTGCTTCCTGAGCCGCGCCAGCCCGTCAAGTGCCCAGTTCAGGATGCCCGGCAGTTCGTCGGCCCAGTACGCAGCGGTGAGCAGTTCCGGGTTCTTCTTCCCCGGCGGGACGATGAACTCGAACGGCACGGCGACGAGCCGATTCCACACCGCCTCGCTCTTGTCCGCGAACGTGGGCATCGAGTTGGCCGCGAACAACAGCTTCGCGCGATTAACAGCCACGAACGAGTCCCGCCCCTTCTGCTCGAACGTCACAAGGTCGCCACCGGTCAGCGACTTCAATCGCCCTTCGTCGGCCGACTCGAAGTGGCCCTGGTCGCCGACGATGTTCGCGAGCTTGCCGAACAGTGCGAAGGCAGCGAAGCGGTTGGTTGACAGTTCATCGAGATTCACGGCGGAACAGTTCGAGCCGCCCAGCAGGAATCGGAGCACAGCGAGTGCGACCGACTTGCCGTTGTCGCCGCCCCCGACGAGTGCGGCGAACCACTTTGCCGGGTATGCTCGGTCGAGCGACGCGCCGAACAGTTCCTGCAACACCGCGACCCGCTCGGCGTCGCCCTCCATCACCTCGGCGAGGAACGCGAGCCACCGTTCCGGCGTCCGTGCGCCGGTGTCGTGAGCGACCGGCAACTTCGCCGTCGCGAACCAATCCGGCGAGTGGGGAACGAGTGTCCGCGCCACCGGATCGAGCAGCCCATTCGCAACGGCGAGGACCGCTGGCCCGGATTGCCCGCCGGCCCACGAATCCAGTTCGGTCTGGTCGGGCAGTTGGGCACGGACGGCGATCGCCTCGATCGTGTTTCGCACCAGACCGATCCCCACCTTCGGCGCGGTCGCTTGGCGCGACTGATCGAGCCGTTTCAGGTCCGCTCGCGCCGCCCGTCGCTGGGCGATCACCGCATCTTCGGTTTCACCCTTTGAGATCGGTGCTTCGGCTTGCGCGTGCAGTGCGTTCAGCTTCGATTGGTGATCGAGCCGCAGTCGCCGATACTCACGCTCCGCTGCCCGCTCGACGAACCGGCGCACGGTAGCCCTGAGCCACTCGTCGGTGACGACCGTGTACACGCCGTCCGTGTAGAAGAACACGCTCTGCTTCACGAACCGGACAGTGTGTTCGCGCAGGAACTCCCTCGCGAGCCGGGCCGGGTCGTCCCACGCTTGTGGCGTTTCGTCAGCGCGTTTGTGCAGCTTGCCGCCGAACGGGAACTTCGGGTCGGGCTGCCCTGACAGCGCGTCGGCCAGTGCGCCCGTGATCTTGTGGGCGATCTGTTGCTCGCTCCACGCCTCTTCACCTGCAATTCGGAGTCGCTCGTTGTAGATGGTCAGCAGCCGCATCGCCGACTCACGGTTCGTAATGCCGAAGTCGTTACAGATGAGCTTCGCGACGCGGAACGTGGTGTCGTGCCCGCCGTGCCCCGATCGGGCCAGTTTGACCTCTTGGAGATACCGCTCGCACCGCCGCTCCCGCTCCTCCATCGGTACGTCGCACTCGCGGGTGCAAGTCCCCTGAACTTGCCCCGTTGGTGCGTCCGGTTCGGCAGCAGTGTCGGTGGGCTGTTCTTCGATCTCTCCCGTCGCGGCCCGCGGCCCGACGAGCGGCACTTTCGCCCCACACGCTTCGGCGAGGCGGCAGACGGCTTCCCACAGATCGGTGAACGGAACGGTCGCGATCTGTTCTGCCGAGCAGCCCGTTTCCCACCGCCGCGGTTCACCACTTCCCTCGTGAATGCTTGGCGGAACGACGGCCTGTCCACCCGTCCCCTGGAAGTCGATTACCCGCTCGCCCGTCTCGGCGTGATTGAGACCCTTCTTGAACGGGCCGGGTGACTTGCCCGCGGCGACCGCAGCAGTGGCGGCTTGCTCGGCCTTGCTCGTCGCCAAGTCGGGCACGTCGGTCACAAAATACCACCAGTGCGACCGCGGCTTTCCGTCCCGCCCCTCCTTTCCGCCGGTGGGCGGCAGGAACTGTTCGGCCTTCTCGATCGCATCGCGCACGTCCAGATCGACGCAGACCAAGAACTGACCCTCCTTGCCGCCGTCTGAAGGCCAGCCGCAGACGAGTCCGATGTTGTCGCCCGGCTCGAAGTCATCCGGCCCGGCTGAACCTGTCGTCCACCCACGATCTGTCGGCCGCTTCTCGCCGTGGCGGATGCGGCACACTGCCACGCCGAGCCGCCGGTACTCTTTCGCTGCCCGCCGCACGTCGGGTTGTGCCTCTGTGTCGTCGGCCGGTTGCCCGGTCGCGTCGTTCGCGCCCACGCTTTGGACGCTCCACTTTGTCAACTCATCCACGGTCATCACCCTCCGAATTGGAACTCACTTCGTTCGTCGAACCACACGCGCGGCCGTTGTCCCGCAACCAGCGGAGCACGACCGCGGTAGACCACCGTGGGCGACGAAACGGCAGCGGGGTTGGGAACGTCCCAGCCCTCCGCATCCGCTCGACGGTCCTTCGAGACAGATTCATCAACTTCGCCACCCCGCGCTTGTCGAGCGTGAGTGGCAGAACACCAGTTGTCATCAGCGTCCCCTTGCGTCAGAGTGACGACCCAGCGCGCCAATTGAGGCCCGCCCGTACTCATTACGGTCGCAAGGGTGCGATTAATAACGTCGCCGCGACGGAATGACGATCCGCCATGAGCGATCGAAGTAGTGGATTAGCGCGGTAAAGAAACGTGCGAGTTGATCGCCGTTTTTACGGGAGTTCGTCCCGTCGCATTGAGGCTGGATTGCCTCTAGCACCGTGGCTCGCGCGTGCGCTCGTGCTCGGTTGCTGGACCGCGTCGGTCACTCTTCATGCCGAAACCATTTTCCCGCGCCGCGGTCGGTGCGCGTAGCTCGGAGGTGGGTTCGTGCGCTTTTATTTCGCGCGTCGCATCTCCAACATCGCGACAGCGAAGGCACGAATCGTGTGGCTCGATAAGGCCGGTTGAGGTGCAGTAGAGGAGTGGTGAAAGCCCTCACGCTACTTGATTAGCCCCGCGGTCCTGAGAAACGCGGTGACATCGACGCCGTACAGCTTCAGGAGTTGGATCAACTCGATCACGTCGATCCGCCGCTCACCGCTTTCGACTTTCGACAGGAACGAGTCGTACACGTTCAGTTTCGCGGCGACCTCGGCCTGCGTCAGCCCCGCCGTCTCGCGGGCCTTGCGCAGAGCCGCCGTGAGCTTCCTGTAGCCAGAGGTATGCTGCGACTTGTCCACATTCCGCCACCGAGAAGGTCGATGGCGGGCCAACCTAAGATAGGAAGCTACAATTTCCCAAAATGGGAAGTCGCTCTCGCTCAGTGCTGCGACTGCGATTGCGCGCCGTGAGCAGTTGCGCTACGATCCGGGCATCGTGAGTTGACGTGATCGACTCGAATGGTTGCGGGGAACGCCGATGATGACCCTCGCGTGTCCGACCTGCCGCGAAGTGTTCGGGCTATCGTTGGCCCTCGCGGGAAAGTCGTTCACCTGTCCTTCGTGTCGAGTCGAGATCGTTCTTCCGCGGCCTGAAGACATCCACAAGCCAGGGCCGAGCATCAGAGCAGCGTTCTCGGTCAATGTGACCTGCCCTCGGTGCGCACGGCTTCTCAGCGTCGAACCGGACAAGGCCGCGGGTTGGCTCGCCTGCCCCTCGTGCTCGCTCGTCTTCATGGTCGCACCACCGGCTGCACCCGCTCCGCCCGTGCCGCCGCCGCTTCCGCCGGACGACGCATTACCCGACGAGGACGAAGCGAAACCCGACAAAGAGGACGACGGACTCGACGAGCTTCGGGAGCGGCGGAAGCGGAAGGCAAAGAAGCGGGTCGTTCGCCGCTGGCTATTCATCGGAGGCTTCGCCGGTCTGCTGGTGATCGCGATCTGCGCCGGGTGTTGGATGGGGATTCCGGTGACGAAGACCGGCCGGATGGAAGCGCACTTGAAGCGCAAAATCGAATACGATCACGGCATCCCGATCGAACGGGTCGATCTCGTGCCTTATGGGGAAGGCTACCGCGGCGTGGTGAAGACGAAGAGGGGCTACACGCTCGAAGTCCTCGTGTACTACGAGGACGGGGTGATGAAGTACCACGCGAAGTGAATGCCACACCCCGCGGGACGCTACCACCCGCGTTACTCTTTGCCGAGGACGACATCAACGACCCAACAGCCGCGACCGTGAACTTGGTTCGCATCGCAACAGTGGTTCAGCACATCGGGGTTGTCGCACCCGGCATCTTGAAGTGCGTCGGCCAGAATCGGCATCGCGGAGAAGTCACGCGACGCATACATCTCGCGGGCGAGGGCGACTGCGGTATCGGTCTTGTGTGTTGGCTCTTTTCCATCGCGCCGCCGGGTCATCGGAGGTAGCAAGGTAAGTGACCCGAAAGCGACTTCCCAACTTATACCGAATGGTGTTGATTCCCTACTTTATCCTCGCAACCCTTTGTTGCGAGGGTGAATCCGATGCCTCGGTCGCCGTTGCCGTTCGTCCGCCACCGGACACAGGGCCAGATTCAAGCCGAATACCGGGCCTGCCGACAC
>SXGS01045704.1_pt1 | contig 12278 bp, 11 predicted proteins | sample 3174681 | NCBI WGS metagenome assembly SXGS01 (sample SAMN11356861, study PRJNA531348) | freshwater metagenome | isolation source: freshwater sample F1-80 | place: China: Fuxian Lake, Yuxi | collected 2017-12-25
GAGTCAGGTGGTCAAACAGGCAGATGGTATTGGGAGACTGAGAAAATAAAAGTACCTACCCTTTGGGATGCTGTGCGAAAGGCCGGAATGAAAAGCGCCAGTTTTATCTGGCCAGTTTCGGTAGGAGCTCCGATAGACTACAATCTACCCGAGTTTTGGAGTTTGGAAGAAGGCTTTGGACGAATCGAACCCATGAGAAATGAAGAGAACCCCAAAGGGCTTTTGGCAGAACTGGAGGAACAGGTTCTCGGAAAGCTCAATGAGCGAACTTTCAACGGGGATTACCTCAACCGCGAGGATCGGATCGGGGAGATGGCGGGCTATGTGTTGGAGACTTACAAGCCTAATCTGATCACTTTGCATCTGATTGCCACGGATCATTTCCAGCATGTGGAAGGAAGAGAAGGCCCCATGGTCAGAAAATCGCTCGCTGCCACCGACCGGGCAATCGGCAAAATCATCGAAGCTGCCGAGCGCGCGGGCATCCTTGATCAGACCACCTTTATCGTTACGGGAGACCATGGGTTTGTCAATATCCACAGTTCGCTCAGTCCTAATGTTTGGCTGGTGGATGCCGGACTGATGGAAAATAGGCCTGACCGTGGCAATTGGAAGGCGACTTTTCATACGAGTGGAGCTTCGGCATTTTTGCATCTCAAAGATCCCAAAGACCAAAAAACCCTGGATCAGGTCAAGTCCATTTTGGACAACCTGCCGGAAAATCACAAAAAACTCTTCAGAGTGGTCAGCAAAGAAGAACTGGCCCAAATCGGCGCGGATCCCAATGCCGCTTTGGCCTTGGCTCCAATCCGCGGCGTGTCATTTTCCCCCAGCAGTCAAGGTGCCCTATTGAAACCTGCAAAGGGTGGTACTCATGGATTTTTTCCTGACTTTGATGAGATCGAAACCGGTTTTATCGCTTGGGGAGCGGGGATCCAATCCAATGTCGAGATCCAAGAAATGAGTCTGGTGGATGTGGCTGCGGTAGTCGACTATCTACTCAACCTGAAGATGGACCTTCCCGAGAGCAACCTGTATCCGGGAATCAAGAAATAACGTTTTGCCTCCATTGGGAAAGCCGGTCGATTTTTCGACCGGTTTTTTTAGGATCTGATCTTGCTTCTTTTTTGCCCTGCTCTGAAAAGTTCTTCTTTGATCACTTTGGAGACGGTTTGTCGGGTCATACCTGTGAGATCAGCCATATCTTGTAGGGTGAGGAGGTTGACCAAACTATGGTTTTTGCCCGTTCCATCCTCGATCTGTTCTTGGAATTGCTTAAGGATTCGTTGTACTTTTTCTTGGGCATTTAGGCTTCGCACTGCAAAAAGCCGCTCTTCGGCCCTACACCATCGACTGACCAGTTTATAAGAAAACCATTCGGAGACTTCCGGGATTTGGGTAGTGATTTTTTTAAAGTAAGGTTGATCATACGCTCTCAGGATGACCGGGGTGAGGGTTTTTGCAAATTCAGAGAACTGCCCGTTGAGGTATTGGAGATTGCCGAAAAAGTCTCCCGGCTTAAGGATATCGTAACATATTTCTTCACCCTGTAAGGAATAGGAACCAATCCGGATGGCTCCTTTGACAATTTCATAAATGGGCGTGACGCGTTGGGGAGGTTGATAGAGCAAGATTCCCTTTTCTATTTCCAAAGGTTTTACCTGAGTAAAACCTTCCTCCCCCTTGCCTCTCAGATATTCGAAAAGGTTAAACTCCATGAAGATGGTTTTTGATCCAATTTCCTTTGTTAAATGGAATTTTGGAATGCCTATTCTAAAGTTTCACCAGAACTTAACACTTTGAAAATGTGACGGTAATACTTAAGGTAAGAACTTAATATGGGGGAAATTTTATGGAGATAAAAGATATCTTTCCCATGTACAAATCGATGTGGCACATTATCTAGTAGTCTATGCATAGTTGCATTTCCAAAAAGTTCAGCCCTACCGAAATCCCAGCGCTCATCGGGACTTGCATTACAAGATCGTTAAATTCATTTTGAAAATTTTTCAAGTATGACCTTTCTAATAGGGTCATACTTCTCCATAACCATGGATAGAACCCATGGAAAACATGATTTCGTTTTGATGGTTTTCCCGACCCCAACCGAGTCGAAACATTTTCCATCTCCAATCCCCCCTGACGATCAACTGGCTTAATTTTTGACCCTAAAAAAATCATTCACGAAAGGAACCAAATCACCTGATTTGGCTATTTTCAATCCACTCAATCATTCACAACCAAACACCACTTTTATGACCGAACAACAAAAACAAGCCCTCGAGGAAGCGATTGCCTCCCTCAAGTCCCAGCTTACCGGTGACATGTTTGCCGATATGGAAGTCCGGGATCAGATTCACAATCTGGAAATGCAGCTCAAAGGAGTGAAACCGATGGATTCACATTTCGACTGCATCGGTTGCGGAAGCTAAATCCACTGTCTTGCCCAGATATTTCATTATTTACAAACCATTTGGCGTAGTGAGCCAATTCAGCGGAGAGGGGCCTACTTTGGCCTCTCTCGGCGATTTTCCCAAAGAAGTATATCCTGTCGGTCGACTGGACAAAGACAGTGAAGGGCTCCTCCTCATCACCGATGACAAATGGCTCAACCATCACCTGCTCAATCCCCGATTTGGACATCAGCGAACCTATTATGCCCAGGTAGAAGGCGTCCCAACTCCGGAAGCGTTAAAGGAACTTCAATCCGGAGTCGTGATCCAAGTGGATGGACAGAACTATAAGACCAAGCCAGCCTTAGCCAAAATCCTGACGCCGATACCTGAACTTCCCGAGCGCAACCCTCCGATCCGATACCGAGCCAGCATTCCGGATACTTGGATTTCATTGACCCTGATCGAAGGGAAAAATCGTCAGGTCCGAAAAATGACGGCTGCGGTGGGATTCCCCACGCTGCGCTTGGTTCGGTTTTCCATGGAAAAAATCACCATCTCCGGGATGGAAGTCGGGGAAATCCGTGAAATGGATCAGGAATCGGTCTATCGTGCCTTGGGGCTCACGGGATTTGTGAAGGTTAATACCCCGGGTAGTTCGGTGAAAAAGAATCGTCGTTCTTAAAAATTCCTAAAATCCCGACCTGACAGGGATGACACCTGCCACTGGAAGGAATTAAGATTGTGGGTTGGTACATTTTCCCCTATTTTAGCCCAGCCAAAATAATGGATTAAACTCGAGTCGTTCATGCATCAGGAAAAAATCGCAGAAGTCATACAGGAGGTCAAAAAGGTCGTCGTAGGGCAGGACAAAATGGTCAATCGACTGTTGATCGGACTGTTTACCAACGGACATATTTTGTTGGAAGGCGTACCCGGATTGGCCAAGACACTTACCGTCAACACCCTGGCTAAGGTGCTACATCTCGATTTCAACCGAATACAGTTTACTCCCGATTTGTTGCCATCCGACTTGATCGGGACGATGATTTACAATCAGCAGACGGCCAACTTTGAGGTGAAAAAAGGGCCCATTTTCGCCAATGTGATTTTGGCAGACGAAGTCAACCGATCCCCGGCAAAAGTACAGTCCGCACTTCTGGAAGCGATGCAGGAAAAGCAGGTGACGATCGGAGAGCATACCTATCAATTGGATCGGCCTTTTTTGGTTTTGGCTACCCAAAACCCTGTGGACCAAGAGGGCACCTATCCCCTTCCGGAGGCGCAGGTGGACCGATTTATGATGAAGGTTCACATCGACTACCCGAGCAAATCTGACGAGATGGAGGTCATGCGCCGCATGTCCAATATGCAATATTCCTCAGAGGTCCGTCCCATTCTATCCAAGCAGGACATTTTTGATATCCGCAATCAAATCAATGCGGTGAATATGGCCGAACCTTTGGAACACTATATAATAGAGTTGGTGTTTGCTACCCGTTTTCCCCAGCAATATGGGCTAAGGGACGAGGCCAAATACATCATGTTTGGAGTTTCACCTCGTGCCAGTATCAATTTGAATTTGGCCTCAAAAGCGGTGGCTTACATGGATGGACGGGACTACGTATTGCCTGAGGACATCAAAGAGATCGCTGAGGACGTGCTCAACCACCGGATTTTGCTTAATTATGAGGCAGAAGCAGATAATGTGAGTACCCGTAGTCTGGTAAAAACACTACTGGAAAAAGTACCGATTAATAAGTCGGTAACATTGAAATAACACAAATTGCCGCTTTGGAAGGCTTCTCGTAAGGGAAGCCTTTTTTATGCTTTTTCTGTTACTTCAATATTAAATTCTGTCTTCATTTTTAAAAAAACCATAATTCGATTCATTCTATCGGGGCCGAAAATTGAATTCACCTTTGCATCAACAAATCGCAAAACCACAATTCAATTGATAAAGATGAAAAGAATCCAATCCCTTATGTTGATCCTCATGGCTGGAGTAATCGGCTTCGTAGGATGTATCGAAGGAAATGACAGACCAGGAACTGATGATGGAGACAACGGATCCAACATTGTAGTCAGCTCCAACATTACCACCAATACCACTTGGGAAACCGGCAAGGTATACGTACTCTCCGGACGAATCACCGTAACCAACGGAGCTACGCTAACCATCCAGCCTGGAGTAGTCGTGAAGGGTGAAGTGGGAACCGGCGCCAATGCCACGGCACTGATCATCGCCCGAGGCGCCAAAATCAACGCGGCAGGTACGGCCACACAACCGATCATTTTTACCACAGTAGCTGACGAAATCAGACCAGGTCAAATCGCTTCACCAAACATGGATCCTACTTTAGAAGGTCTTTGGGGAGGATTGATCGTTTTGGGTAGAGCAAGAGGTTCTTTCCCAGGGGATATCCAAGAAATCCAGATAGAAGGCATTCCTGCATCAGATACCAATGGACTATACGGAGGTACGGATGATGCCGACAACTCCGGAGTAATCAAATATATTTCTATTCGCCATGGGGGTGCCAATATCGGTGAAGGCAACGAAATCAACGGTTTGACTTTGGGCGGTGTAGGTTCCGGAACGGTCATCGAAAATGTGGAAGTAGTAGCCAACCAAGATGATGGTATCGAGTGGTTTGGTGGCACGGTATCCGTGAAAAACGCCTTGATTTGGAATTCAGGAGATGATGCTGTAGATACTGACCAAGCTTGGGCAGGTACTTTGGACAACTTCATCGTGATCTGCGGAGTCAACACAGACCATGCCTTGGAAATAGATGGTCCGGAAGGGTCTTACAATGCTGCTCATACCGTGAAAAACGGCTCTATCAAAGGTCACCCGTCTTCTGAATTCGCTGACTTCAGAGCCGGTGCCAGAGGAACTTTCGAAAATCTTTATTTCTTCAATTTTCCTTCTCCAGCTGCCAACAACAATGCAGGAAGAGGTGACTTCTCTCTCAGCGGTGACAACACCATCGCCAACTTCAGCAACGGAGTATTAAAGTTTGCCAAGCTTGAGGCTACCCTTGCAGAGGGCGTGACGCTTCAGCAGGCATTCCGAAACGGTACCGATGTACACGCTGCCACAGTAGCCATCAGAGCCAATACAGTAGGAGCCAACAAAGCTGCCTTTGAAGGTTGGACTTGGGCCGCAGCTGCCAACGCACTCGCTGACTTCAGATAATAATGAATACCTAAGGAAAAGGAAGGTCTTGCAAGGATCCTTCCTTTCCCTTTCTCCCTCCCAGTAATATTCTTCAATAACAAGCTGTATGAAAAATAAAAAACAGGAATTACCTCTGAAACCCTTGGTAATTCTTTTACTAGTGATTGCATTCCAGCTCCTTACGGGTTTTGCATTCGCCCAAAATGGCACCATCCGTGGAGCCGTATATGATGAAAAGACCGGTGAGCCGCTTTTTGGTGTTTCGGTTTTGGTCGTGGAGACCGCAAAAGGAGCGGTGACTGACTTCGATGGTAAATTCGACATTCAGGCAACTCCCGGCACCTATACCCTACAGATTTCTTACATTTCTTATTCCACACTAAGCCTCACTGAGGTTCTGGTGGAAAACGGTAAAGTTCTGGTTATTCCTGACGTGCTTTTGAAGGAAGAAGCTTCAGAATTGGAAACGGTGACTGTTTCTGCTGCTGCGATCAGAACCACCGAGTCTGCCTTGATGTCGGTCAAGCGAAATGCTCCGAATCTTTTGGACGGGATCTCTGCAAGTACATTTAGACAAATCGGTGATGGCGATGCGGCTTCCGCAGTAAAGCGGGTGACCGGCGTATCCATCGAAGGAGGTAAATATGTTTATGTCCGTGGTTTGGGAGATCGATATACCAAAACTGTATTGAACGGTGTGGATATCCCCGGTTTGGATCCGGACCGAAACACGATTCAGATGGATATCTTCCCAACCAACGTAATAGACAATATCATCGTATCCAAGTCATTCACGGCAGAGCTGCCTGCGGATTTTACAGGTGGTGTGGTCGATATCGAAACCAAAGATTTTCCTGAGGAAAAGACCTTTCGGGTCAGCGTATCGGGAGGTGTTAACCCTTCGATGCACTTCAATAAAAACTATCTGACCTATCAGGGCGGACGAACCGACTTCCTGGGATTTGATGACGGGACCCGTGCCAATCCTACCGGAGGCAGAACCACTATTCCTCAGTTTGGTGAGGTAGTCGGGAACCCAAGCAGTGCCAGAGGGCAAGATTATCAAACTATTTTGGGTGGATTCAATAAGATCCTCGGTGCTACACAACAGACCTCAATGATGGATTTCGGTTTGGGGCTTTCCTTTGGAAATCAAATAGCGAGGCCTAAGGCGACTTGGGGTTACAATGCTGCCCTGACTTACAAAAACGAAACCGAATTTTACCAAGGCGCCCAGTTTAATCTTTTTGCCAAACCGATCAGTCCAAGTGATACGGAATTGGAAGCTTTGGAAAGACAGGTCGGTGACTATGGCGTCAATAGTGTATTGTTGGGTGGATTGGCAGGAATTGCTTTAAAAACCAATACGTCCAAGTACAAACTGAACATCCTTCACCTTCAAAATGGGGAGTCTAAAGCCGGTACCTTTGATTTTGTAAATACCAACCTTGGGGCAAACTTTGAAGCTGCTCAATACAACCTTGAATACAGTCAACGGGGACTTTCCAGCATTTTGCTTTCAGGTAGTCACTTTTTCAAAGGCCGCACTTGGGAAGTCAACTGGAAATTGGCCCCGACCCGCTCTACCATCGAGGATCCGGATATCCGATTTACCCGATTCAGATTGCCGACCAATACGATCTCTACCGAAGTGGGGCTTCCCACCCGTATTTGGAGAAGTTTGGAGGAGTATAACATTGCTGGTAAACTGGATGTGGCCAGAAGCCTAAAAGCCTTTTCCAGAGATGCAAAAATCCGAATGGGTGGAGCGTATACTTTTAAGTTTAGAGATTTTGAGATTCAAAGTTTCCAATTCCCAACCGGAAATACACAGCTGAATGGAGACCCAAATGCTATTTTAAATCCGGAAAACCTGTTTTCTGGTACCAACCGAAACGGAGTCAGATACAATCCTGACTTCATTCCCATCAACCCGAATGCGTATCAGGGGTATGTGACCAATTTCGCGGGATACGGGTCTTTCGAATCCAGTCCGATTCAAAACCTCCGGGCTATCCTTGGATTGAGGGTAGAGCAATACAACCAGTTCTACACGGGAACCAACCAAACCGGAACTCTCGACTACGATTTGGTTGAGATGTTGGATGATTTGGATTTCTTTCCTACGCTAAACTTGGTGTATGGTCTTAAAGAAAACCAAAACCTGAGAGCGTCTGCCAGCCGGACGATTGCGAGACCTTCGTTCAAGGAGCTTTCTTTTGCGGAAATTTTGGATCCGATCACCGGGAGAACGTTTATCGGAGGATTATTTCCGGAGTCTACCAATGGCGGTACAGAAGTCCTTTGGGACGGCAATCTGACTTCTACCCGGATCGACAATTTCGATGTGAGATGGGAATCTTTCCAGCAAAAAGGAGAAATGTGGTCAGTAGGTGCTTTCTACAAGACTTTCGACAAGCCGATCGAAATTGTCCAGTTTTTGTCTGACCCAGGTTCCTTTCAGCCAAGAAATGTGGGTAACGGGACCGTAATGGGTGTAGAATTGGAGTTTAGAAAATCGCTGAGATTCCTTTCTTCAAAAATGGAAAACTTCTTGTGGACGACCAATCTGACGATCACTGAATCTCAGATCAATATGTCTGAGACAGAAAAGAAATCAAGACAATTGACCGCCCGGGAAGGACAGGAAATCGGAAATACCCGAGACATGGCCGGACAGGCACCCTATATCGTCAATACAGGTTTGTCCTATAACAATTTCAGCAGAGGCTGGGAAGCAGGGATCTACTACAATGTCCAAGGACCAACCTTGAACCTGGTGGGATTTGGCAACCGAACGGATACTTACACCGTGCCGTTCCACTCACTCAACCTGAATATCAACAAGACTTTTGGCGCGGATGAGCGCATCCGTACCAGTCTGGGAGTCCAAAACCTGCTCAATGACAAGCGTGAGATCGTCTTCAGTTCATTTGGAGCACAGGATCAGATTTTCACTCAGCTCGCTCCAGGTACAAGAGTTAACTTCAGCGTAGGTTTCTCTTTCTAAGAAATACAGCTTCTAGTTCCGAAAAGCCATACCTGTTGGGATGGCTTTTTTTTATTTTTATGAGTCAATTTTCCGGTGGAATAAGAGCGATCTGTTTGGATTGATTATTTTAGACCATGATGAAAAGATTCACCCTGCTTCTGTCCTTGCTGATCGGCCTGGGCTTCTTCCCAAATTCTGCATTCGCTCAAGAGAAATCCCCTTCCCAAAAATTCTGGGAAAATCTCAAGGCTCATTGTGGCAAAGCCTATGAAGGCAAATTGGTATCTCCTGAATCTGATCCGAGATTTGCAGGCAAATTGGTCATGCATGTGCGAGCTTGTGAGGAAGGGAGGATTCGTATCCCGTTTTTTGTAGGAGATGATCGATCCAGAACTTGGGTGCTGACTAGGGATGAGGCCGGACTGATTCAACTCAAACATGATCATCGGCACGAGGACGGCTCCGAAGATCAGGTGACCCAATACGGAGGAAAGGCCTCCAATACAGGATCCGCTTCGACTCAGTTTTTTCCGGCAGACCAATTTACCGCCAATCTCCTTCCTGCCGCTGTGGGAAATGTCTGGTGGATCACCGTGGACGAGACATCTTTCACATATAACCTTCGAAGATTGGGTTCGCCAACTTTGTTTACTGTAAAATTTGATTTGACTCAGCCCGTAGAAGCCCCGGCAGCACCTTGGGGTTGGGCAGACTAAACTAACCAAACCATGAACACTTCCCTGATTGCGATGTGGAAAGAGGGCAGAACCCGCTTCACCCAGCTGTTGGACAAAAGCTCAGAGGCTGACCTAGTCAAAAAAAATGGGGACAGTCCTAATTCTGCTGGATTTCTGATCCGTCATATTGCGGAAGTTGAGCTGCTTTTTGCCAAAAATGTCTTTGGATTGTCGGAGGTGAAAATCGTGGCAAAAACCCTGATTGCCGGAAAAGATACCGGAGAATGGACCAATCTTGCTGAGCAGAAAGAAATAGCAGCCTATGCTGCTGAGATGTTGGAAAAGGCGATTTCCCTTCAGGAAAATTGGGAAGAAGTGATCGAAACCAAAGAGTTTGGCAAAAAGACCAGGGCAGAAGCATTGGGAAGGATCACCACCCATACCGCTTACCATGCCGGTCAGTTGGCTTTGGTGTTGAAGTATGGGAAGTGATTTTCAAGTCAATTTCCGGATGATTTCTTCTGCTTTCGGATAAAGAGGAAGCAAATCATCAGCGGTGAAAAGCTCAAAATCTCTGAAATCAAACCCCGGGGCAACCACGCAGGATACGAGTGCATAGCTGTCCGACTGATCTACGGTGCTTCCGAAGATGGTTTTTGAAGGGACGAGGTGTTGAGGTTTTGCCCCATTTTCTGAGACGGGTCCAAGAGGAAGAATTTCGTGCCCTTTTTCTCCCAAAAGATGGACAGACAAAGGACTTCCCTCATGCCAAAACCACAGTTCGTCACTTTGAATGCGGTGAAAATGGGAAACATCCTGAGATCGTAGCAAAAAGTAAATAGAAGTGGCCAGTTGGCGCTTTTCTCCATTGGAATGAACCACTTCCTGCGCTGATCGAAAAGTCTCCGAATAAAATCCTCCTTCCGGATGGGCCTTGAGCTTCAGGATTTCCACCAATTCTTGGATTCGTTTTTCAGTGGAAGTCATGAATAATTTTTGATTAAAGAATCCACGATTCGTTCGGCTGTTTTTCCATCCCAAAGCGGAATGCCCTGATATTGCTTCCATTCGCCCCGCATGATTTTTTCCAGATAGGGCTTTAGCTTGGATGGATCGGTGCCTACCAGTTCATTGGTGCCCATGTGGATAGTTTCGGCCCGTTCGGTGTTGTCTCTCAGGGTCACACAGGGCACATTCATCACGGAGGTTTCCTCCGTTACTCCACCGGAATCGGTAATCACGCCTTTGGCATTTTTCACCAGATAGTTAAACTCTAAGTAACCGAGTGGTTCGCACATGTGGAGGTTAGGCGCGTTGATTCCCAGATTTTGCAGGTTTTTGGCAGTACGGGGATGGACCGGGAAAATGATCGGAAGCCCTTCCGTTCCTTCCAAGATGGCATCAATCATGGCTTTGAGCGAATGCTCCTGATCCACATTGGCCGGGCGATGCATGGTCATTACAAAGTATTGACCAGGCCGCAAGGATTCGAAAATTTCCCCTTCCGGTTTTTTGAAATAAGGCATTTGCGCCATGAGGGTATCGATCATGGTATTGCCTACGAAGTGGATTTTTTCCTCCGCAACTCCCGCTTTTCTCAGGTTGGTATTGGCAATTTCTGAGGTGGTAAAAAAGTGATCGGTGATGGAGTCTGTCACCATTCTGTTGATTTCCTCCGGCATACTGAGGTCACCTGAGCGGATTCCCCCTTCTACGTGCGCCACATCGATTTGCAGCTTTTTCGCGGCAATAGAACAGGCCAAGGTGCTCGTCACATCTCCTACCACGATCACGAGATTGGGTCGATGATCCATCAGTTCTTTTTCAAAGGCTACCATGATGGCTGCGGTTTGTTCGGCCTGCGTACCGCCTCCTCCACCAAGATTGGCATCGGGATCAGGAATATGCAGTTGCTCGAAAAAGTCACCGGACATTTTTTTGTCATAGTGCTGCCCGGTGTGGACCAACCGGAAAGCGACATCCAAGCCCGTTGCTTTTTTCTTTTGAAAAGCGTGAATGATCGGTGCGATCTTCATAAAATTAGGCCGGGCTCCGGCGACGATGGTAAAAAGAGGCATAGGAATCAGATAAAATTTGGTCAAAAATAGGGATTCTCGGCGGGGAGTGAAGGTAAAGTGCCTAGAAAAAACGTGGGTTTGGTCGGTTTTTTGTTTCTTTGTAGCACAATGTTTTTTTGAGTAAAGGAGATTTCATGGGAAAAATTCAGCAGTATAGATTAGCGTGGTTGACGGCATTTTTTGGGGTGATTTTGGGAGTATCCTCTTGTGTCGAAACAGTAGAAAATGAGATTCTGGCCTATTCCAATGATTTTTCGGATTTGAATTTGGCAGGTTTTGAAAATGGGAAATTGTTCATCTGGAGAAATGACACCTTGGCCGGATATTATCATAATGAGGAAGTTGCTGTCAATCTGAAGGATCTTCCGCCACACAATTACCTCAAACTCTCCATCGAAATCCTGATTCATGACACTTGGGATGGAAACCCTCTGGATAGTCTTTCCGGCCCCGATTATTGGTACATGGGATTAGATCAGAGTGAAACTTTCCGAACGACCTTTTCCAATACACCCTGCGAATCTACTTATTGCCTCTATCAGTCCTACCCCAATCAATACTTTAGACAGAATAGACCCAAAACCGGTGCCATTCAAACCAACCTCCCTGGATTATGCATTTTTGGAGCGTTCCAAAATTATACTACGCGATACCGGGTCGAGCAACTTATTGAGCACACCAATCCGGATGTCCGTGTATTCATGGGCGGAGAATTGAAGCAGTTGAACAGTCCTGATCCTGTCTGTGATGAATCATGGTCGGTAGCAAGTATTCAGGTTTTCGCCATTCAAACCAATAGATGATGAGCGCTAAAAATAGATGGATCGGGATTCTTTTTGGGGTTTTGGTTGCGGCCACGATTCCATCCTCTTTTGCACAAACGATCCCCGTCGGAACTCCCGTTTTGGATGATTACCTTCGAAGGTTACAGTTGACAGGGAAGATTGATTCGGC
>SXGS01050161.1_pt1 | contig 12278 bp, 9 predicted proteins | sample 3174681 | NCBI WGS metagenome assembly SXGS01 (sample SAMN11356861, study PRJNA531348) | freshwater metagenome | isolation source: freshwater sample F1-80 | place: China: Fuxian Lake, Yuxi | collected 2017-12-25
GAGGGTCGTGTGCGCAGGACAACTCTTGCAGACGGTTCACGCGAGTATCACTTCAATCTGAAGACCGGCACAGGGCTTGTTCGTCACGAGCGCGAAGAACAGATCGATGCAGACTCATTTGCCGTTGCGTGGCAGCGAACTGAGGGACGGCGCGTGCGCAAGTTGCGCCACCGAGTGACCGAAGGTGACCTGACGTTCGAAATCGACCAGTTTCTGGATCTCCCGCTCGTCCTTGCTGAGGTTGAACTCGCACGGCCCGATTCACACGTGGTGTTGCCCCCCTGGCTGGCTCCATACGTAGTTCGCGAGGTCACACACGAGAATGGGTACAGGAACTTCAATCTCGCGGTCCACGGCACACCAGCGCAGCGGGGCGGTTAGTATCGGGATTGGACCATCCCATGACCACCTTCCATTGCAGAATCGTGACCCCCGCCGAGGCGGTGCTTGACACTGAGGTCAAGTATGTGAGTTTTCAGTCCTTTGACGGTCAACAGGGTGTCATGCGCGGCGCCTCACCCTTTCTCACAAAGCTCGGCAGCGGGGTCTGTCGCGTCGACTCGACCGCGGGTACGACCGACTACCTGCTCAACGGCGGGTTCGCGCAGATGAATCACAACACACTGGTCTTGCTCGCGGATGGCGCTGAGCTCGTCTCGTCGATCGACCCAGACCAGGCACTCAAGCAATCCGCCGAGGCGGATGCGAAAGTGACCGCAGTGGGCGGAAGCCCACGCACGCTCACAGAGTGTGAAGCGATCGAGCAAGCACAAACGCTCGCACGCGCGCGACTCGCGGCAGCGCGCCGACGCTGACATGGAATCCACACCACCAACAGATGGCAATGGGGTTGCGCCATCAGTTGTTCAATCTGGTGTGGATGCAGGCACGGGTGTGGCGGTCGAGTCAAGCCAAGTTCCGTGCGAAGATCAGCCGCTCGTGCGCCGCATCGAAGCACTTTTGTTCGCCGCGGATCGTCCACTTTCGGATGGCCGACTGATCGAGCTGCTCGGGCTGGCCGGAAAGGCAAAGATCGCCGCGCAGATTCGCGAATGTGTAGATGAACTCAACAGTTCCTATCGCGCGGCGGGATGTGCGTTCAACATCGAGCAAGTTGCTGGCGGTCGGCAGGTGCTCACACGCGCGCCATTTGCGCCAGTGGTTGCGCGGCTCCGTGGCGAAAAACAGCAGACCCGCTTAACTCAACCAGCGATCGAAACACTCGCGGTCGTCGCTTACAGGCAACCGATTCAGCGAGCTGACATTGAATCGATTCGCGGCGTCGCGTGCGGCGAGGTGTTGCGAGGGTTGCTCGAGAGGCGCCTCGTGCGCATCGTTGGTCGTGCCGAAGAACTTGGACGCCCGATGCTCTACGGAACAACGAGTGAGTTCTTAAAGGTGTTCGGACTGGCGGGGCTTGGCGACCTTCCTCAGTCCAAAGAACTTCGCGTCTAGCGGGTCGCGAGCGATCAGCGTCGGCGACGCTTCCCAACAACCGGCACGAGCGCAATCAATGAGAGCGCAGCGGGCGCTGGAACGGCTACAAACGAAAAGCCACTGGTGAAGCTCGCTTCTCCGCCAGCTGAGAGTCGCATTGAAAAACGGATCGCAACGTCAGAGTCAATCGAATCGCTCACCGTGAGATTCGAGAAGTTGAAGTTGCCGAGCGAGACAACCTGAAATGGCGGAGCGAAGAAGAGCGCGTTGGAAAGTTGACTGTTGACGGTCATCCCGTCGACCGACGCGCCCCAGAGCGGGCCAGTACTCGTCAACATTCCAAGCGTTCCAGAGCCGTTGACGAACTGACCTCCTATAGAACCACTCGCGGTGAGCGGCCCGGTGGCTGTGCCAGACATCGTCGCAGTGAAAACGAAGTCCTGTGCCGCACTTGTGTTATTGCGGATGACGATATTGGCGTTCATGAATCCGGCGCTCGTCGACGGATTCCATCCCCACACATTGTTTGACCAGGTCACTGACGCAGAGGCATCGCCCGTAGACAGCCATCCGCCAGTACTCATCCACGCTGTGGGCGTGAGATCAGTTGTGACATTCGTCAATGTCCCCGTTCCTGCGCTCGAGCTGACTGAAAAGACACATCCGCTCGAGGTAAACCCAGCATGCGCCGCACCAACCAGAGTTGTGCTCGCGCCGATGAGAACGACAGCGACCGTCGTAGTGCTTGTTTTCACGGTATTTCCCTTCCAAACTCCAACCACCCGAACGAACAACCGTTTCCCTACACAAACCGCCAAACCCTTCGCCAACTACCGCACGCGCCGCCGGCCACCTCGCCCGATGACACCCGTGAGAATCCCCAGTGCGATCGCCCCTGGCGCCGGAACTGGGTTGGCTACAAAGATACTTGAGAACGACACCGAATCTCCAGCGCTCAATGTAAACGCATATCGAATTCCGATCGTGTTGTTGATCGCTGGACCGGCAAGCGGCGTTGGCGTTCCGAACGAGCCGCCAGTGAATGATGTGGTTCCGAACGCGCTTGACACTGATTGGCTCGCATTGCTCATGAGCGAGTGGACGAACAGGCCATCACCGAGAGCGGTGTACACCGCACCGCCTGCTGTTGAAGTGAGGAGTGCCGCGCCCGAGCCATTGCTGTCAGTGAGCGATCCAGAGACCTGTCCTGAAATGAGAGTGCTCGGCATCGAGATCGAGGTTGCAAGTTCAAAGTCGACCACGTACTCACGCGCGAACGCTGATTCGTTTGTGATCGAAAGCGATCCTGTGACGAAGGGATCTGGGTCGACGAGGTACGCCCAACTCATCGAGGTCCCCGTCATCGCCGTGCACGATCCATAGAAGAACCATTCTGTTGGCGAGACGTTTGTCGTAGAGCCGAAGTCGCCAGCGTTTCCGCTCACGACTGTTCCTCCAGACTGCAGGGTGAAGCCAAAGGACGGTGGGACAAGCGTCGCGTGTGCTTCCGAGTAAGAGAAAGCGACGGCGAGCGATGCAACGGCAATGGCGAACTGATTTTTCATTCCCTTTTCCTTCTCGAGTGTGAACTCGTTTCCCATTCCGCGACGCACACGAACAACCTGGGTGCGACCAATCCGAAACCCTCCAGTCTCGATCGGTGCCACACCGTACAACAGAGCCAATGAATTGCAAAAGAAACACAAGATAATTTCCGCACTGGCCTTCCGAATCTACTTATAAGACTCAAACGACCATCAGCGGCGCTAGAATTCGGTTTTTCAATGAGAATTGGACGACAGTTCAAGCTCGGTTGCTGCGTCGTTGTGCTGGCGTTGGTCGAGCCTGCCTCGAGGGCCTCGGACGAGATCGTGGCTGGACCGATGGCACTTTCGCGCCTGCGCTCGCTGATCAAGCGCGAACTCGAGCCTGATCCGACCGCCGAAGAGATCGGCATTTTGACCGAACTGCACAGAGATGCCTGCTCCAAGTACGAGAGCCTCGCAGGCGGAGGCCAATCTCAGTTGCGTCAGCTCTACGACGAGTTGCGCTTTTTGAAGAAGGCACCCGATGTCAGGCGCATGCGCGATGTACTCACCCTGCACAAACAGCAAGTCGATGCAGTCGCCGCGATCGACGAAGCCCTCTTTACAGACCTCACATCCCTCTTGGCGAGCGACGAACCAGACGAAGCATCTGAGGAGCGAGTGCGCGCAGGTATCAACCGCGTTCGAATCACTCGAGAGCTTGATCGCTGGTTGCAGTCGATGCCCCTAGACGAACCAACTGGCGTGCGAGGATCTCTGCGCGAGGCGGTAGCGCATGCAGCGGTTCCCGAGGGATCGCGTGAGCCCATCATCGAGATTCTTCACCAGCGCGACCGAACTCTCGAACCACTCCTGCAAGAGGTGTGGGAGGCACACCGCGCATTCGTCCTCGCCGGCGCAAGGGCCTTCGAGAGGGTCTTCGGGGGAGTGCTACCGCCAGTGGGGGCGCTCTTTTCGGATGACGAGCGAGAGCGTCTGTACGACGACATGAAGAGACTCTGCCTGCCCGAAGGTCAGCGATTTCTCGCGGCGCGTGCACGCGTGCGAGCGACCGATGACGATGCATTCCAGAAGATCGCAGAGCTATTGCCGCCGAGCGAGCGGGTTGAGTTCGCACTTCGAACACGCTGTTGGTTTGACCAGGTTGGCGCCACGATGCGAGAGGCGCTCTGGAATGAGGCGCGCATTCGCATTGCGCTCGATGCGCTGGCAGTGGATGATTCGGACCGTACTGCGATGGTCGAGTTCGCGCGCGCGTGGCGCGCGAGGTGGCTTCGCCTCGTCTCAGAGCGACAAACTGCAGCCGACGCCGATCTGGATCAGCACTTTTGGCGCCCGAGCATCTTTGGCCGACTCCTGATTGAGGACCCCGCGCTGTGGGCACCGATAGACGGGAGAACCCCACAGGAACAGGCGTTATGCGAGCGCGTGCGCACACGGGTCGGCCAATCAGCGTTCGATGGGGCAGAGACGATGAGCGCATCATGGTGGACGCGGAGCGTGGCGATCCCCACGCGACTTCGCGATCGCGCCGGAGCGCGAATCAGTGAGTCGCAGTTCTATGGCGGGTCACAAGAGTGGAGCGCGCGACAGCGCTTCGCGGTTGCGACGATGCTCGATTCGGCGATCCTGCAGTCGAGCATCGAGCGTGCGTGTGGTGCGGACAGCGACGCAGCGACCGTGAGCAAGCGTGCGTGGCAACAGCACCGCGCGCGCTGGGAGACCGAAGTTGAAGCGCGGCTTGATCGTGTTCGACTCGAGGTTGCAAATGGTCGCAGCTTGAGCATGAGATCACCCGAGTGGGAGGCGTGTGTGCAACGCATCCTCGTCCTGCGCGATAGCGCCTTTCGCGCAGCGGAGGAGATCGATGAGCAGGCATTCGTGATGATTCAAGCGGCGGTGCAGCGTGGCGATCTTGGCTTAGCCAACCCAAGTGCCTTGTGCAAAGACACGATCGCGCTTGAACGATTCTCGCGATTCCTCGAACGGGAGAGCGCGGCAGCCGATGGTGGTCTCCTGAGCAATGGCGTCGACGATGTTCCGCGCTGGGTCGAATTGGTGCGATCTGCGCCGGTGAGCGATGAACACCGCGTGTTGCTCGAGCAGGCGCTCTTGCGTGGGATCGGGCCGTATGCGCGTGCCCTTGTTGCGCTGCGCGTCGCACAATTCAATATTGCGAGTGCGACGAGTGGAGCGTTCACGAATCTCGCCCGTCCCGAATCGCGCGCAGCTGTTCAACGACTCACGCAACCGCACGACGAGATGGTGAGAGCAACCCGCGACCTCATCGAGTTGCTCCTGACCGCCACTGGGGATGAGCGAAGAGCCTTCGAACAGCAGCTCCTGCGGGAACTCTGTCCTGGTGCGTTCGTTGTTGACTCCCATGTCGGTGAATTGAAGGTGCGTGCGCATGCGAGCGCCACCGACGAAGCCCAGCGAGATGAAGTGAATGCAGCCATTGAGCGTCACGACATCGCACTTGAGGGACTGTTTCATCGAATGGCGTGCGAACGACTGCGGTCACGGTTTCCATACGAGTTCTGGAGCGCCACCGCGACACGCTCAGGCAGGCCAACCCGCGAGCAGTTGGAGCGCGAGCGGGCTGAGTTGCGGGCTGCACTCGAAACAACACTCGAAGAAGTCCTCGGGGAGCAAGTGTTCGGGCGCATCGCACCGCGTGATGCGATCGATCAGTTTCTGGACGCGGTGCCTCAAGTGCAGTGAGGAACACCGAGAGGCGGCGAGTGCCCAGCCGCCGATGTCGTGAGCGGCACGAGGGCATCGTTCTGCGAGGCTCCGCATGGACTCGATCCTTCGCCTAGACACTCATAGGGCGACTCGCCCGAGGCGTTGAAATCTTCGGGCATCGTTTCAAGTCCGAGCTGATCAAACGGAGCGAGTCCGTACCGCGCGGCGTCGATGTTCCACAACTGTTCAACGAGGTCAACGCACCGGTGCAGCTCGTCGAGCAAGGTGCACGATTTGAGGTGAGCGCAGAACGGACCGATCCAATCAGCAACATGATCACCGAGGAAGTTCACATACGCTTCGAGGGCGATGTCGGCGGCACGGTCATCGTTGCGCTGCACTGCCTGCGCCTCCATCACCCGAAGCACCGCAAGAAACTCGAGCTCTGCCGCGAGATGGTCGGGCCGCACGCCGTGCTCAGGGGTCGCTAGGAATCCAAACGCCTTGTAAAAGCCGGCGATATCACCGAGGATTGCTCCCTTGTCTCGCCTGACCCACGCAGCTTCATACGGGGGACAGACTCCCGGAATCTCAAAGAGCCGCGTGCGCTCGGCGCGCGCATCTTCGCGTCCATCCTCGTCTGGACTCAAGAGTTGCACGCACTCCAAGAGACGATCGGACTGCGCGAGTGCTGCATCGAGGCGCGATTGCCCACTCACTTCTGCACCTCAAAGACAACCCACAGCGAGTGCTGCTTTCGGGCGCCAACATTGTCGGCGGCGCCATCCCATACGGCGAACCCAACTGTGTCTCGCGTTCCTGGGATGAACTGAAAATCGTCGGGATCAATCGTCTCCATTGGACGTAGAAAGACAACCGACCACTCGCCATTCTGCCATGTCCCGCGCGCAACGGTGACCGAATCAGACTGGTGAGTGAGCGATCCAAAACCTTCAGCCGTCAGCTCTTCAGCGCTCACAGCGCGCTCGATGTTCGACATCGGGTTTCCTGCTTTGTAGGCGATGAACCAATCGCGGCTTTCGGGGCGACTAAACGCGTCGGGAACGCGATACGGAAACGGACCGCTCGCGAACCAATACAGATCGGTCCAATAGTTGGGGTAGAGGTCTTCAACATCCTGAAAGTGCACATCGAGGTCCTGCTGCCAGAGCGCCTTCCAATGAAGGATCTGCACTGGAAAGCCGGTTGCTCCCATCGTGTAGGCGGCGTTGGACTTGAGCGGCAGTTGAACTGCGACAGCATCTGAGAATCGCGCAGCATCGACGAGGCGATTGGGGGTCACATCCTTCCACGCAACGCGCCACGCGATCTGCCTGCCGTTGGTGAGCCCTTGGACGCGCACCTGGCTGACTGAGACCTTGTCAGCCATTGGAACTGCCTGATTCTGTGCTTGAAGGGCCACGGTTGTGACTGGTGCCTGCACCCAGATCGTGTTTGCTGGATCGAGTACCAGAGGAGCGTCGACCCACTTCACGAGAATCTCTCCCTCAGTTGCGGTGGCGGGTTTTCGCGTAAGCGATTGTCCTGCGCCCGCAGCTTCGGCCTCAGCGAGTGCAGCGAGGCGTTGGTCAAGCACACGAATCTGTGTGCTCAGCTCATCCAACTGTGGATTCTTCGGCGGTGCTTCGACTGCAGTGGCTGTATGTGTCGATCGGGACGGATTGCCGAACTTGATCGCTCCCCAGGCAATAAAGCCAATGCACAGGGTGCTGCCTGCAATGAGAGCGACGATGAACTTGTGGTCGTTCACGGGGGATTCCTCAGGTGGTGTTGAGTCGGTGGGCGCCAAGCGCTTGGTCAAACGCTGGCCGGATGTATGAAGGTTCGGTGAATGGAACGCGCGCGACCTCGGTTCCTGTGAGGTCCCACCCAACCGCTTCGTTTCCTTCGACGGCGAAGCGGTCGATGATTCGGTTGCTCGCTCCAAAAAGCAGGAGGGCACCGAGCAGTGTGCGGTTTTCGGGAGCGTTGATCGCGCGATAGAGTTCCTTCGCCGCTTCAACCCCAGGTCCGAAGACCTGATCGAGGAATCCATCTGGCACATGGACCGGAGGCACATAAAACACATTGGGACCGGTGCCGAACTGTGGGTAGAGCGGCAGTGCGAGCTTTCGAATCCGAGTGATGTAATCGAGGGGGTTGTCTTCGCGAGGAGCGCCTTGCGTCGTGCGGAACCCGTGCATGCGGATCTTGCCGATGCAGCTTTCGACGCACAGGGCGACCTCGCCTTGCTCGACGCGCGGGTAGCAACCAATGCACTTCTCGCTCGCGCGCGCGATCGTGTTGAAGAAGACCTTCTTGTATGGACAAGCCTTCACGCACTCGCGATAGCCGCGGCAGCGTTCCTGATCGACCAGCACGATTCCATCCTCATCTCGCTTGTAGACGGCCTTGCGCGGGCACGCCGCAACGCATGCAGGATTGTCGCAGTGGTTGCAAATGCGCGCGAGGTAGAACATCCAGTGCGGGTGAGTCGGTCCAAAGGTCTCGCCACGCTCGACGGGTCCAGAGAGATCGTCTTCACCAATGTTGGGTGATGTGTAGTCCTCAAAAGTTGGCCGCCAACCATGTGGTGGCTTCCGAGGACCATCGGTCTCGAAGATCGTGAGGCTGACGAGACTGTCCTGTTTCCACTTCGCCGGCCCGATCCCTTCGAGCAATCTGCTATCCCAAGCGAGGGGATATCCGCCATAGGGCTTCGACTCAACATTGTTAAAGAAGGTCGTCTCCTGCCCCTTACCGCTTGTCCATGCGGTCTTGCATGCGACGGTGCAGGTTTGACAGGCGATGCACTTGTTGACATCAAAGACGTAGGCAACCTGCCGCTGCGGCGGCGCGGCCTCGTATGGGTATTCGATCGGGCGATTGATCTGCCAGTTCGGTCGTGTGGGCATGGGTGGGTCTCAGGTCGTGCGGACGAAGTGTGGTGGTGGCTCAAGCGTTGCGGTCGAAGAAGGCGCCGTCGAGATACTTGCGCAAGGTCGGGTTCTCGTAGGTGGGCCGAAGTCCCAGTTGTGCGGGCAACCAGAGAGGAGCGCCATCGATCCCGCCAGGCTCTGCGCGCGTGATTCGAACGATCGCCTCGCGTGGGGCTCCTGTTGGACAGTGGACATCGGGGACGAATCCCTTCGCCATCTCCTGCCCGAAGAGAGTCTTCACATTGAGCGTGTCCGTCATCCACGTCGGCTTGAGCCATCCTCGCGTGCAGGACTGCTGGCTCCCAGTTCGAAAAAGCGCTTGGTACTTCGTGTCGGGGTTCTTCGCGAGACCCGTCGGGTTCACCTCGGCGCCGCGCACAGAGCCATGGGTCGCCCCGTAGGTGTTGTGCCACATGCGGGTGATACCGGTCGGAGTGCCTGGGTAGTAGCGCGCGCGCGCGAGGAGTCTCGCAACCTTGTACCACTCAGGGTTCTTCTGCCAGCCGCGGAAGGGTCGATCGTGCGGATCAGCATCGATCCAGACGTAGTCGCCGTCCTCGATTTTTAGTTTCTTGGCGTCGATGGGACTGATGTCCACATACATCTCACTCACGAAGGGCACACGCTTGTCGCGGCGCAGCATGTCGCCGAAGGGACCGAACCAGACCGCGATGATGTCTGTGTCGACCGGCGTCGTGTGTGCGCCGTGCCGGTACTTGGGAGTGTGGAAGATGAGGTCGTAGCCATCCTTGATGAGTGGATGGGCCGTCGCGAGCAGTTCGTCAACCGTGCGGGTGACGTTGCGCGCTTGCCGCAAGTCGGCTGCTTCGTCATGTTCGTCGAACTTGTAGTCGCGTGGCAACTTTGGACGAAGCAACTCATGCTGTTTCGCCACGATGACATTGGGCTCAAAGAAGGTCGAGTCGATTGGCTCGCGGTGCAGCACGAGGTTTTCACCAGCATCGCGAAACTCAACCTCGTCGCGGTAAAACTCCATGCGACCAGATCGGGTGTACCAGGGCTTTCCTTCTGTGCCTTGTTCCCATCCACCCACCTTGGGATACGTGCGCGTCATCACGATGGACGGGATTCCCTGCTTTGCCTTCGCCTCGAGGTCTTCGATCTGATAGCCACGTGTCGCATTTGAAATGTTGAGCACGCGCTGGATGTAAGGACGGGCGCAATCCTCGCGATTGACGAACTTCCAGAACGCTTCGTGGCGGTCATCGTTGGTGAGCACGCCGAGCGCCTTCGAGATGCCCGCGGCCACTTCGAGATCGCTGCGCGTGTCGTGGATGCGAGGCAGCGGTGTTGCCGGAAAGGTGTAGAGAAATGGATTGGTGACACTGATCGTCATGTCTGGGTACTTCAACTCTGCCCAGCTATCGACAGGGAAGACAATGTCGGCGTATTCGCAACTTGCGGTCCACCACCAGTCACTCACCGCGACAAACTCGACGCGCTTGAGCACGTTGACCACTGTGTCGTAGTGACCCTTCGCGTTGCCAATGAGCGAGTTGCTGTTCGAGACAACGATCGACTTCGTCGGGGTCGGCATGTGCGTCGATCCTGTGAGGACCGCATCGCCCGCACGCAAGATGGTGTCTCCGTGATTGAAGTAGTGCACGCTCTCAGCCTTCCAACGCATCTTCGTGCGCACCTGCTTCGATGGATCGAGTTCAGGATCGAATGGATCCTCAGCTGTCCACTGCGTGATGCCGTTGTAGAGCGACGCGCGGTAGTTGCCTGCATACGACCCAACGTTGCCGCCGATCTTGCCGACATTCTGCGTGAGCGCGGCAACGAGGAAGACGGCACGATCCTTGAGATCGCTGTTGAAAAACTGATTCGGCCCCATTCCAAGTGCGAACAGCGTCTTACCGGCGTTGGCGGCGATCTCTCTCGCAGTTGTTTCGATGAATGCGATCGGAGCCCACGTGATCTTTTCAACATCGGCCGGCGTGTATGAACCGTCGAGCAGTTCGCGAGTCGCGTCAAGCACTGTGCGACAGCGCACACGCGAGCCGTCTGCGAGCGTCACTTCGTAGGAACCCTCGAGCGCAGGATTGATGCCGGTGTCAGCGAACGCATTGCCGCACTGATCACGCGTCACAACGACAGGAGCGCGCTTCGTCTCATCCCACACAACAAAGTCGCCCCATTCCTCACGCCGCTCGGCACTCACGATCGGCCCAGACTGCTGGTATGGAGGAGGAAGATTGTCGCCCTTCGCTGCAACTGTGATGTTGTTAGTCAGAGTCGCGTTGACATGGTTCTTGAAGACCTCGTTCGCGCGCAAAATCGTGCCGGTGTCTGTTCGAATGAGAAAGGGAAGGTCGGTTGTCGCCTTCACATGAGCGGCGTCGAAGAGCCGTTCCTTGAGAATCACTTGAGCAAATCCAAGTGCGAGTGCTGGAGTCGTGCCAGGACGCACGACGACTCCCGCATCCGCCTTGTTCATCGTGGCGCTGTACTCCGTGGCGATCACAACGACTTTGGTGCCCTTAAGTCTCGCCTCGGTGAGCCAGTGCGAGTCTGGCATTTTGGTGGTGATCCAGTTCATTCCCCACGCGATCACGAGGCCAGCGTGCTCGACGCAGCACAAATCGAAATCGACGGTCTGCTGACCAGTCACCATTGGATGCCCCGGCGGAAGGTCGGTGTGCCAACTGTAATTGTCCCAGCCGCGCGCTCCGACAGAACCCTCGGCTCCCTTGCCGCGCAACTTGTCATCGACGAGCGCCATCGCATTCGCGAGGCGGTACTGCGCAAAGATGCGCGTCATTCCGAGGGCTGGCATGCCGCCGCGAAACTTCAGTGTCTGCATGCCAACACCTTTGGTGGCGTCGACCATGAGCGGATCGAATCCCTGCGCGAGCAACCGCTGCTTGCCCTCATCACCGGTGTAGGACTTCGCGATCTCGTGCAGAGCGTGCGCGGAGAGCTGGAAAGCCTCATCCCACGTGATCTCAATCCATGAGTCGGCTCCGCGGTTGAGGTACTTGTGATCGACTGCACCGGTTTTCGAATCGCGCGGGCAGCCTGCTTGAATCCAACTGCGAAATCCTGCACGCGCCATGGGCTTTCGAATGCGCCGATCACCGTAGAAGCGGCGCACGAGGGCCAGTCCCTTCTGACAGCAGCGGGGGTCCCAGCGACCTGTTGCGCGATTGCCCTGTTGATCGGTTGCCTTGCCGTAGCCGTAGGTTGGCGAGATGCGCGTGACGACGCCGTTCTTGACATGAGCCCAGAGCAAGCAGTTGTGCGTGTCGTTTGGAGCGCAGAGAAAGGAAAACCGCGAGTCGCTGCGATACAAGTCGCGGTAGACCCGCTCCCATCCACGATTTGGGTAGCCCTCAAGCGGATTCGCAACCGATACTGGCTTGATGAACTTGAGACCGCCCGCGAATTGTTCGATCGCTTCGGGCGCGAGGGCGAGTGCGGCAAGTTGTGAGACGAATGTGCGGCGCGTGGTGGAGGGCTTGTTTTCGTGCGGATTCGACATGCGTTGCTCCGAATGGGTGGTGGAGCACGGCACACTAAAGTGCATCGCGAAGAAAATCAAGAGATGACGGTACGCATTTCCGTTATTTACTCCCAGAGCGGTTGGATTTGAGATTCAAGCATGGTTCTTCGGAGTACTGCTCTGAGTTGGTGTGGCGAACGA